>Ga0307379_10002574_pt1 | contig 26775 bp, 23 predicted proteins | sample UN2MG_FD_202237 | JGI IMG/M metagenome (GOLD analysis project Ga0307379, IMG submission 202237) | Soil microbial communities from Risofladan, Vaasa, Finland - UN-2 | ecosystem: Environmental > Terrestrial > Soil > Coastal area > Acid sulfate soil | place: Finland: Risofladan, Vaasa | collected...
CGGTGGTGGTGATCGACGCCGACGGCGAGACACAGAGCGCGCATCCACTGACCGAGCTGTTCGGGTACGTGAACGACGAGTGGACGCCGGCCGACCTGTGGGGCGTGTGGCTGGTGCACATGCTGCTGGGCGGAGAGAGTTTCTTCCATTTCGTGTCGAACGGACGGGGCGCGCCGACCGAGGTGTGGTTGCGACGGCCCGACCTGGTGGGGGTGACCCCGGACAAGGAGCGCGGGATCTATTACCCGCGAGCGGCGCAGTACGTGTATGACCCGACACGCGGCGGGTACGACGGCAAGCCGCTGGAGATCGCGCCGGAGGAAATGTGCCACACGCGGTTCCCGAATCCGCTGAATCCGTACCGGGGGCTGAGCCCGGCGCACGCGATCCGGGCCGGGATCACGATCGACATTTTCGCGCAGAGCTGGTCCAAGACGTTCCTGCAGCGCGGGGCCAGGCCGGACTATGCGCTGATCGCGCCGCAGGGCCTGACGCCGACCGAGCGCGAGGGATACGAGGCCAAGCTGTACGAGAAATTCCGAGGGTACGAGAACTGGCACAAGCCGATCGTACTCGAGGACGGGGTGACCGATATCAAGCTGTTTTCCTGGCCGCCGAAAGACGTGGAGTGGATGCAGCAGCGCGAGATGAGCCGCGACGAGGTGGGCGGGCTGTACGGGGTCCCGGACGAGGTAATGGGCTACGGGCGGGACACGTACGAGAACTATGAAAAGGCGTTCCGCTGGTTTATGTCGCTGACGGTGATGGGCCTGGCCCGACGGCGCGACAGCACCCTGACCAGCTTTTTCCACAAGCGGCGGGCGATGCTCAAGCCGGGCGAGAGGATCGCGACGGACACCAGCGGCGTGGGTGTCCTCCAGGAGGACAAGTCGCCCAAGATCGAGCAGGCCAAGAGCTTGTGGGCGATGGGGATAGCATTCAATACACTCGACGAGCGGCTGGGGCTGGGCATCGGGCCGGTGGAGGGCGGGGACGTGGGATACGTGCCCTTCAACCTGATCCCGGTGGGTGGGGGGAGCGCGCCGCAGGCAGACGGGCAGACACGTGGGGAAGGGCAGACACGTGGGTCTGCCCCTACTGTGCCCGAATACGGCTCGCCGCGGCACAAGGCGATGTGGAAGGAACGGACGGCGCGCTATATGCCGCACGAGCGGCGCATGGCGGCCAAGCTGCTGGAGGATCTTGACAAGCAGAAGGCGGCGGTCCTGGAAAAGCTGGACACCTATAAGGCGGTTGCCCAGCCAGATCCCCGCGTACGCGGGGACGAGCGAAAACAGGCGCCGCCCGGGTACCCGACCCACGTCGACGAGCTGTTCGACAAGGAGAACTGGGACTCGTGGTTCGCGTTGATGTACGAGATATTTTACACGGACGTGGTGCGGGCCTCGGGCCAGGCCGAGCTGGCGCGATTTGGGCTCGACACGCCGTTCGACATGGGCGACCCGAAAGTGCAGCGCGCGATCCTGGAGATGCGGATCAAATTCGCAGCGGACATCAACGAGACGACGCAGGAGCAGATCGCGACGGTGCTGCGCGAGATCCTATCCGAGGCGGATCAGGCGGGCGGCTGGGCGGTGGCGCGGGTGCAGGACGAGATGAAGACGCGGATCTCGGACGTGTTCGAGACGCGCAAGACGGCTTACGAGCGGGAGCGGATCGCGCGCACTGAGATGCACAAGGCGTCCGAGATCGGCAATTACGAGGGCGCGAGCCAGGCCGGGCGCGAAGCCGGGCTGACGATGTACAAAGCCTGGCTGGCGGCGCTGGACGGTCGGGAGCGACCGACGCACAGGGAGGCGCATTTCACCTACTATGACAACCCGATCCCGAGCGATCAGGAGTTCGAGGTGGGGATGTGCCGGGGACAGTCTCCGGGCAACACGGGATGCCCGGAGGAGGATATCCACTGCCGGTGCGCGGCGCTGTATTATGCGCGGGAGAACGTTGGAACGTGAAAACGTTGGAACGTGAGAACGTTGGAACGTGCAAACGTGGTCACACAACAGGCATTGTACGACCTGGACGGAGGGTGAGATGGACGTGCGAAAACAATTCGACATCGTGGTGCGGGAGCTGCGCGAGAACGGCGGGCAGATCCTGATCAATACGGCGGCGGTGGACCGCGACCGGGACCGGGTGCTGCCGGCCGGCGTGCGGACAGACAACTATATGAAAAATCCGGTCGTCCAGTGGGGCCACAACTATCACGAGCCCTGGGCCACGATCGGGCGCACGCTCTCGATCGAGCGGCGGCCCGAGGGACTGGTGGCGGATTTCGAGCTGCGGCCGGCGGCGAACGACCAGGATCCGCAGCACATCGTGCGGCTGCTGTGGCAGGGCGGCTGGATCAAGGCGGCCAGCGTGGGATTCATCAACCTGGAGTCGAGCGAGAACGACGTCGGGGGACGCGATTACCAGGAGTGGGAGCTGCTAGAATGGAGCCTGGTGCCCATCCCGGCGAACCAGGAGGCGCTGCGGCTGGCGGCAAAGGCATTTGGCGATGAGCCGGAAGGCAGCCGCACGATCACGCTGGACTGTATCGGGTGTGGAGCGTCGTATGAAAGCAGCGCGACGCTGGCGTCACTGATTTTGACGGGGCAGGCAGTCCAGTTTTGCGAAAAATGCGTCGAATGGGTCAGCACACATCGTGGAGAGGCAGCAAGACTCACCAGGAAGGCCGCTGAGCGAAACAATGTTGGAGATCCCGAGGAAAACGACGAAAAAGACGCTCCTGGGGGCTCTGGCGCTTCGACTCCGCTCAGCGCAGGGAGCGATCTGGTGGCCTGGATCCGGCAGTTGACGGTGTACAGCAACCTGGACCGCGAGCAGACGCTGTTCGCCTGCTTTCACGCCTATACATTGGATATCCCGGAGGACGCCACGCAACTGGACTGCGATGAGGACGGGGAGCTGGTCGAGGTGCCACACCGGGACGCGGGCAAGACGGTGGCGCGCAAGAGCGTCGATTTCGTCCCTCCGCTGGCGTTCTACGACGAGGGATGGGGGGAGGACGCGGTTTTCTCGACGAGCGGCAAGGCGCAGCCGGACGACGAACTGGTCGCGCCGTGGGACGACGAGTGGGAGGTCCTGGAGCTATCGGACATTCTCCTCTCGCTGCCTGTCCCGACCAGCAAAGCGTGGGGCGGCCATAGAGTTGGCGGGATGGAGCTTTGCAAGCTGACCCGGCGCTCGGTGCGGGTGGCGAGCGAGATGATCTCGCGGCGGCTCGGCAAGGCGCAGGGCAAGAGCGTCATCCCGTACAGCGCGCACAGCAGCACGCCGCCGGCGGATGAGGGGACGGCGTGGGATGCGGGCGCGGCGCGGGCCAGGCTGCGCGAGTGGGCGGGCGGGGACGACTGGGACCCGGCCAGGTACCGGCAGGGGTTCGCCTTCGTGGACGGCGAGCCGGACCTGCTGACCAGCTACAAGGGGCCACACCACGACATCGTGGGCGGGGCGTTCCGCGCCGTGTGGCGCGGGGTGAGCGCGGCGATGGGGAGCCTGGTATTCGGCGCGCGCGGGGGGAGGATCGAAGACGAGGGGGATCGCCGGGGAGTCTACAACCACCTGGCGAAACATTACGCGCAGTGGGACAAGCCGGCGCCCGAGTTCCGCGAGATGGATGAGGCGGAGCTGCGGGAGGCATTCCCGGCTTTGTACGTTGGGCAGGGCGACGAAGGGATCCCGCCAGAGGAGCTAGACGCACTGGCCAGGGAGATCACAGTCCTGCGGCAATCATTGGATATGGACGCGCTACGGCGCGAGTTGAAACGACTCAAGGAGGTTTTGCGATGAGTGAGCAAACGATCACCATCGAGATGTTGACCAAGGAAATCCACGACCTGCAGCAACTGGTCCTGAGCCACAAGAGCGACCCGGCCAGCATGGACGACGACAGGATCAAGGCGCTGTTTGCGTCCCGGATTGAGGAGCTGGTCAAGGCGCAGGTCGAGGAGCGGCTGGCCGCAGCGCCGGTGCGCACGCTGCCGTCGGGCGACACGGTGTGGGCGGAGGGCGTCGACCAGGCGCTGCCGCAGCTCAAGGGCAACCGCTACCTGCCGCTGGTCAAGGGCATCGCGCGGGACGGACACGCGCGGATGATGAATACCAAGGTCAAGGCGATCGATCTGTGGCTGGCGGGGAGGGTGCTTGAATCGCAGGTGGATCTCAAGCACGCCCGGATGTCCGGCGAGGCGGTCGGGCCGAGCGATGAGCTGCGGGCGGCGATCAAGGCACTGACCAGCACCGGGACCGGAACGGGCGACGAGCTGGTGCCCACCGAGATGGCGGCAGAGCTGTGGCAGGACTTTTTCCTGGCCAGCCGAGTCACAGCCAGTATGATCCAGATCCCGATGCCGACCAACCCGTTCGGCGTGCCGCTGGGCCTGGGAGATGTGACCTGGCGCAAGGGGACTGAAAACACGGCCACCAGCGCCAGTGACCCGACCACGGCCTCGAGCACGCTGACGGTGACCGAGCAGGTGACCGAGCAGGACTGGTCGTACACGCTGAACGAGGACGCGGTGATCGCGATGGCGCCGGGCCTGCGCGAGCGGCTGGCGATCAGCGGGGCAGAGCAGATGGACGCATTCGCGCTCAACGCGGACGCGACCGACGCCGCGACCGGAAACATCAACCTGGACGACGCCGATCCGGATGCCGACAGCTACTACCTGTCGGACGGGCAGGATGGAATCCGGCACCAGTGGATCGTCGACAAGGCGACCCAAACCGTGGCCGCCGGCGGGGACGCGCTGGCGGACGCCGACGTGCTCAGCATGCTGGGCCTGATGGGCAAGTACGCCGTCAACCCGGAGCAGTGCCGAATCGTGTGCGACGTCTCAACCTATATCAAGGGTTTTTTGGGCCTCGATGGGGTGCAGACGATCGACAAGTTCGGGCCGAATGCGGTCATCGTGACCGGACAACTCGCCGCGTACCGGGGCGTGCCGATCATCCCGTCGGCGTCGCACCCGCTGGGCGAGGCGGACGGCAAGGTGTCGACCACGGCGGCCAGCAACACGCTGGGGTCCGTGAGCTGCTTCAATCGGATGATGTGGTACGCCGGGTTCCTGCGCGAGCTGCTGATCGAGATGGACCGCGACGTCCAGCGGCGGATGTACCTGATGGTGACCTCGTTCCGCCAGGCGGTCGGCGCACACGGCACGCGGTCGACCAACACGCACACCGCCGGGATCGCCAACATACTGGTCGCCTAAGTGCGATTGTATGACCTGTAGGGGCAGACCGATGTGTCTGCCCTGAGGACACGCAAGAGGGGCGGACACGCAGGTCCGCCCCTACGGAGGTAACGGAATGAAACGATTCTACGATGCGATGATCGAGCGGTGGATCCCGTGGGTGACGGCGATGGTCCTGATCGTACTGGCCGTACTGGCCGTGGGTCTCCTGGCAGTATCGTGCAAGGCGCCAATAACGCCGGCGGCTACTCCGGCGCCGACCACCGAGCTGGAGGCCGAGGCGGTGCGCGCCAGGGAGGCGATGGATACCCGCGAGGACTCGTGGATCTACTGGGGCGGGGACATTCGGTTCTACACGGATGACCACGCGACCGAGAGCCACCGGATCGACGGGGGTGCGGGGCTGATCGTGGCCGCGCCAACGGCGATCGCGACGGCGACGCCGGCAGCGGTGATCGACAACGATGGCGTGTCCAACATCCTGGAGGTGCGGGATGCGGCGACGCCGGTATTCACCGTGCGTGATGGCGGGACGTTGGACATCGGAAATGGCGCGGCCACGTTCTCTGGTACGGCCCTCGACCTGAACGACAGTTACATCGATCAGGATGTGGGCACAGAGAATATCGGGATACTGCCCTCCCTCGCCACGTCATCGATCACGTACACAGCCGCGGCCGGCGTGACCGGCACGCTGTTCACGATCGGCGACGGTGAAATCTGGATCGTGCACGGGATGTGGGTGAACGTCACCGAGAATTTCGATGCGACCGGGGATGACGCGACACTGGTGATCGGCGACGGCAACGACGAGGACGGGTTCTGCGTGCTGGCCGATGCCGAGCTGCAGGCCGCGGACACGGAAGCTACTGGATTTGCCGCAGGCTGGCAGTGCATGGCTGCTGCGACGCGCGGGGTGTACCTGGACGAGGTGACCACGAATGCGTTCACGGGCGGATTCATCTACGCACCCAGCGGCGCCGCCGAAACGATCGACTATCTGATTGACGAAGACGATGGCGAGACACTCGCGGGCGGCGCAGCGACGATCTACGTCCTGTACACGCGCGCGCAGTAATGGAACTCATAACGCCGGGCCGATGCCCGGCTGACAAACACACAGAGGAGCAAGCTAACGATGGCTGACACATTCGATTCTGGAAAGCACGGGGCGATCATCGCGATCGCTTTTGGCGCTGCGAACCTGACCACCGGCGAGAGCAACACGGACCTGACGCTGGAGCAGAGCACGCTGGCGGTGATGCCGGCGGCGGGCTCGGTGATCGGCGTCTCGATCCGGTCGAGCGCGATCGCCACGGGCGGGACGATCACGGCCAAGCCGCACAAAGCGAGCACCGAGTACGCCGACGCGAGCACGCCGGCCCCGGTTCTGACCACGGCGGCACAGAGCAGCTATGCCACGGCCAGGCCGGGCGCGCTGACGTTCGACGCAGGCGACACGCTGGGCGTGTCGGTGACGACCACGACCACGCTGCAGCCGACAAACACGCTCGACGTGGACGCAGTGCTGTTCGTGCAGCTCGACCCCAGCTAGATGCGCAACGATCCTTCGGCTCCGCTCAGGACAAGCTGGGGCAAGATCCTGCTGGGCACGCGCCTGGAAAAGCAGGTGCCGAGCCAGTTTTTTCAGGTGTGGACGGCGATCCTCACCCGTGGCATCCCCACGGGTGAGGGGGTCGTGTCGATCCGGGGTAAGGTAGCACACCACGCGGCGAACGACCTGGTGCGGCTATTCCTGGGAACAGAGTGCGACAGCCTGCTGTTCCTGGATAGCGACGCGATAGTGGAAGCCGACATCATCGACCAGTTCCGCAACTACGAGGCGGGCTGGGAATACGACGTGCTGCAGGCGTTCTACGTGCGGCGGGGCTGGCCGCCGATCCCGATCTGGATGAAGCGCAACGCGCTGGGGCAGATGACCGAGGTGCTGATCTCGCAGGACGATCACGTCGAGGACGTGGATGGCGTGGGCCTGCACTGCACGATCGTGCGCCGCGAGGTGTTCGAGCGGCTGCTGGGAGACGAGGACCCGAACCGCTGGGAGTGGTTTACGTATCCCCGGCACGGAGGCGTGGGCGAAGACATCACTTTCGCGGTCGAGGCCAAGGCGGCCGGATTCCGGATCGGGGCGACGACGGCGATCAAGGCCGGTCACCTGTCCGAGGTGCCAACGACGTGGGACTCGTACCAGGACTGGATGCGGGTCACGGGGCGAACACGGCTGGTGGATCGCTACCGGGATCTGGCGGCGCTGGTGGCACAGTACACCTCGCAGAGCGCAGAGATGGTCGTCGCCCGCTCGATGGAGGGCAATCGGAACGTGCGCCAGGCGTGGGAGCACTACAATCCCCAGACGCCGGATCAGGTGCGAGCGTTCTACGGGGCCAAAGACAACGGCTACCTCTATGATCTGGTGCAGTGGAACTGCCAGCCGCTATATCAGCGGATCATCGCGCCATTGTACGAGATGCGCGACAAGTGGGCGCTGGTGATCGGCGCGGGTCTGGGGACGGAGGTCGAGGCGCTGGCGCAGAACGGCAACGCGGTGGACGTGTACGAGCTGCCGGGCGTGCTGCGCGATTTCCTGACCTGGCGGTTCGTGACCAGGCGGGAGAAGCTCTCCCCTCTCGGGGATCTACGACCCGGCAAGGTGGAGGTCCTGGAGGGGTGGCCGGTGTACGGGCACTACCAGGTCGTGGCAGCGGTGGACGTGCTGGAGCACGTGCACCCGGACGAGATCGACCAGATGCTGCTCGACATCGACCAGGCGCTGGAGGTGGGCGGGCTGCTGGTGCTGCACGCGGCCGGCGGCACGCGCGAGGAATGGCCACAGCACTACGACCATCAGGCCCAGCTCGAGGCCTGGCTGACGTCGGGATACGAAAAGATCGGCGAGTTCCTGTGGAAGAGGAGGCACGAAACGTGATCCGAGTCGAGATTCCAATCACAACGACAGGGGCCGACGCGAGCGCGCTCGGCAGCGGGACGTCGCCGATGGTGCGCGGCAAGCTGCACGCGGTCTTCCTGGACTATCACGCGAGCTGCCCGGCGACGGCGGATGTGACCGTCTCGATGGCAGAAGCGCCATCGAAAACGCTGCTGACGGTGACCGACAGCGCGACGGACGGCTGGTATTTCCCGCGCAACGCGGTGCATAGCACGGCCGGCGCGGCGCTGACCTACGACGGCACGCGGCCGGTGGCAGAGGCATTCCCGATCACCGGGCGGCTGACGGTGGCGATCGCGGGGGCGAACGCGCTGACCAATTGCGTGGTAGCATACCTGTATATCGAGGAAGACTGATGCCGAGATTGAGGGCGCTGACATCGTACCGGCACGATCCGCGCAACCTGCGGTTCGTGGCCGGCGAGGAGTTCGACGCCACTGACGAGCTGGCGGCGTACCTGACGCGCGACGCGCCGGGGTGTTTCGAGGAAGTGATCAGGGAGAAGGCGCTGGACGAGCCTCGGCGCGACAAGATGGTGCGGCGGGCGCCGGTGGATAAGAGCGTTTGAACGTTGGAACGTGCGAACGTTGGAACGTGCGAACGTTAAAACGTTGGAACGTGTGAACGTGGTCAGGCAATTGTGGTTGTACGACCTGAATAAGGCAATCACGTGGGATTGCCCCTACGGAAGGCAATCACGTGGGATTGCCCCTACGGAAGGCAATCACGTGGGATTGCCCCTACGGAAGGGGTGTGAGATTGGCAGAGAAGACGAAGGTGCAGTTGGTGGTGCCGAACGAGGGGACGGTGGCCACAGAACTGATGCTGATGCTGATGAATCTGATCTACGATGGGCGGTACGAGCTGCATTTCTCATTCCCGATGTACCGGCCGATCTCGCACGCGCGGAACAAGATCGCGCGCGAGTTCCTGCAGGCGGAGCCGCCCTTTGACTACCTGCTGATGATCGACAGCGACGTGGTGCCGAGCGTAAACCCGCTCGACCTGGTGGACGATGACCTGGACGTGGTGGGGCACATCTACCCGATCTGGAAGGCGGACCAGGAGCCGGGCCACGAGGTGATGTGGGGCGTGGAGCCGCTGGGCGAGCTGGCCGTGGCCCAGGGCCTGGCCGAGGTGGCGGCGATCGGGACAGGATGCGTGATGATCGCGCGGCGGGTGCTCGAGCATCCCGCGATGCGCGCGCCGTTTCGGGAGCGATTCGACGAGGACGGGCTGCTGCAGCGCGGGGAGGACCTGGCGTTCTGCGACCGGGCCCGGGCGGCGGGGTTTCGGGTGTGGGCCGACCTGGGGGCCAGGTGCTCGCACCAGAAGCTGGTCGACCTGCGCCAGGTGGGCAGGGCGATCGACCACGTGCGGGCGGATGGCGTGGTCGACCAGACGATGCGCGAGATAGGGATCCGCAAATTCCGCGAGGCGGCCGAGGCGGAGCGGGCGCAGTTGTTCGTGCGAGAATAGGAGGGCGGCCAAGAGGGCGGACACACCGGTCCGCTCCAACGGACAGGTCCGCCCGTACAGCCCGTACAGGAGCGATAGATGGGACTGAAACCGATCATCAGGCAGGCCACAGATCAGATCCTCTGGATCACGGTCGACGACATCGACCTGGCCCTGGCGCTGGGGTTCACCGGGCTGAAAATCTACTACGATACCTCGCTGACGGGGACGTTTGCCAACGCGCTGAGCGACACGGCCCCGCTGCAGGAGAACGTGAGCGAGTACGTGCTGCGCGACGCGACGCCGACGGGGCGCTACTACAAGGCGTGCCTGTTCGTGAGCACGACCCTGGGGCCGTACAGCGACGTGCGGGCGTATGGCACGAGCTGCGCCTACGCCACGAGCCACGACGTGCGGCGCGAGCTGTCGGCGGGATCGGGCCAGTCCGCGAACAGCCCGCGATTCGGGCACACGATCTGGGAGATGGCCGAGGACGCGAGCCGGCTGATCGACCGGATGCGCCGCCTGCCGGACGGGGCCTATTTCGCCACGGCGGACGAGACGTTCTATTTCGACGGCAACGGCGAGGGTTCGCTGTCGCTGTCGCTGCCGCTGCTGAGCATCACCCAGCTCTCGGTGGAGGAGACGGACGGGACGTACACGAACTGGACCGAGGACACGGATTATTTCGCCTGGCCCTACAACGAGGCCCCGATCCTGCGGCTGGACGTGAATCGCAAGACGGGCACGACCAAGAGCGTGTGGAATGCGGGACAGCGGCGGGTCAAGATCGTGGGGACGTTCGGGGTGAGCGCGACGCCGCCCGAGGAGATCCGGCGGGCAGTGCTGATCCAGTGCGCCAGGTGGTACAAGCGGGCATCTGCCGGCTGGGCGGACGCGGTGGGGAGCGTCGAGACGGGCGAGCTGCGGTACGTGAAAAAGCTGGACCCGGACGTAGAGGCGCTGGTGCTGCACGCGATCCCGCACGAGGTGCGCCTATGAGCGAGGCCGAGTACGAAGTCACGACCGAGGGATTGAACGAGGCGGCGGCGCTGCTGGCCCGGTTCCCGGAGATCGCCCTGGACGAGATGCGCAAGGCGATGACGAAATCGACGATGCAGCTCTCCAGCGACGTGCGCGAATTCACGCCGGTGTACATGGGTCTGCTGCGGTCCAAAATCGGCGGAGACGTGCAGATGATCGGCGGGCCGCTGGGCGGGGTCAAGGGGCTGGTGCACTCGGGCGGAGTGCCGTACGCGAGCGTGGTGGAGCTGGGGCGCAGGCCGGGGAGCTTTCCGCCGCTGGCTCCCATCGAGCGCTGGTGCCACCTGGTGCTGGGAGACGCGAGCGCGGCGTGGTCGGTGGCGCGCGCGATTGCAGCCAGGGGAATACCGGGCAAGGCGATGTTCGCCCGGGCCTGGCGCAAGGATAAGGACTGGATCAACGCGCAGTTCGTGCGGGCCAGGGACCGGATCGTGCAGCGGCTGGCGGATATCGGGGTGAGGATCAGCATTTGAACGTGAAGACGTTGGAACGTGCGAACGTTAAAACGTTGGAACGTGCGAACGTGGTCAGGCAATGGGCATTGTATGACCTGAGGATGCGATGAGCGAGTTGCAGGATGGGGCGACGAATGATGACCTGCTGGCGATCAAGCAGGCGGTGATCGACATCGAGCGGCAGGTGGAGGGGGTGATCCGGGCGGAGGGGCTGCTGGAAGGGCTTCCCGAGTTCCCGATATTCATCAACTACTGGGTGACGGGAACGCCGGTGTATTCCCTGGGGCGGGGGTTCGTGTGTGTGCACACACTGAACGCGGACCTGCACCTCTCCCGGTCGGTGCTCCCTAACGACGAGTTGGAAACGACGCCGTTCATCCTGCGGACATTCGAGGCGTTCGCCGGGAAAATCACGCTGGGCGGGCTGGTCGAGCACTGCCTGATTACGCGATACGAGATCGGAGGATTCAACTATGGAGCGACGCAAACCTATGGGATCCGCTTCCCGCTCGAGATCAAGGTTCGGCACACCGGGATCACCGTCGGCGTATGAGATGGGATACCCGTGGGCGCGGTACCTGGGCAGGGGGTACGTGCCGGGGATCCCGGCGCGCGACCTGACGGCGGACGAGGTGGTGGAATACGGCGAGGAGGGCCTGCGCCGATCGGGGATATACGAGATCGTGACGGCAGAGGCTGCAGAGGAGGATAGCGATGGGATCTGAAGCGTTGCGAGTAGTGCAGTACGGGCTGGAGACGACGCACGGGACGAACGTGGCGGCGGATACCAAGCTGCTGCTGGTGGCGCGGCTGCCGGATACCGACCGCGAGGTCGTGATCCCGCAGGCGCAGATGGGCGTGCGGACGAACCGGCTGCTGGACTCGGCATTCACGCGGCGGGTGCTGGCGGACGGGATCACGCTGGAGAGCGTCGAGGACGGGATGTATTTCGAGGCGCTGCCGCTGATTTTCTCGATGGGCCTCAAGGCAAGCACCGGCACCGTGGTGACGACCGGGCAGTCGGACTACCTGTGGACGTTTGCCGCACCGCAGACCGGGGCGGAGACGGTGGCCAGCATCACGCTGGAGGTAGGCGACGACGCGCAGGGATACGAGATCGGGTACTGCCTGGCCAGGCGGATCACGCTGAGCGGGGACTGCGACAGCGGGCTGGTGTCGTGCACGGTGGACTTGTTCGGGGATCGGATCCTGCAAACGACGCTGACGACGTCGGTGGCAGTGCCTACGACAGCCGAGCTGATGACGGCCAAGCTGAGCCAGATCTTCGTGGACGACACGTGGGCCGGCCTGGGCGGGACGGAGCTGGAGCTGGCGCTGGTGAACTGGCAGGTGGTGATCGAGACCGGCGTGCATCCCAAGATGCTGGGCTCGACGAGCCGCGAGTTCGACAGCCACGGACAGAACGAGATCCAGGCGACGGCGACGTTCACGCTGGAGCGGACGGCGGCGGTGATCGCGGAGGAGCTGCTGTACCGGCCGGCGGCGGCGTACGCGGTGACGCCGAGGTTCGCGCGGCTGAAGGTGACCGGGAACCAGATCGGCACGGGCACGTACCAGACGCTGCAGATCGACATGGCCGGGGCGTGGATGCAGTGGACGCCGCTGGGGACGGAGCGCGAGGGGAATACGCTGGACGTGGCCGTGCTGCAGGGCGGGTACGACGTGACCGGCGCGCAGGGGCTGAGCGTGTCGGTGACGACGCGGACGGCGAGTATCTAGCGAGAAAGACCTCGGAAGTCTCAAAGAAGACTTCCGAGGTCGGGGGCTAGTGTACTAGCTGGCGAAGAGGGGCCAGGGGCCGGACGCGCTGCGATACTGGGCCTGGCTGCGGGCGCGGAGAGAACAGACTACAGGCTGATGATGCGCGAATTGTATACCAACGCGGTACACACTGGGATGCTCTCAGGGCTTCCTGGGAGCAGTTTTTGAGACATACTACCCGTAGTGGGTAAAAATCCGAAAAATGCCCTTTGGGGGGCATGTAGACCACAATGGGTAGTGACGTGCACTGAATAGGAAAAAGGGCCATTTTTTGCCGAGTATCTGTCGTCGATATATGTAGATGTCTTGTAAGTGTGCCGATTTATCGTTATTATCCATCGGAGATGGCCGTATCATGTATGCGGCCCCATTGCGATATGTGCGAATGGATATGTAACAGGATGATACCAAACTGGCGGCAGAGATGGATCCGGTACTGGCTCCTACAGGCCATACAATATGTGTTGTGTGACCAGAAGAGGGCGGACACGTGGGTCCGCCCGTACATCGGGACGATGGAGGATCGATGGGCGACAATAACCTGCTGAGCAAAATCACGGCGATCTCTGAAGTGCGGGAGACGGTGGCGGTGGACCTGGGCGACTATCACGAGTCGTACCGGGGGGCGATATTCGAGGTGTGGGTGACGCCGACGAAGGCGCATCAGAAGCGCTTCGGGGAGATCCAGGAGTGGCTGGCGCAGGCGGGCAAGGATGCGCAGACCGCGTTGGCGCGGATGGACCGGCAAAATAAGGACCTGATCGCGCGGCTGCGCGAGGAAGGCAAGGCCAACGACGTGCTGATCCTGGAGGCCGAGTACCAGCGCGAGCGGGCGGTATTCGACGAGCGGGCAGCGGCGCGGATGCAGGAGGAATTCGACGAGCGGCTGCTGCTGTGGATCGCCGATACGTGCCTGAACTGGTCGGCGGACGAGCTGCGCCAGGCGCGGGACCACCTGCTGGAGTCGAACCCGGCGGCGTGGGAGTGGCTGTGGAACCGGATCACGCAGACGATCGGCGACTATAAGCGGCGGCAGCTAAAAAACTCCGCCGCCGGCTGACCACCTATCTGCAGGGGATCAGCCGGGTACCACCGGAGATCTGGGCGGATTTCGAGCTGGCTCGCTGGCTCAATCAGACGCTGGGGACGCACCTGGCGCCGTGGGAGCTGGGCGGAATGCCGGAATTGTACCTGGAGGCGCTGTACGAGATGGCGGCGCTGCGGAACGAGATGCAGGCCGCGAACCTGATCAAACGATAGGCAGAGATGGCGACAGAGCAACTGCAGATCATCATCAACTCAAAAGCGAGCGGCAAGGGCTCGGAGACGGCCAAAAGTGGGCTGGACAAGCTGCTCAAGTCGGTGACCCTGGCGGGCGTGGCATTCGGGGCGCTCAAGGCGGCGCAGGCGGCGATGAAGTTCGTCGAGTTCGGGGCCGGCGTGCAGCGCCAGGCGCAGGCGCTGGACAACCTGGCCCAGAGCGCGGGCTCGAGCGGGCAGGCGATCACGAGCGCGATCCAGGGGGCGAGCGACTACACCATCGACCGCATGACGGCGATGTCGTCGGCCTCCAAGGCAATGATGCTCGACGTGGCCAAGACGCCCGAGCAGTTCGAGCGGCTGACCAAGGTCGCGACCGCGCTGGGGCGGGCGATGGGGCAGGACGCGGCCAAGAGCATCGACGATTTCGTGACGGCTGCGGGCCGGCAGTCGATGCAAATCGCCGACAACCTGGGGCTGACGATCAAGATAGAGGCGGCGCAGGAGCACTATGCAGCGCAGCTCGGCAAGACGGTCGATCAACTGACGACGGCGGAGAACAAGCAAGCGTTCCTCAACGAGATGCTGGTCGAGGGCGAGCGCAAGATGGGGGAGCTGGGGGACACGACCGGCGGGGCGGCGAGCGAGCTCGAGATACTAAAGGCTGCCGTGTCCGACGCGAAGGCCGAGCTGGGAGAGATGGCCGCGGCGGCGTTCGAGGGATCGGTCAATGCAGACAAGCTGGCATCGTCGATCCGGGGAATCCCGCGCGCGCTGAAAGAAGCGCAGGCGGCACAGGATGTGTATATCGCGTCCCTGGGCGAGGCAGAGGCGGCCCTGGCCGGCGTCTCTCAAGGCGAGGTGGAATTAGCAAAGGCAAGATCGGCAACGGCCGAGGCTGCGGCTGCGGAGAAGGCGTACATCATCCAGGCCGAGCTCGCCTCGGGCGCCACGCTGGATCGGGCCAAATCGCAGGACGAGCTCACGAGCGCGATCGTCAAGACGCAGGTCGAGCTGACCGGATTCGTCGAGAATACAGCCTATTCGGCGAAGCTGCAGGACGATGCGGCAGAGGCGACGGCCAGGCACCAGGCGGCGATAGATCAGATCAATAAGGCGGCCGGTGATGCCGCCGAAAAGTTCGCGGGCCTGGCGAGCAACCTGAAAGGGGCGACGGAGGCGCAGATCGCCAGCGCAGCGATTTCGGAGCTGGGCAGACTGCTCGGCGAGGGCTCGATCACGGCGGATGAATACAAGACCGCTGTGACGGAAACGCAACTGGCTTTTGGATTGGCAGATCAGGCCAGCATCAATCTGACAGATCGAATGCTGGATCTGACAGCGCGATTGGGCGAGGGGACGGTAGAGGCATCCTCATTTAATGAGCGGCTGTGGGGATTGATCGAAGTCAATAAGCTGGAGAACGAACAGATCGCGAATTTTGGGCATATCCTGGGCGACAGCGTGACCCCAGAGATGATAACGGCTACCGAAAAGACGGGTCTGCTCTCGGACGCGCAAACTACCGGGAAATCAAAGACAGACGAGTACGCGAGCTCGATGTCGACCCTGATAGGAACGGTGAACGATGGCAAGAGCGCGTTCGACGAGTACAAAAAGTCTCTGGATGCCATCCCACGCGATATCACGGTGCGGATCCACCAGGAACTGGCGGCGCCGGTGACCGCGCCCGGACGGCTGGGGGGCGAGACACGGCAGCACGGCGGCCTGGCCGGGGGCCTGACCATGGTGGGCGAGGCGGGGCGCGAGATGGCAATTTTCCCGATGGGGTCGTACGTATTTAACGCGACGGAGACGGCGCAGATGATGCGGGGAATGATGGGCGGCGGGCACGCCGTGCCATCGTTGGGAGGCGGGGGAACGAGCCAGGTATTTCACCAGGTATTCAACATCAATGCGGCAGGGATGGATGCGCGCGAGCTGGCGGCGGCGATCCAGCGGGAAGAGCGGCTGGCCGGGCAGCGGAGCGTGTGAGAGGGCAATCACGCGGGATTGCCCCAACGGCAGCCCGCACAGGACGTACAATGAGGATTGATTGACCTATGGCGATCACGATTACAGTCGGCGGGAACAATATCACGGCCTACGTGCCGCTGCTAGGCGACAGCACGTTCGGGCTGCCGCCGTTCGGGATCAACGAGGACGCGAACGGGTACACGGGCAAGGCGACGATCCCGATCATCGACAACGCCGGCGCGGTGAGCATCGCGGCCAAGGACGTAGTGGCCATCGCCGACGGCGGGACGACGCTGTTCGCGGGGTACGTGGCGCACATGCGGCGGCTGCCCCGGGCGGCGGATACGGTGACCTATGTCCTGGACTGCCAGGACAAGAACATCCTGCTGGAGGAGACGGCGATCCAGAGCGAGGCATTCGCGGCAGGCCAGGCGGACAGCGCGATCATCGACGACCTGTTCACGACCTACCTGCCGGCGATCGACAGCACGACCTACGTGAGCACGCTCGATGCCTCGATGGAGGCGATCGAGTTTGCGGCGCAGACGCTGCGCGAGTGCCTATCGATGATCGCCGAGCGCAGCGGCGGGCGATTCTACATCGACTACGATGGCAACCTGCACTATTTCTCGGCCGAGAGCAACGCACTGGCGTGGAACCTGAGCGACAGCCCCAATTTCTCGACCCTGTACCCCTACGACGATTTGGAGGAGGTCACCGACGCGACGGTGATCGTGGATCGCGTGCTGGTGGTCGGCACCGAGGTCGAGGGCTGGGTGGGGACGGGCGACTACGACGCGGTGATCTGGGACCCATCGATCACCACGGCGCAGGGGATCACCGACCGGGGGAACGCGCTGATCGCCCGCTACCAGAATGGGCTGATCAGCTACAGGTGCACGATCTGGAAGGACGGCGCCCGGGCGGGGATGGACTTGGACCTGACGAATGCGCTGCTGGGGCTGAGCGCGGCGACGCTGACCATACGGCGGCTGCGGATGACGCCGGCCAGCGCTGACGGGGCGCTGCGCGAGTACGAGCTCGAGTTGGGCGAGGCGATCCTGACCTCGGCGGCGGCGAGCCGTGGCATCACCGACCTGGCCAGGCGGACGGCCAGCCAGGTGAATAGTATCGATGATACGGTATTCGACGTGGACGCGCCGGCGGCGCCGGACCTGCAGACGGGGAACCTGAGCACGGGGGTCAATGTCCAGGGCGATGGCACGCAGCTCGTGTTTGTCGTGGTGACGTGGGGGATAGTGAGCGACAGCGACCTGAACCAGTACGAGGTGCAGATCAGCACGGCCTCGGATTTCTCATCGAACGTGCAGACGCGCCTGCACGCGAAAGACGGGGATCGAGAGGAACGGTGGGAAGGGCTGCTGGGAGGCACGACCTATTACGTGCGCGTGCGCGCGGTGGACTGGGTGGGGAACCCCAGCGCGTGGTCGACCGTGCGGAACATCACCAGCTCGGCGGACAGCAGCGCGCCGAGCCAGGTGACCGGGGCCGCAGCAGCCGGGGCGCGGACGCTGATCGGGCTGACGTGGACGGCGAGCAGCGCGGCAGACCTGGCATATTACGAGGTGCAGCGGTCGCCGAATGGGAGCACGGACTGGGCGACCAAGGCGACGATCCGGACGACGCACTGGATCGACCAGGATTTCAGCGAGGCGCAGGTGCTGGCGGCGACGACATTCTACTATCGCGTGCGGGCAGTGGACACCTCGGGCAACCCGGGCACATATTCATCGACGGTCAACGCGGCCTTGAATCCGCTAGGATCGGACTCGCTGGCGGCGGACTGTGTGATTGCACGGCTGGTAGGGGCGAACGAGATTATCACGACATCGGCGAATATCGGGACGGCGATCATCGAATCGGCCAATATCCACGAGGTCTATGCCGAGAAACTGGCAGTGACGGTCGGCGGATACAACCTGCTGATCAACTCGGGGATGAACGACGACGACGACGGCGATGGGGTGCCGGATGAGTGGACGGAAAGTGGAAATATCACGAATCATACGAATCAGCTCGATCCGGGATGGAAGGTTGTGGGCGGCGCCTCGTTCAGAATGGATGTCAACGCGGGCGACACGAGCGGCGACAGCCAGAATATCTACCAGGATATTACGCTGGCAGATGTGCCGCTAGCGGTGGGAGATGATTTCGTACTGTCGGGATACATCAAGGCGGCGACGCTGGCTAATCTAACTGTGCAGTTGGTCGCACAGTGGTTTGATAGCGCCCCATCTGTGCTGCGGACAGATGCAATCTCAGTGACGAGCAACCAGGAATTTACGCGCCACACATTGACCAATACGGTGCCGACCGGGGCGGTCACCTGCCGGGTATTTTGCGTTGTGGTATTGACCGCTGACAACGGGACAGGGACGGCGTGGTGGGACGCGATCAAGGTGGAACGGGGGGACGTGCCGACCGCGTGGACGACGGGGATGATCGGGCACGTCACGATCGACGCCAACCGCGTGCAGGTCACAGACAGCGACGCGAAGGTGTGGTTGGGGAAACGAGGGGCGACGCTGGGGCTATTCGGGGAGGACGCGGCGGGCGACCTGCAGGTGTACATCGACGCGAGCGATGGGAGGCTGTACGCCGGTGGGGGCGCGGTTCATCTGGATGCGATTGGGCTGACGATTGATCAGGGCGTTGGCGGGGCGAACTCGGTGCAGTGGATGGATGGCGCGACGCAGGTCGCCGATATCCGAGCCGACAACGCCGGCCACGAGGCGTATCTCTACCTGCACGCCAATGCGGCAGATACAGATGATGAGGCACGGATCATCCTGTTGGCCGATTCCACGCCGATGATCCAGCTCTCGGTTGGTGCGTTCACGGGCACCGGCGAGGGGGGGATCTGGATCTACCAGACGCACATCGAAGCGAATGTGAGTATCCGCACGGCGGGCGCAATGCTGATCGGGGATGGGATCACCGCGCCGGGTGCCACGGCGGGATACGCGACGATCTACGTGGACGCGGCAGATGAGGATTTGAAGGTTCGGTTTGCGGACGGGGTGACCAAGACGCTGGCCACGGATACGTAGGAGATGGCGCACATACTGACGATGATCATCGATCAGCCACCGGGCGGCCAGATCGCGGTGCGATATGATGTCAGCGAGGGGCTGACGCCGGATGTGGCGCTGGCGGCGCTGCAGGCGGTGGCTGCGGAGCTGCAGAAGGCGGTGATCGAGGCGGAGGTGCAGAGGCGCATTAAGATTTCGGAGGTCCCGGAAGACCTCCGAAATCAGGACAGGCAATAGTCGTTGTACGACCTGAAGGAGTGAGGATGGCAAATCAGAGGTATATCGTCGGGCTGCACGAGGGATCGATCCTCGACCAGCACAACCGGGGCGAGGCGCTGATGGAGGCGCGGGCCGGCCCCTACGTATTCACAGAATTGATCGGCAACAGGACGCTGGACTATTCCCGGTACACGGAGCGTGGCCATCCTGTGCTGGTGCGGATCAACTGGTCGTATGGCACGGGAACGCTGCCGGTCCCGGCGCTGTACGACTATTTTGCCGAAGCCGTGGCCGAGACGGCGCGGCACATCGTGGGAGCGATCACCGGCATCGTATTCGCCAACGAGCCGAACCATCCGGCGGAGAGCCCGACGGCGGGCCAGGCGATCAGCGCGCTGCAGTACGCGGCGGCGTTCCGCCTGGCGTATGCGGCGCTCGAGGCGGCGCGGCCGGACCTGGATCTATTCGTGGCCGGGATCGCGCCCTATGCGGCAGTGGCCGAGCCGGCGGATTGGGTCGAATACCTGGCCGCAGTTCTGGCCAACTGCGGACCCTACGACGGCGTGGCCCTGCACACGTACACGCACGGGCACGACCCGGCGCTGGTCAGCAGCGAGCGAACGATGGATCCGCCCTTTGGCGCGCGGCGGTACGAGTTTCGAGCGTACCAGGATTTTATGGCGGTCATCCCGGCCGGGATGCCGGTGTACATCACCGAGGCAAATCCGGGCGCCAACCCGGACAGCCCACGGTGGGAGGACGTGAACAACGGCTGGTGCCAGGCCGCGGCCGGCGAGATCGACGGCTGGAATCGGGCACACCTCGACCACCAGGTGCGAGGATTGGCGTTTTTTCGCTACCCCGAGATCGACTCGTGGCGAATGGCCAGCAAGCCGGCGCTGCTGGCCGACGTGCAGGCGGCGATCGAGCGGGGATATGAGTGGATAGAGGAGGGACCAGAGATGACGTACTCTATTGCGTATCAAACCTCATTCGAGGAAGGATTCTACGACTACCAGGGGCAGGGAGAAGTGACCTGTCCCAACGGCTGGGTGCCGGGCTGGAAGGAAGAGTCAGCCTCGATGAAGCGGCCCGAGTGGGACAGCAAGCGAAAGGCCGACGGTCACCCGGAGATCCGAACGGGCAGCTTCGCGGCCAATTTCTTTTCCACCTATTCGCAGATGAAAGCCTGCCTGTACCGGCTTTTCAATCTGACGCCGGGCGCGCGGTTCAGGGCCAGCGTATGGTGCATGGCCAAATCCACAGGCGCCTGCGTGCGCGGGATGCAGATGGTCGCCGATCCAAATGGCGGCAACGACTGGGAGAAAGCGGGATTGCCCGCCTCGGAGTGGTGGTCATCCCCCGATAACCCATCCTATGATGGGGATTGGCACCAGTTGACTGTGGAAGGGACGATAGGAGCAGGCGGGCAACTGATCGTCTTCCTGCGGGGCAACACCGACGACGCGATTGCTCACCATGGCGTGCATTGGGATGATTTCGTCCTGGAAGTGGAAGCTGGCGTGACGCCGCCTGAGCCAGGGCCGATCTACGAGGATGGCGAGGCAATCCTCGCCTATTGCAACACGATGGAAACGATCCTCGCCGGGCTGCGGGATATCGCGACGCGGGTCGGGAGCGGGGCGGATCCGCGAGTGGGGCAGCTTATCGATACGGCGGTGGCGGATCTGACGGAGGCGAGAAACCTCGTTTGAACGTTGGAACGTGCGAACGTTGGAACGTGTCAGCCTGAAAGGGCACACACGTGGGTGTGCCCCTACAGAGAATCTGATGCCCCTGGCTACCGATACCGTTCATCTGGCATCAGGCTCTACAGATCGTCCTCCGTTTGAAAATTTTAAGGTTCGACTCACGCGATGGGGATACTGATGACAGGTCGTACAATGCGCGTTGTCTGACCTGTACTCGTGCCTGCTCAACTTGCAAATAACTGAAGTTTTGATTTTTAGTGTACTAACTCTTTCAACTCTTTCAAGGATCATGATACCCATAGGGTGGAGGTATCAAAAGTGATGAAAGAGTTGAAAGAGTTGAAAGAGTTAATTTAGACGGATATCTAAATAGTTGAGCCCCCTGGTTTGTGCAAAACCAGGGGGCTTTTCGCGTCAGTCATCCTGTTCATCATTGTCCGCGAGGGCCCATTGGTTGGCGGGATCGCGCCAGCCAGCGGTGTTGACGACCTGGTCGCCGAGGGCCTTGCGGGCGCGGTAGAGAGTAGACTCGGAGAAAGACTCATATTTGGCGAGGTCGATCACCTCGGCGGGGGAGAGGGGGCCTTCCTCGGCCAGGACGGCGAGCAGCCAGGCAGCGCATTCCTCGAGCTTGCTGGGCGTTTCGTCCTCGTCCTGGGGGGCGGGGCCATAGCGCAGGACGGCCAGCTCGGGATGGTCGGGATGGGAATCGAACCAAACGCCGAGGGGCTCGGGGTAGCGATCGAGGTTCGACTTGATGACCTGCAGCTTGCGCGGACCATTGCGGTCGGCGCCACCCGAGACCCACTGCAGGCCGAGGACATTGCGGGCCATCGCCGGGATGTGGGACGAGCCGCGGATGGCGTCGATGTCCATCATGCCCGGCAGGGTGAGCTGAGCGGTGGAGCGCTTGCGCAGGTGGTGGATGACGACCAGGGCGATATCGTACTCGATGGCCATCTTGGAGAGAAACGAGAGGAGCTGCTGCACGTCCTCCTTGGCGTTCTCGCCGCGCAAGGTGATCGAGCCGTAGGAGTCGATCACGACCAGGCGGGGACGGGCGCGATAGACGGCCTCGAGGAGCAGGTCGCGGTCCTCGTATTCGGAGAGATTGAGCATCAGGCGCTCGGGATCCGGACGCAGGTAGTAGAGGCCCTGGCGCTGTTCGCGCGTCCAGTCGGCCAGGCGCTGGCGCATGATCTGCGGCGTGTTTTCGGCGTCGACGTAGAGCGCCCGGCATCCCTCCCCGATGCGCAGGCCATCGGGGAAGGTCGCGCCGGCGATGAGGCGGCGGCAGAGGTCGAGCGCCAGGTAGGATTTGCCCGTGCCAGGCACAGCGACCAGGAGGGAGAGCAGGCCGTAGGGGATCCAGCCCGGCCAGAGCCAGCGCAGCTCGGGCAGCCCGTCGAGCAGGTCATCGGCAGTGGGGTAGGGGTCGGCGGCCCGGGCGCGCAGGGAGAGGAGCAGCTTGTAGTTGGCCTCGTGCCCGGTGGCCAGGGGAAGCCACTCCTGGGCGAAGGCGTCCCAGCGCTCGGCGGGGGTCTCGTCGGGCGGGCCATCGAGGATCCAGGAGTAGTAGTCGATCCAGGGGGGATCGAGCTCGGAGGGGGGAAGGCCGAGCGCCTTGCTATTCAGGGCGTTGGCCACGATGCGGGCCTGGACGCGGGTGGAGAGGTGCATGGAGAAATCCTTTCGTTATGCGGGTTCCTGGAGAACGACGGTGGCTGCGATGTGCAAGGGCTGCCCGCCGATGATGAACGCCTCGCCGTCGGGCTCGAGGGTGACCATCCAGAAGGCGCGGTCATCGCCGATAGGACAGCGGGTAATGCCGGTGACGCGCATCGTGACAGTGACCTGGTCGCCGGGATAGAGATTGGGCGGCTCGTCGAGGACGGTCACCGCGCCGAGGCGCTCCAGGGGGTCAAAAAGAAGCCTGATCGCGGTGCGAGCGTCTTTTGAATCAAAATGACCCCGCTGCCAATGATCATGTACCTCGTCTATCGTTTTCAGGATATCACCGCAGCGGCAAGAAACATAACTACCCGCGGTCTGCTGGAGCAGATTCTCCCAATCAGGTCTAGTCATTAGAATTTCCTTTCTGGTGGGCGGACACGTGGGTCCGCCCACTACGGTGGTTTTTATTACAGGTCACACAACTTGTCTTGTCGGGCCTATTCCGGCAGATCGGGCAAGGGCTGCCAGTGGGTGACTTCCCAGTGAGGCTTGATGCGGCCCTGCCGGGTGCGCCAGGTGTGGTCGTGCGGGTCGTAGTAGCCGCGCAGGACCATCCGTCGCCTGTAAGGCTCGTGAAAGTCGACGACGATCAGTGTCCAGTCATCGGGTGGTAGTTGTGTGGAGACAGGTGTCCATTCTCCGTTGGCGCGGTCGTTCACCTCGGCGAGTTCTGTTTCCAGGGTCTGGACGGCGTGCATCAGCGTCTCGCGGTCCCAGGTGGATAGTTGGTCCATCGTGTGTCGAATCATGTCATCTCCATAACTTGGGGCGAACACGTGGGTTCGCCCCTACGATCTGGCCATCCACGGCGCGGGCCAGTCGACGGGGTAGCCGTGCGGGCGGCTGCCATCCAGGACATTGGACCAGCCGACGTCGGACCAGGTATCGACCTGGAGCGTGGTCGGATCGAGCAGGTCGAGCGTACCGCGATAGCGGGCCATGGCGGCGACCTCGGAGGTGGCGGTGATGAGCAGCGTGGCCACGCATTCGTCGCCCAGATTGTCCCACGCCTGCTTGACGTAGCGCAGCAGTTTCTCCAGGTGGTGGACCTCGGCGAGACTGGTGCGCTCGTAGGGCAGCCAGGCGAGCGGCGCGACGATGGTATTGGAGTGAGTGGTGCGATTCGGGTCGACCAGGATGCGATGCAGCCAGTCAAGCACGGCGTCGCGATCGGGAAGGACGAACCCCGGCGACGGCGCGATCTCGGTGATCGCCACGCGGTAGAACTCGCAGCGGGGGACCATCAGGCCGCTGCGCTGGACGAGCATGGCGAATTCGGGCGCGCGCGATGTGGATCGGTTGTAGCGGCTGGAAAGCGGATCGAGGGCAAACTGGCAGGGAGGGAGGTCGCGATCGAGGAGCGATGGGCGGTAGTGCGTGCATTTCTCGCAGCGGTGAGCCTGGAAGTGGTCGACGTTGGCGAAAAGGCCGTCCTGCTGCTCGGCCCAGTACCTGGCCAGGTCGACCAGGTAGGCATTGCTACGCTTCATCTCGGCTGCCTCCTGTTGTGCGGCCTGGGCCAGGGCGGCGCGCTGGTAGAGATCGCGCCAGGCGTCATAGTCCTGAAAGTGGCGAAAGGGGCCGGTGAGCAGGCCGGGCGCGTCGAGGGTGTTGGCCCATCCGGCCAGAGAGGAATCGACATCGATGATCAGCGGCTCGCCCTCTGCGGTAAAAAACTGCCGGCAGGTGACGATGTGGTCCGGGTCCCCGCGCTGGGCGGTCCAGCGCCAGCAGGGGAGGTCGAAGGCTCGGCGGCAGACGGGAGGTTGGAGAGCGGCGAGCTGGCAGTGCTCGCAGGTCCAGCGCTGCGCTTTAGCGATGGCCAGCCACTGCTGATCGAGGCCGTGGTTGTCGCCGGTGAGCGCCTGGACGATCTTTTCTACCTGGTGCCAGGAGAGACGATCCGGCTTTTTGCCGGTGAGATTCTCGTGATCGGAGTATCGTCCGTCCCCCTCGCGCAGACGAAGGATATCCTCGCCACGGGTCGAGAGGTCCTCGGTCTGGAGCAGGTGGCGGATCAGGCGGCAGTGGTTGCGGACGGCGGGGAGGACCGGCTCGTCGGCGATCCAGTGATCGGGATTGAGGAAGGCGCGGAGCTGCTGGGAGAGGACGGCGACCTTGCGGACGGTGGCCTCGGAGCTGCCTTCCTTGTCGAGCAACGTGGTGACGTGCGCGGTTACCGCGCCCTGCACCGACGAGGGGAGAGTAGCCAGGTGGCGGGCATGGGACGGACTTATTACACGTGTAATAATTGCCTGCCTGGCTTCAGCCGTCAAATTGAGCAGGGAGAGCCGTTGCGAGACTTTGCCCTGCGACCAGCCGATCTCTTTGGCCACGTCTCCCTGGGAGAGCGAGTATTCCTCCATCAGGTCGTGCAGGGCGCGGGCTTCCTCCAGGGCGGAGAGATTCTGGCGCTGGAGATTGTCGGCGATGGCCAGGTAGTGGAGGCGCCGGTGATCGTCGTTGGGGGCGATCCGGGCGGCGATGGTGGTGGTCACCAGGCTCTCCTTGATATCGAGAGGAAGCCCCTGCCAGCCGTGGGCAGCGACGTGGGCGATGGCGCCGTTGAGGGAGCGGCCATACGCGGCGATCCAGGGGTCGGAGCGGGAGAGGCCCAGGGCGACGACGGCGCGGGTACGGCGCTCGCCGGCGACGAGCTCGAACTCGTCGTCCTCGTTTTTGAAGACGATGATGGGGTACATCAGGCCGTTGTCGGCGATGTGCTTGGCCAGCTCGAGCAGCGATTCAGAATCGAACGATTCGCGGGGCTGCCAGCGGCTGGGCACGACGAGCGGGACGGGCAGGTAGTGGATCTGCTCGGTGGTGGGCGCGGCGCCCAGGGCCGGGTCGGCGGAATTGAGGGTGAGTGTGGATTGGGACATTGTGAAATCCTTTCGTTGAGACGTTTGAACGTTGACACGTTGGAACGTTGGAATGTGCTGGTCAGACAAGTCACATTGTATGACCTGCCGAAGGGTGTGCCCGCGGTACCGCGTGGATCGGGCGGTACCGTGGGACGGCCAGGAGGGCCTACCCGGTCCTCTCGATTTCGACGGGCTGCGTGCGGCCTTCTGGCTGCGTGTGGCCTGCAGGCTGCGGAATCGTGACGATCCATCCGGGCAACGCGATGGTCGATCCGCAGTGCTCCCAGCAGTCGCAGACGAGCAGGTCGGCGGGATGGTCGCGCGGGCGAAATGTGATCAGGTAGTCGCCGCAGGCATTCTGCCAGGCGGTACGCGGGGCGGTGGCCAGGGCGTCGTCGAAGGCGCAAAAGGCGTCGCCAGGATCGGCAAAGCGTGCGGTCTCGTCATGGTGGCGGGTCCAGCGGCGGCCGTGTGCGTCCTCGTAGAGGTAGATACGGACGGGCTGGGTGCGCGGCGCGAGGCGCGTGAACCAGATGGCGATGAGGTCGAACATCGGATGATCTCCTTCCAGAAAAGCCGTTGAGCGGGCCGGGCGGCTCGTGGACACCCGGTCGCGCAGGCGGAGCGTGTAGGGAACTGGGCGGGCACACTGGCGGGCACGCTTGCGGGTCCATAGGGAGCACGCCAGCGGGCACGCTTGCGGGCACGCCTGGAAACGCTTAGAGACGGCCATCGGGCACCTCCGCGGGATTTTCGAGCTGGTCTGGCGCTTCGACGAGGCTCAGGGCGGGCACCTCGGCCAGGCAGTCGGCGTCGAGGCCGTGGCCGGCGTTGAGCGAGCGGTACTCGTAACGGTTCTCGTCGATCAGGCGCAGCAGGTCGGCGTCGCGATCCAGCAGCCGGGCCAGGGCCCAGGCCAGGAGGAACGAGGCCAAATGCGACTGACTGACGTCGAGGCCGGCGGCGGCGTGCGCCAGGCGTTTTTTGAGCCAGCGGCCGGGCAGGTCGATGCGCAGGGTGATGCGGC
>Ga0307379_10002579_pt1 | contig 26741 bp, 22 predicted proteins | sample UN2MG_FD_202237 | JGI IMG/M metagenome (GOLD analysis project Ga0307379, IMG submission 202237) | Soil microbial communities from Risofladan, Vaasa, Finland - UN-2 | ecosystem: Environmental > Terrestrial > Soil > Coastal area > Acid sulfate soil | place: Finland: Risofladan, Vaasa | collected...
GCCGACGGCGTCGCCGCCCGCCGTCAGCAGGATCGAGGGCAGCGCCAGGTAGTAGAGGGTCGGGCCGTGGTGGTCTCGCGGGTCGTAGCGATACTCGCCCGTCTGGTAAAGCGCGACCGTCTTGGAGGCCTGGACCGACTCGTCGGGGTGCATCGGCCGCTCGTTCAACCCGGGCAACCGCAGCGCCGACGCACCGAGGCCGACGGCTACGACGATGCAAGCGCTAACCAGGGTCGCGCGCTTCATGGGGCAGGCTTGCCGTACACCTCGACTTCGATGTAGTGGTTCAGATCGTTCGTCGTGTTGCCGTTGCTGTAGCAGCGGACGTACCGCCCCTTGACGCCCTTGGCGTCAATCAGGTGGCCTTCGTTGGTCTCGATCCGCTCCAAGCCCTCTCCGAGACCGAGGCCCGCCGAGTTGTCGAAGTCGTTGCTGAAAACGGTCTTGACGTCGGTGATGAAGTCCGGGTCCGAGCACGCCTGGACGACGACGTCGTGATAAACGCGCGGCTCCTTGTGGTAGTGCCAGATGACGATGGCATAGATGTTGTATTCGGCCCCGAGGTCGATCTGGACGTACTGCCGGCCGGGCCCGAGTTCGACGAAACTGCCGTCCGACGCTTCCTTGTCGCCGTCGGTGATCAACTTCAGTTCGCCGATGATCGGTTCTTCGTCGCTGCCGCGGACCGGCTTCTTGAGGGCGACGTTCGTCGTCCCCTTAGGCGCCTTGAACGGCGGGCGAGGCTTCCCGAGCGGTTTCTCGACTTTATCTCCGAAACGGAGGGCGGGCGGCGTGCCGGGGAACTGCGGCTGAGGCAGTACGATCGCGATCGGCTCCAGGTCGCCGTCGCCGGCCGCCTCGGCCGGTTCCTTGGGCTGCTCCGCGGGTTTTGCCGCTTCCTCCGCCGGCTGCGCGGGCTCTTCGGCGGGTTCCTTCGGCTCAGCCGACGGTTCCGCAGGCTCCGTCGCCGCAGGACTTTCCGGCGGAGGCGGCGCCGCGGGTTCCGACTGCTGGCACGCCTGGACCAGCACAGCCGCCGACGCCAAGAGCAATGCCAAAATGAGGCCTCTTAGGGACACGCTTCGCATCAGAGTCTCTCCTTCTCCATTCGCCAAGGTCCGGCGGACGGGTCTCACGGTCCGTCCCGCCTCATTCCTTTAAACAACCGCCTGGGCGGCAAGTGACGCATAAAATAGCCTTCCCAGCCGGTCGGGTCAAGTCCCTTGGTGAAGAATCCGGCTGCCGCTTGAGCCCGGGCAGGCGGAACGCCACCGCCCCGAGGCCGACGGCCGCGACGATGCAAGCGCTAACCAGAGTCGAGCGCTTCATGGGGCGGGCTTGCCGTACACCTCGACTTCAATATAGTGGTTCAGATCGTTCGTCGTGTTCCCGTTGCTGTAGCAGCGGACGTACCGCCCCTTGACGCCCTTCGAGTCGATGAGGCGGCCCTCATACGTTTCGATCCACTCCAAGTTTTCGCCTAGGCCGAGCCCCGCCGAGTTGTCGTAGTCGTTGTTGAAAACGGTCGTCACGCCGCCGATGAAGTCCGGGTCCGACGACACCTGGACGACGACGTCGTGATAGACGCGCTTCTGCTTGTGGTAGTGCCAAACGACAATGGCATAGATGTTGAATTCGGCCCCGAGGTCGATCTGGACGTGCTGCTTGTTCGGCGAGAGTTCGACGTAACTGCCGTCCGACCCCTCCTTGTCGCCGTCGGTGACCAACTTCAGTTCCCCGATAATCGGCATCTCGTCGCTCCCGCTGACCGGCTTCTTGAGGGCGACGTTCGTCGTCCCCTTGGGCGCCAGGAGGTGGGGCTTCCCGACGGGTACCTCGATGTACCGACTGGGACGGAGAGCCTCCGGCGTAGAACCGGGCAACTCCCGAGGCAGTTTGATGACGATCGGCTCCAGATCGCCGTCGCCTGCAGCCTCGGCCGGTTCCTTGGGCTGTTCCTTGGGCTGTTCCTTGGGTTGTTCCGCGGGCTTCGTTGCTTCCTCCGCGGCCTGCTTGGGCTCTTCGGCGAGTTCCTTCGGCTCGGCCGACGGTTCGACCGGGGCAGGCTTGCCGTACACCTCGACTTCAATATAGTGGTTAAAGTCGTCCGTCGTGTTGCCGTTGCTGTAACAGCGGACGTACCGCCCCTTAACGCCCTTGGTGTCAATGAGGTGGCCTTCGTTGGTCTCGATCCGCTCCATGCGCTCGCCCACGCCGAGCCCCGCCGAGTTGTCATTGTCATTGTTGAAAACGGTCGCCACGTCGGTGATGAAGTCCGGGTCCGACGACACCTGGACGACGACGTCGTGATAGACGCGCGGCTCCGCGTGGTAGTGCCAAATGACGATGGCGTAGATATTGTACTCGGCCTCGAGATCGATCTGAACGTACTGCCGACCCGGCCCGAGTTCGACGTATCCTTCCGCTTCCTTGTCGCCGTTCGTGATCACCTTCAGTTCCACGTTGAAAGGCGCGCTGCTCCCGCCGACCGGCTTCTTGATCGCGACGTTCGACGTCCCTTTCGGCGCCTTGAGCGGCTTGCGTGGCTCGCCGAGGGGCTCCTCGACGCGCGGCCCGTAACGGGTGGCGGGCGGCGTCCCGGGGAACTTCGCGTAAGGCAAATCAATCACGATCGGCTCCAGATCGCCTTCCCCGGAAGCCTCGGCCGGTTCTTTAGTCTGCTCCGCGGACTCTTTAGGCTCTTCGGTAGGTTCCGACTGCCGGCAGGCCTGGACCAGCACGGCCGCCGACGCCAACAGCAACACCAGCATGAGACCTCGCAAGGACATGGTTCGCATTGGAGTTCCTCCCTCTCCATTGCCAAGGTCTGGCGGGTGAGTCTCACGGTCCGCCCCGCCTCTTCCCTTTAAACAACCGCGTGGGCGGCAAGTGACGCACAATTTAACCTTCCCCGGCGGCCGGGTTGAGACCCTGAGTGAAGAATTTCGGCGCCGGAACGTCTCATCCTCCAGGCCGGGACGGAATTTTGTTGCACCCCCGGCCACCTCATGCGATAAAAAGGGTTCGCTACACAGCCCTTTCACCGGGGGATGACGGTTGGTTTTGGCGTCACCCTGGCCGGCGCAAGGGGTTCAGAACGGGAGCGAACGGAAGGCCGGCTCCCGGACGCCGACACGGTTATGAGCACAAGGAGACTACGATGAAACGCCTGGCAATGCTTGCAGTCCTCGTCAGCACGGTTTTGTTGCTGTACGGCACGGCATCGGGTGTGTCCGACGCCGACGTCCAGAAGATCACGGCGGCCATACCCGACAAGGCCCCCGCCAAGCCCGCCAAACCCCGGAAACTCCTCGTCTTCAACCTTACGAAGGGATTCCATCACGGCTCCATCCCCTACGGCGCCAAGGCCCTGGAGATCATGGGCCGGAAGACCGGCGCCTTCGAGACGACCGTCAGCACCGACCCCGCCGTCTTCAAGCCCGACAGCCTCAAAGCCTTCGACGCCATCTGCCTCAACAACTGCACCGGCGATCTGTTCACCGAGGACGAGTTGAAGGCGAGCCTCCTGGACTTCGTGAAGGGCGGCAAAGGCCTCATCGGCATCCACGCCTCCACCGACTGCTTCTACAAGTGGCACGAGTTCGGCGAAATGCTGGGCGGGTACTTCAACGGCCATCCCTGGAACGAAGAGGTCGGCATCAAGATCGACGATCCCGCGAGCCCGATCACCAAGGCGTTCGGCGGCGAAGGATTCATGGTCAAGGACGAGATCTACCAGTTCGGCAAAGGCCAGGCCGGATGGGACCCTTACTCGCGCGACCGCCTGCACGTCCTCTTGAGCCTCGACATGACGAAGACCAAGAACAAAGGCAATCGGGCGGACAAAGACTATGCCGTCTCGTGGATCCACGACTACGGCAAAGGCCGCGTCTTCTACTGCTCCCTCGGCCACTATAACGAGATCTTCTGGAACCCGAAAATCCTGGAGTTCTACCTGGCAGGCATCCAGTTCGCCCTCGGCGACCTGAAGGCCGACACCACCCCCACCGCCAAGGTCCAAGGCAAGTCGGCCGCCGGACCGGCGGCGCTCCGCATCTTCGCCGCCGCATTGGAACCGGACGAAAAGGGGTTCAAGACCCTCTTTAACGGCAAAGACCTCAATGGCTGGCAGAACGCCGGCGGCAAGGAGCCCGGCGCAGGATGGGTCGTCAAGGACGGCGCGATGAGCCGCGAGAACAAGGGCGGCGACCTCTGGACCAAGGACCGCTTCGGCGACTTCGTCCTGGACCTGGAGTTTAAGACACAAGGCAACAGCGGCATCTTCATCCGCACCGACAACATCAAGGACTGCGTCCAGACAGGCATCGAGGTCCAGGTCGACAAGTCCTGGGGCAAGGAGAACCCCAACATGCACGATTGCGGGGCGATCTACGACTGCCTCGCCCCCTCCAAGAGCACGGTCAAAGAAAACGAGTGGAACCGCACCCTCATCACCTGCAAAGGACCGAAGATCACCATCGTCATGAACGGCGAACAGATCGTCGACATGGACCTCGACAAGTGGACCGAGGCTCACAAGAACCCGGACGGCACCGGGAATAAGTTCAACAAGGCCCTCAAGGACTTCAAACGCGATGGCCACATCGGCCTGCAGGACCACGGCGCGTGGGTCGCCTTCCGCAACATCCGCATCAAGCCCCTCGACGCCGCCAAAGCCGAGTAGCACGGAACCGGCCGTAAGGGAAAACGGGTCCAGGAAAAAGGGTCCTGGACCCTTTTTGCGCCCCACAGAGGCGCCGAAAGGAAAGAAACGGCGAATGGATTACCGGCGGATCATCCCCTGCCTGGACACGAAGAACGGCCGGCTCGTCAAGGGCGTCAACTTCGTCAACCTGAAGGAACTCGGCGACCCCGCCGAGGCCGGCGCCGCCTATAGCGAGGCCGGGGCCGACGAACTCGTCCTCCTCGACATCACCGCCACTCTCGAAGGACGCCGGACCCTCCTGGACGCCGTCCGCCGAACCGTCCAGCGCATCCGCATCCCCCTGACCGTGGGCGGCGGCATCCAGAGCGTCGCCGACATCCAGACGCTTCTCGACCTCGGCGTAAGCAAGGTCTCGATGAACACGGCCGCGGTCCGCAATCCGGGTTTGGTCGCGGAGGCCGCAGAAAAGTTCGGCGGCGAGAAGGTCGTCGTCGCCATCGACACGCGCGCTTCGGACGGCGTCGCGTCCGGTTTCGAGGTGGTCGTTCGCGGCGGGACCGAGGCCACGGGCCTCGATGCCGTCGAATGGGCCAGGAAGGTCGTGGACTTGGGCGCCGGCGCCATCCTGCCGACCAGCATGGACGCCGACGGCATGCAGACGGGCTACGACATTCCGATGACACGGGCCATCGCCGATGCCGTCCGGGTCCCCGTCATCGCGTCGGGCGGGGCGGGCACGCTCGAGCACCTCTACGAGGCCATCGCCGACGGCCACGCCGATGCCGTCCTCGTGGCCTCCATCGCCCACTACGGAACGTTCACCATCCGCGAAATGAAAGAATACCTGGCGGGACGCGGAATTCCGGTGCGCCTGTAGGGTTCACGTCGGCATTCGGCGGCGTCAGCCCTCCGCGCCGTCCCAGCAATAGGTGCAGAGTTTCTCTTTCGGCAGGCCGATCGCCTTGACGAGGTCCGCAAGCCTCTGGTAGCGAAGCGACGTCAGGTTCAGCCGCTTCCGCACCGCCTCGACCATGGCCTGGAACCTCTTGGAATCGCCGTCGGCATATTCCTCGACGTGCCGGTCCGACGCCCCCTCGAGTTCCACGACGGCCTTTCGGGCCGCCAGGTCGAGTTCGCTGCGCGAGCGCGAAAAGTTCAGAAACTTGCAGCCGTACACGAGCGGCGGGCACGCCGGACGCATGTGAACCTCTCGCGCGCCGCAGTCGTACAGCCGCTCGATGATGTCCTTCAGTTGCGTCCCCCGGACGATCGAGTCCTCGCAGAACAGGAGCCGCTTCCCTTCGATCAGTTCCTGGATCGGAATCAGTTTCATCCGCGCGACGACGTCGCGGATCCGCTGGTCCTGCGGCATGAAACTGCGGGCCCATGTCGGCGTGTACTTGACAAACGGGCGCTGGTACGGCACGCGGGCCTCATTCGCGTAGCCGATAGCGTGGCCGGTTCCCGAATCCGGAATCCCCGCCACGAGGTCCACCTCGCGGTCCTCGCGCCGCGCCAGCGCCGCCCCGCACCGGTTCCGCACCGCCTCCACGTTGATCCCCTCGTAGTTCGACGCCGGGTACCCGTAGTACACCCACAGGAACGCGCAGATTTGCATCTTCTCGGCCGGCGGGCGGCGCTGCTCCGCGCCCTCCTCGGTGATCTGCACGACCTCGCCCGGACCGAGATAGCGGTCGATCTCGTAGCCCAGGTTTGGAAACGCGCACGTTTCCATCGTGGCCGCATACGCCCCGTCCTTTCGGCCGATGACGACGGGCGTCCGGCCGAGACGGTCCCGGGCCGCGTACATCCCGTCCTTCGTCAAAAGCAGAAGCGAACAGGACCCCTCGACGGCCTCCTGGGCCCGCGCGATGCCGGCCTCAAACGTCGCTTCCTGGTTGATCAGGGTGGCGACGAGTTCCGTGGGATTGATTTCGCCCCCGGCCATCTCCGAAAAGTGGGTGGTCCGCCGACCAAACGCCTCACGCGCGAGGGCTTCGGCGTTCCGCACGACGCCCACCGTCACGATGGCATAGGCGCCGAGGTGCGAACCGATGATGAGCGGCTGGTCCTCGTAATCGCTGATGACGCCGACGCCACGGCTCCCGCTCATCTTCCGAATGTCGTCCTCAAGCTTGGAGCGGAATTGGGCGTTCGTGATGTCGTGGATGAAGCGCGTGAACCCCCCGGAATGAATCACCGCCAGGCCGCCGCGCTTCGTCCCCAGGTGCGAGTGGTAGTCCGTGCCGTAGAAAAGGTCCTCCACGCAATCCGTTCTCGAAACCACACCGAAGAATCCGCCCATGCCGACCTCCTTCTCCAGGGGAACCCGATACCGGGGTATCCTAGCGGCATTCGCGCAGGCTCGCAAGAGGCGTCTCGCGACCCGGCCCGCCCGGGTGCGCCAGAATTTTCTGGCCTGGGCGCGTTCGCCCCGAGCCGGGCGCGGGAGTTTACGCCTTTCAAGCCGGCGGCGGGAGCCGCCGGGCACGTTCCCTACCGTGGCACGGGCCAGGGTAGGGAATGTGACCGCCCGCTTCCGCGGGCGGCTCGAAAAGACTTCGTTTACCAGAAAATCCTGGCGCCCCCCCGCCCCGCCCTGCTCGTCCCGGCGCGCCGGGACTACGGAGGGCACCCTGCATAGCCCGCCTTTGGCGGGCGACGCAGGGTGGGCGCTGGAGGACTCGAACCTCCGACCTCCTCCTTGTAAGGGAGGCGCTCTAGCCAACTGAGCTAAGCGCCCATCCGGACGCGCGGACGCAGTATACTCCCGCCGTGCCGGCCAAGCAAGGCCGCGGCCGCCTTCGCGCGCCGGGAAATGCAAGTTGACTCGCCCGCCGCCGCGACTATAGTCGCATCTCCTCGCCCCCAACCCGGAAAGGGAAGGAACCGGCCATGGTCGCCCTCAGCGGATTCGCCGACGAGATCGGACCCGACCTCGGCCTTCAGATCGAAACGCTCCGGAGCGAGGGACTCCGCCACCTGGAACTGCGAGGCATCTGGGGCAAGAACGTGCTGGACCTTTCGGCCAAGGAGCGGCGCGACGCGAAGGCTCAACTCTCGGGCGCCGGCATCGGCGTCTCGGCCATCGGCTCACCCATCGGCAAAGTGGCGATTGACGAGCTGTGGAAAGAGCATCTCGATCGCTACCGGATCGCGCTCGACGCGGCTGAAGTTTTCGAGGCGCCCTACATCCGGCTCTTCAGTTTCTACCCGCCCGAGGGCGGTGCCGTCGCCGAACACCGCGACGAGGTCATCCGGCGGCTGAACGAACTCGTGCGCCTCGCCGAGGGCCGACCCGTTCAACTGCTGCACGAGAATGAAAAAAAGATCTACGGCGAAGGAACCGAAGAATGTCTCGACATCGCCGAGAACGTCCCCGGCATGGGCCTCATCTTCGACCCGGCCAACTTCGTCCAGGCAGACGTGCGGCCGGCCGACGCCTGGCCGGTCCTGCGCGACCACGTCGTCTATTTCCACATCAAGGACGCGCTCCAGACCGACGGCCGCACCGTCCTTCCGGGCGAGGGCGACGGCGCGATCCGCGAAATTCTTCGCGACGCCATCGGCGCCCGCGCATTCGAGGGATTCCTTTCCCTGGAGCCGCACTTGAAAGTCGCGGGCGAACGCTCCGGCTTCAGCGGCCCCGACCTCTTCAAGAAAGCCGTCCGCGCCCTGAAGGCCATCCTCCGAAACCTGGACGTGCCCTTCGAGTAACACGCGCGGGCCGGCGTCTGCAGATTGGAGGCCGAACGCGCCGACGGCTTACGCTCCGCGCGCCGTCAGGCGTTCCTTCATCTTCTCGACCACCTCGTAGCGGACGCGGATCGCGCCTCTGCCGACCCCCATGGAAAAACCTGTGTTGTGCTCGTGTCCGTGCCAGTCCGTTCCGCCCGTCTCCAGCAGGCCGAGCCGCTCGGCGATCTTCCGGTAGCGTTTCCCCAGGGCGGCGCCGTGGTCCGGGCTCGTCGTCTCGACGGCATCGAGTCCCGCGCGGGCAAGTTCGGCAATCCACTGCTCGGTTTCCTCGACCGTCCGGTTGAGTTGGCGCGGATGGGCGAGCGCCGACACCCCCCCCGCCCCCCGCACGGCGCGGATGGCCTCGAACGGGTCCAGGTGCTTCCGGTAAACGTAGGCGGCCTTGTCGCGGCCAAGATACTTCTCGAACGCCTCCTCCCAGGACGCCACGTAACCCTTTTCGATCATGGCTGAGGCGAAATGGGCGCGCGTCACGACGCCGGTTGTCACGTGCCGCCGCACGTCGTCCATCGCAAGCGGCAGGCCGAGCACCGCGAGTTTATCGAGCATTCGGGCGTTCCGACGTTCGCGTCCCTCGCGGGCCTCGGCCAGGAGCGCCCCAAGGGCCGCGTCCTGGATGTCGATGAAGTATCCGAGGACGTGGCACGCGCCGTCGGCGAACTCGGTCGAGATTTCGACGGCCGGAATGACCTCGATGCCGAACGCTTCGCCGGCGACCAGGGCCTCCGGCACGCCCGCCACCGTGTCGTGGTCCGTGACGGCGAGGGCCCGCAGACCGATCTCGCTTGCCATTCGGACCACGTCGCGCGGCGCCAGCGCGCCGTCGCTCGCCCGAGAATGCACGTGGAGGTCAACCAGGTCCGCAAGAGGAACTTTGCCTGCCATCTCTGCTCCTTCGCTGAAGCGTCCAGGTGTCAGAGAACCACGGCATCGCGCCAGCCCGTACAAAGACGCGACGATGTGCGTTCATCGGCAGGATGCCACAAAAAAGTTGACCGAAACACCGCGCTGCGGGTATATTTTTTCCCATGAGACGATTCATGATGCCCCTCGCGGCCGCGGGCCTCCTGGTCTGCGTCGCTGTTTGCAATCCCCGCCCGGCGCGCGGCGGCCTGGGCGACCTCGTGGACACGGTTCGCAACCGCCTCGACTCGCTCCTCCTCGCCTCCGACCTGATCGTCGAGCCGGGCAAGGAAGTCCAACTGAAGGCGAGCCTGCGCACCGGCCTTCGCCTGGATGGAATCCCCGGCAAGCGCATCCGGTTCTTCCGCGACGACAAACTCGTCGGCGAATCGCGCACCGACGACGACGGCAACGCGACGGCGACCTGGCAGGTCCCTTCCGAGCCGGGCGATTACCTCTTCGCCGTCCGCGTCCACCCCGACGACCAGCCGAAACGCCCGGCGCCCGACGCAGAACTCCTGGTCGCCGCCCGCCCGGCGGACGCGAAGATCGCCGTCACGGACCTCGACAAAACGGTCGTCGCCTCCGGGTTCCTCCGCGTCCTGGCGGGGGGCGCCAAACCGATGCCTGGAGCGGCGGTCGTCCTGGAGCGCCTCGCCAAAGACCACACGATCGTCTATCTGACGCATCGGCCGGACGTCTTCGGCCCGTCCAGCAGGAAGTGGCTGGCGGAGAACCGGTTTCCGCGCGGCCCGGTGCTCACGAGCACGGTCAGCGGATTCCTCGCGGGCAGCGAACGCTACAAGACCGACCGCCTCGACGACCTGAAGCGCACCTTCAAGAACCTGGCGGTCGGTATCGGCGACAAACTCTCCGACGCCCAGGCTTACGTGGAGAACAACGTCAAATCCATCCTCATCCTCGACGTGGACTGGTCGGAGGACGACTGGAAAGACTACCAGAAACTGGCCGACCAGTTGGCCCAACTCCCCGACACCATCCAGGTGGTGACGAACTGGTCGCAGATCTCCGAGATTCTCTTCCAGAACGCGAAGTACCCGAAAGAGGAGATGGAGAAACGGCTGCGCGAGGTTGCCGACAAACTGAGGCGCACCGGCGAGGACTGAGTCCCGCGATGCGTGCCGCCGCCATGCTCGCCGTTTTTATTGCGCTTCAGGCGAGCCCGATCGCCGACTCGCGGGCCGAGACGCCGGCCAAGGACCAGCCCGTCCTTGTCGTCTTCCCGTTCACGTCGCCGGACGACGGCCGGACGGGCCTGAAGTTTGCCGACAGCCTGCGCCTCCGCGCGAGGCGCCTGGGCCTCGTCGTTGTGGACCGTCTGAGCATGACCGAGGCGATGTCCGGGCTGGCGCTGCCCACGGCCGAGACGCCCGCCGAGGACGTCGCCACCCTCCTCCGCGAGCGGTTCGGGGCCCACCTCGGGCTTTGGGGCGCCGTCGAACCCGCCGGCGCGGGCAGCCTAATCCAAGCCCGCGGGATCGACGCCCGCGAGCGCCCTCTGAAAACGTTCTCCGAGCGCTACGAAGCGACTGATTCGCAAGGCGTCGGGCCCATCCAGGACCGCATCCTGGAGACCCTGACCGGCCGCACGAAGCAGCCGCCGCCCACGGCCACGCCGGACGCCGACGCCAAGGTCACCACCACCGGGGCGAACCTCGTCCCGAACGGCGACTTCGAGGCGGGCGCGAAAAGCCCCGCGGCCTGGCAACCCATCGACGGCCTCACGACGTTCTGGGCGGCCGGCGAGAGCCCGACCGGCAAGTGCCTCAAAATGGACACCGACGTGTACCACTCCCAGTGGGTCCAGTGGCGCGAGCAACTGAAGGCCGGGGCCACGGCCGACCAGGCGCCCGGAAAAACTCCCACCTCCGGGCCGAAGTACGACACCGTGGCGGGGCTCTACGGCGTGGCATACTTCTCCGACCCGATTGCGGTGAAGCCCGGACAATCCTACAAGGTCGAAGTGGATTACCGCGGCAAAAGCGTGCTCGGCGGGGCCGTCGAATTCTTTCCGAAACTTTTCATTCGCGGCTACGGCGACGTGGGCGGCGAGAAACGCGTCGTTTACGACGCGTACTTGGCGCTGCGGTGCAAGACGCAGGGCGAGAAGTGGGAACACAACGTGCGGATCGTCACGATCCCAGCCGACGCGCCGGCCCCGGTCCGGTTCGTCCGCCTCATGCTCTACGCCTACTGGCCTCCGGACTGCTACGGATTCGACAACGTGACGATGAAGGAAGTCGCGCCGGAACCGGCCGGACAGGCGAAGTAAGATGAGACGGCGGCGAAGCCCCCTCTACACCTGATCGCGGCGCGGCGCCGCACGCCGGACGCCGAGGTTCTTGAGGCGGTCGCGCAGTTCGGCCGCCACTTCGTAATCCTCGTTCTTCACGGCTTGCCGGAGACGCTGTTCGAGCCGTTCCCGCAGCGAGAGCGGGCGTTTCTGGCGGACCTCGCGCGCCAGGTCCCGCAGGAAAGCAAGCGATCGGCGCTTCTCGAACGCAAAGCCCATCTCCTCCTGTGCCGGCAGGCTCTCGATCAGCCCGACGCCGACCTCGATTTCCCGCAGCGCGATGTCGTACTGCCGACGCCGCATCGCGAGAAGCGCCCGGCTTGCGCGGTTCATGCGGATGATGTACGGGCGGTACTGCTCCATGGCGCCGCGGTCCTCTTTCACCTCAGCGTACCGGGCCAGGAGGTCCATGCACCGCAGGTTGCGGGCCGTGTCGCGGGCCGTGCGGCCGTACTCCCCGATCTGAAACAGCACCACGTAGCGATAGTAGAACAGGAGCGATTCCTCGCGCAGCCGCTGGCACGCCTCCGGTGGGAGCGTGAAGCCTTCGTCCGAACCGCGCCGGCGCCGGTGGGCCGCCAGCCGCGCTTCCCATCGCGCCAGGAGCGACACGCAGCCGAACGGCCTCTCGCCGTCGGGCCGCCCGTCCAGTTCATACTGCTCGACGCCGAGAGGCAACCGGACCTGGACCTTGCGCCGGCCGTCGGGCCCCTCGATGAGGCGAATCGTGCAATCCGGGTCGTACGGCCACTTGGCCAGAAACGCGCTCAGGTCTTCGGCCATCGCACCCCTCGCCTTCGGGCGGCCCGGAGCGGGCTGCCCTTCCATCCTATTGTACCCGTTTTTGCGAACTTGACAACCGCCTGGGCGACATAATAATCGCCCCTGGCGGCCGTCTGCCTGATAGAATGAACTCAAGGAACCGTCCATGCGCGAACGCGAAGCCACGCCGCACTCAAGGAAGCCTCAGGAACGCGCCGCCGAGCCGCCCAGGAAGCGCCGGCGATGGCTTCGCATCGCGCTCGTCCTCGTGGCGGCGTTGGCCGCGCTCGTCGCCTTCGCGCCGCAAATCCTTTCCACGGGCTTCGTCAAGAATTTCCTTTTCGCCCGCGTCGGCGCGCGCGTGGGGATGCGGATCTCCGCCGACGAGTTGCGTCTGGCGTGGTTCGGCAGCCAGGCGGTCCACGGCCTGGCGGTCGAATCGACAGCAGGCGAACCGCTCGCCCGCGTCGCGAGCGTCCGCCTCGACCAGGGTCTCCTCGCCCTTCTGGCCCACTGGCCCCGGATCGGAGGCGTGGTGATTGAGGACGGCGAAACCACGCCGGAACTTCTCGGCATTCTGTCGGCCGCTCGCGCGGCGGAAGCGGAGAAACCGGCCGAGGCCCCCGCGCCCGAGGACGCCGGACCCGAAGCGGCCGCGCCCGTCCTCCCTGAATCCATTCGCATCCGCAACCTCACGCTGCGCACCGGCGCGGGGACCCTTCGCCTGCTCGAGGCTGACTTCGTCGCGGGCGCCACCAAGGACGCCTTCGAGGCGCGCCTCGAAATCGCGTCCGGCGAGGCGACGGGCGCAGCCTCCCTCGACGCCGAGATCGAAGGTCTCTCTCACGATTGGCGCGGCGGGGACGCGCTGGGCGTCACGGTCCGGGCCCGCTGCGAAAACCTCGCGTTGGCTCCGATCTGGGGCGCCATCCCGCGCGCCGGCGACGGCCTCAGCCTCGCGGGCACCGTTTCCGGCACGGCGACGGTGCGCCGCGAGCGCGAAGGGAAACTCACGATCTCGACACAGTGGGACGGCCGCGACCTTTCGGCCGCCGGCGACCTCCTCGGCGGCGACCGTCCCGCGCTCGGCAAGGTTCGCCTGGTCTTCGACGGCGACTACGAGGGCCGGACCCTCACTGTGCGAAACCTCGCCTTCGATTCTCCCGTCGCCCAGGTCAAGGGCCAGGGGACGTTCGACCTTGCTTTTCTCGACCCCGCGTTCGGCGGGGACCTTGCTCTGCCGGTGACGGGGCAAGGCACGGCGTCGCTGGAGGTAGCCCTCGCCCCGCTGACCCAGATGCTCCGGCATACGCTGCGGCTCCACGAGGACCTCGTGGTCCAGTCGGGGAACTTGAGCGCGTCGCTCGAGGCCAAGGCGGACGAGGCGGCGCTCGCCCTTCAATTGGCGGCCGCGGTTGCCAACCTCCAGGGGATGCGGGCCGGGCGGCCGGTCGCCTTCGCGCCGTTCAGCATTTCGGCCGACCTGGAGCGCGGCAAGGACGGCGTCGCCGCCAAAGACATCCGGCTGGCGGCGGGGTTCGGATCCGTGACCGGCAAAGGGCGGATCGAAGACTTCACCCTCGACGCCTCGCTCGACCTTGCGAAGGCGACGGAAGACCTCGGCCAGTTCGTGGACCTGGCGGGGCGCGGGGCAAACGGCTCCGTCAGGCTTCATCTGGAAACCCGGGGCACGTTCGCCCAGGGCGTTGACCTGGCGGCTTCAGCCGACGCGGCCGACCTGAGCGTCGCCCTCGGTGACGGCCGGCAATGGGCCGAGCCGCGCATCACCTTTGCGACAGCGGCCCACGCGGACTTCGACGCCGAGCGGCGGCTTGCCGCCCTCGCGGTCACGAACCTTACGCTCGCCGCCTCCGCCGGAACGGTCGAGGCGACCGGCACAGCCGCACGCAACGATCCGGCGTGGACCGTGACGGGCGACGCGAAAGGCGCGGGCGACGTCGGAATCCTCGCGCGCCAGGTCGCGGCCTATCTGGGCCGACCGGCCACCGCCATCGCGGGACAGTGGCGGCTCAATGCCGAGGGTCAGGCCACGCCCGGCAAATCGTTTGCCGTTACTTTCGCCGCCCGTGCGACCGGCCTCAAGATCCCCGTGAAAACTGACGGTCCCCCGGGCGAGGGCGAAGTCGGGAAAGCTCTTACCCTCCAGGACGCCTCGCTTTCGGCCGAGGTCGCGTACGACTCGGCCAAGGGGCGGCTGGTGACGGTGCGCAGCCTTCGTGTCGAGGCGCCCGGCTTGCGGGCCAAGGCGGACGGTTCGGCAACGCTCCCCGGCCAGGACGAAACGGGGCGTCTCCACGTGAACGGCGAGGGGGACGTGCAGGCCGACCTCGCCGCACTGGCTCCGGTCCTGGAGCCGTTCGGCCTCCTCACAGCAGGGTCCCGTATGGCCGGCAAAGTCACTGTCCATGGCAGCGCGGCGAGCGACGCCAAGGGCACCTCCGGGGAGGCTAACCTCGCCGCGACGGACCTCGACCTTTATTTCGCCGACAAGGGAATCGCCATCCGCACTGCCCAGGCCCTCGTCAAAGCGACAGGGACCTACACGCCCGAAACCCAGGGCGCGAATTCTGCAGGCGTAGACCTCTCGGCCTCGGCCGAGGCGAAGGGCCTGATCGTCGCGCCGGGCGAGGAGCGACGGTGGAGCGAGCCGCGGATTTCGCTCGTCACGTCGGCGCACGTTGACGTCGACGCCGAGCGGCGGCTTGCCGCCCTCGCGGTCAAGAACCTCGCGCTCACCGCCTCCGCCGGAACGGTCGAGGCGTCCGGCACAGCCGCACGCAACGATCCGGCGTGGACCGTGACGGGCAACGCGAAAGGCGCGGGCGACGTCGCCGTCCTCGCGCGCCAGGTCGCGGCCTACCTGGGCCGACCGGCCACCGGCATCGCGGGACAGTGGCGACTCGAGGCCAAGGGCCAGGCGACGCCGGGCAAGTCCTACGATCTTTTCCTCACGGGCGGCGCGACCGGGCTTGCAATGCCCATCCAGACAGGCGATCCGGCATCGGCCGAAGGTCAGACAACCAAGACGCTGACGCTTCAGGACGCCTCGCTTTCGGCCGAGGTGGCATACGACTCCGCCAAGGAGCGTCTGGTGACGGTCCGCGGTCTGCGCGTCGAAGCGCCCGGCTTGCAGGCCAAGGCGGACGGTTCGGCCACGCTGCCGGGGCCTGACGAGACCGGCCGCGTCCGCGTGAACGGCGAGGGGAACGTGCAGGCCGACCTCGCGGTGCTCGCGCGGACGCTGCAACCTTTCGGCCTGCTCGCACCGGGGTCCCGCATGGCCGGCAAAGTCGTCCTTCGCGGCAAGGCGGCCAGCGACGACAAGGGAACCGCCGGCGAAGGGAACCTGGAGGCGACCGACCTCGACCTTTACTTCGCCGAAACGGAATCGGCTATCCGCGAGCCGCGGGCTCTCGCGCAAGTGACCGTCGGCTACGCGCCGGAGGCGAAACGCTGGACGATCGACACCAAGGAACTCACCAGCGCGCTCGCCAAGGGGCGGGCGACGGCGGCCCTTACGCCGAACGATGCGAGCCTCGGTGTCGAGGCACAGGCGGACCTCACGTGCGACGGCGCGAAACTCCGGGCGCTGATCGGAAACCGCCTCCCCGCCGACCTGGCGCTGAGCGGCGGCTGGCGCGCCGTGGCCGCCGTCCGCGGACCGATAGCCGACGAAGCACCGACCTGGAACCGGAAAATCGCGGGGCTGTCGGGCGAGGGCCGCATCGAAATCGACTCCGCCACGTTTCGCGGACTGAAAGCGACCGCAGGCACGATCCCCTGGAACCTGGCGGGAGGCAAACTGGTGCTCTCCCCGAACGCCGACGACCCCGCTCGCATAACCGTCAATGAGGGAACCGTGACGCCAGCGGGCACGATCGACCTCGCGCCCGAAGAGCCGCGGTACGTTCTGGCGGGACCGGCGCCGCTCGCGAAGGACGTCCATCTGACAGGCGAACTGGCGGAGAAGATGCTGAGTTACCTGAGCCCCCTGGTGGGCCAGTCCATCTCGCCCACAGGCCGGCTCTCGCTGACGGCCGAGAAGGCGGACATTCCGCTCGGTGCGTCGGTGCGCCAAGCGGCCACGTTTCTGGGCGACTTCACCATCGAGGATTTCGAGGGACGCCTGAAAGGCCCTCTCGCCATTCTGGCGACCTGGACGGGTACCCAGGGCGAGGTGGAGAAGCAGACTTTGGGCCCGTTTCCCATCCGCCTCGAGAACGGGCTGTTTCACCTCGAGGATCAGAAGGTCCGGCTGCGGCGAGGGATCGAGTTTCGCCTGGACGGGACGATCGCGCTCGACGGCACGATGGAAACGACGGTCGGCATCCCCCTGACGGAAGACCTTCTGAAGAAGGCCGGCGTGCCGGTGCGTGCGGGCGGCGAGCAGCTCGATCGCCTCGTGCGGATCCCCCTGAAGGGAACCGTCAAGCATCCGAAACTCGACGAGGCGAGGATCCCCATCGAGATCCTGAAGACGGTGGGCGACCTTTTCCTCGGCGGCGAAAAGGACATCGAAAAGATCGGCGACCTCCTGAAGGACGTTTTCAAAAAGCGCGAAAAGAAGGAATCGGAACCCCCTGCGCCGGCGCCCGACAACCCGCCCCCTGCCGACGGGCAAACCAAGCCGCCGCCGGAAGAGCCCACCCTCAAAGACCTCATCGACCTTTTCAGAAAGCCCAAGGACAAGGAACCGCCCGCGACGCCTTAAAAATCGTATCGTATCGGCGGAAGTCCATTTGCTTTTTCCTCAAAGCGCGGTATAATAATGATGGAAGGCTCAGAAGCACCGTCGCGAATAAGTTATGCGATCGGCGGGCGGCGTGGCGTGAGGCCGGTGGGTCTCGAAGTCGGCCCCAAAGCTGTTCCGGGCCGCCGAAAAATGCGAGCGAGGCGCGAGCCTTCCGAGGATGTGAAACGGCGCGCCGTTTCGTTGGTGATGTCGGGCAAACCGCGCGGGTCACGCGAAAGCGATGGGCCCATCGCTGAAGGTTCAGAGCGGGGCGAAAGCCCCGCTCTTTTTCTTCGTGACCCGGGCTCGCGCTGGAACCGCCCGTCATCCGCCCGCGAGGGGGTCGGCCACGCCCGCCTCGTGAAATGCGTCGGCCCGCCGCCGGCAACTCGCGCACGCGAGGCAAGGCCGATCCTCGCTCCGGTAACACGACCACGTCAGACCGAACGGCGCTCCCAGACCCGTGCCGAGCCGCACCACCTCCGCCTTCCCCAGCCGGATGAGGGGCGTTTCGATGCGAATCCGCGTCTCCGGCCGGGTGCCCAACTCGATGAGCCGCGCCGCCGCCTCGTAGAACGCCGGCCGGCAGTCCGGATAGCCCGGCGCGTCCTGCTCGACGGCACCGAGGACGACGGCCGAGGCGCCGATCGTTTCGGCCCAGGCGGTCGCGATGGCCAGCAGGTTGGCGTTGCGAAAGGGAACATAGGTGCTGGGGACTTCGCCGGGAACGTCGTCCTCGGGGACAGGGATTTGAGGGTCCGTCAGGCTGCTGCCGCCGATGAGCCCCAGATACGGCGCTTCGGCGACGAACGTCCGCGCGGCCCGGAAATGGTCGGCCAGTCGGCGAAAACAGGCCAGTTCCTTCGCCTCGGTCCGCTGGCCGTAGTTGACGTGGAGCATGGCGAGGCGGTACCGCTCGGCCGCCCACGCGGCCGCGACGCACGAATCCATCCCGCCGCTCGCCAGAACGACGGCCATCGGTTTCACAGGATCCATGCCAACCCCTAACCGTGAGGCGCCGGCCAAGCCCGCCGGCTAACAGCGAACCAGGACCTTGACGGCCTCGGGCTGGTCAGCCGCCAGCAATGCTTGCGGCGCTTCGGCGAGCGGGAAGACGCCGGAGACGAGCGGCTCGACGTCCACTTCGCCGCGCGCCAGCATCGCCACGGCCTCGTCCATCGGGCCGCAGCGCGACCCGACGACCGTCACCTCATTGACGACGATCGGCGCCAGGTCGATGCCCGCCGTGTCCGCCACGGTGCTCTTCAGAACGATGATTCCCCGCGGGCGAACGAACTTCATCGCCATCGCCAGGCCGTCCGGCGAACCGGTGCATTCCACGACCACGCGCGTGGTCGCCGACGGCCTCGCATCCTCCACCGGCACCGCCGGAATATCCAGCCGGCGCAACAGTTCCAGTTTCGCCTCCGACCTGCCGACCACTTCCGGGCGCAGGCCCCACGCCCGCAGGACTCGGGCCACGAGTTGCCCCAGGCGCCCGTCGCCCAGGACGACCACCTCTTCGCCCCTCGCAAACTGGACTTGGCGGCCGATCTGGATGGCGGCGGCCAGCGGCTCGGCGAAAACCGCCCGCTCGTCCGAAACACCGTCGGGAACCGGAACGAGGTTCGCCTCGGGCAGGACAAAGCGTTCGGCCAAGGCGCCGTCGCGACCGGCGATGCCCAGCGTCGTGCGGTCCCGGCAATGGGTCGGCAGGCCGGCGCGGCACAGGTCGCACCGGCCGCACACGCAGTTGATGCCGCCGACCACCCGCTTGCCCTCGTATCTCCCGCCGAGCGCCGTCCCGACGAACTCGTGGCCGAGGACGCCGCGGAATCCCATGTACCCTTTGACGATCTCCAGGTCGGTGCGACAGATGCCCGCCAGGCGCGTCCGGATGAGCACGTCGCCTTCGCCCGGCACGGGCTCCGGGTAGGACCGATCCAGACGCACTTCGCGGCCGTCAAAGACACAGGCGATCAAAGGTCTCTCTCCGCAAGACGGCGGGCCGAACGCTACTCCAGTTCGCTTTCGCGGACGTCCTTTTCGAACAAGCCCTTGAAGAAGTCCCCGAGGCCTTTGGTGATCCTGGGGCGTTGGCTCTGTCCCTTCGGCAAGGGCGGCGGCCGGCCGTGACGCGCGAACGGGTCCTCCGCCGATGCCAAGAACGCATCCCAGGCGGCGGGCTCCCGCGGCAAGTCCTGGCCGGTCATGTACCGCAGGCTCTCCCAGCATTTCTGGACCTCGGCGATGTCGGATTTCCCGAGGCCGTTCGCAAGGGCCTCGGCCGCGGAGCGGTCCTTGAAGTTTCGGAGCGCGTCCTCGGCGGCCAATCGGACGTCGACGGAAGCGTCGCCTTGCATCGCCTCGATGAGGACCGGCACGGCATCTGGGACAGCCTGTCGGCCGAGCGCCCCGGCCGCGTCCGAACGGACGTACGGGTTTTCGTCCTTCGCGAGAACCTCGGCGAGCGTTTCGAGGACCCCTTCGCCCTTGACACCGCCGAGCGCCTGGACGGCCGCCGACCGGACCATCGCGTCGCGATCCTTTTGCGCCACCAGGCAAAGGAGACGGACCAGCGAGGGGACGGTTTCCGCCTTGCCGCTCTTCGCGACGGCCTCGACCGCCTTTCGGCGTACGTCGGGGTTCTCGTTTTCGAGTTCGACGACGCGCGCGCCCAGCGGCCGGGGAAAGAGCCCCGCCAGCGGCCCCGTGGACGTGTCGACCGTGCATCCGCTCGCGGCCGCGAGCCCCAGCATCGCCAGCGAGAGGAGTCGGCGTCTCATGGCTCGCCCTCCGCCCGGGCGGGGACCTTCGGCTCGGCGAAGAACTCTTCCGGCGTAACGAGGGTGACGGAGGGGAGCGGTTCGCCGAGAAAACGGCGGCCCACTTCCCGGAACCGGTCCGGATGGTCGCTGACGAAGCACCGGAGCGAGCCGGCTCCGTCGGGCGCCAGCAGCCGCGCGGCACCAAGTTCGGCGGCCACTTCGTCGGCGACGGCCTCGGCCGAGTCCACCAGCGCCACCGAGGGCCCGATCGCCTCGGCAATGGCTTCCGCGAGGAGCGGGTAGTGCGTGCAGCCGAGCACCACGACCCCGACGCCCGCCTCGCGCAGGGGAGCGAGGTACTCGGCCACGACCGCCCGGACGACGGGGTCGCCCGAGGCCCGGCCCTCTTCCGCCAGAGGCACGAGCAGGGGGCAGGCCTTCTCCACGAGGGCGGCGGACGCGTCGAGCCGATGGATCGCCTCCCGGTAGGCCCCGCTGGCGATGGTGCCCTCGGTGCCGAGGATGCCGATCGGCCGGCCTCCGCAGGCGGCGACGGCGGCCCGCGCGCCCGGCTCGATGACGCCGCACAGCGGCTGGGCGAACCGCTCCCGCAGGGCCGGCAGCGCGGCCGCGCTGGCCGTGTTGCACGCCACCACGATGAACTTCGGATCGAACCGGGCGAGGAACTCCGCGTCCTCGACGGCGAAGCGGGTCACCGTCCGTCCGCTCTTGATGCCGTACGGGACGCGGGCGGTGTCGCCGAAATAGACGATTGCCTCGGCGGGGAGTCGCCGGCGGATCGCCCGGACGACCGTCAGGCCGCCCAGGCCCGAATCGAAAATTCCGACAGGTCGCCTCATGCCGGCGGCCTCCGATGCCGATATAGGCCCCGAAACCGCCGCCATCATAGGCCACCGCGCGAATAAATCAAGCGGCGGTCCGGGGGCCATGGCGGCCCTCGAAAAAGCGATTTTAGCCGCCGAGCCTTGACGTGCGGCGGGCGACACCCTATACTCCCCTGCTCGACCGGGAGGATTGGACGCGTTATGCCGAAGAGAACCCCAGCGATGCGGGCCAAGGAACTGGAGCAGTTTAAACAACTGCTCCTGGAGAAGCGCCGTCTGCTGGTGGGGGACGTCAGCTCCCTGGAGCGTGCGGCCCTTCAGCAGAACCGCCAGGACGCCGCCGGCGACCTTTCGAAGATGCCCCTGGACATGGCCGATATCGGGTCCGACAACTACGAGCAGGAATTCACGATGGGGCTGATTGAGACCGAGCAGTTCACCCTCCGCGAGATCGACGAGGCCCTGGAGCGGATTGAGAGCCGGCAGTACGGCAAATGCCTTGTCTGCGGGCGCCCCATCGCGAAAGCCCGCCTCAAAGCCAAACCCCACGCCAAACTCTGCATCGAATGCCGACGCCAGGAAGAAAAAGGCGCGCTCTAACCGACCGCGCCAGCCACGCGCGTCTCTGGCTGACCGCCTCCGCAGGCGTGCTGCTCGACCTCGTCAGCAAGTTCCTCGCCTGGCAGCGCCTGGGCGTCCCGGCCGAGGCGACCGCCAGAGGCGAACCTTACGAACTCATCTCCGGTTGGCTCCGCCTCGTCACCAGCCGCAACCCCGGCATCGTGTTCGGCATCAACCCGGCCGAGGATTTTTCCCTGGGGGTGACGGGCGGCCGCGCCGTGACGATCCTGTTGACGCTGGCGACCTGCGCCCTGATATTTTACGTCTTCGCGCACTCCCGGCCCGACCAGAAGTTTATGCACGCCTGGTGCGCGCTCGTGCTGGCCGGCGCGGTCGGGAACCTTTACGACCGGCTCGCCTTCGGCTACGTGCGCGACTTCATTCAGATCATCAAGCAGGTTTCCCTGGGCGGGTGGACCTTCGGCTGGCCATACGTCTTCAACGTGGCGGACGTGTACCTGGTCGCGGGCGTCCTGGCGATCGCTTCGGTCTACCTTTTTACCGGCGACGCGGAGGAAGCGAAAACGCCCCGCGCGAAAACCCGGCAGGAGCGATGACGTGGATCCCCGCAGCCGCGACGAGCGGTTCATGCGCCGGGCGCTGGAACTCGCGCCGGGCGGCCTCGCGCGCGTCGAACCGAACCCCATGGTCGGCGCCGTCGTCGTCCGGGGCGACCGTGTCGTCGGCGAAGGGTTTCACGCCCGCTTCGGCGGGCCCCACGCGGAGGCCGTCGCCCTCGCACAGGCCGGGACCGAAGCCCGGGGGGCGGAACTCTTCGTCACACTCGAACCCTGCTGCCACCACGGCAAGACGCCGCCCTGCACCGACGCCATTCTGGCGGCGGGGGTCCGCCGCGTCGTGGCGGCGGTGGGCGACCCCTTCCCGGAGGTGCGCGGGCGCGGGTTTGCGATCCTGCAGCAGGCGGGCCTCGAGGTCGAGATCGGGGTTCTGGAGACGGAGGCCCGCCGCCTGAACGCCGCCTACTTCAAGCGTCAGGCGACCGGCCTGCCGCTCGTCATCGCCAAGTGGGCGATGACGCTCGACGGGCGCCTGGCAACGGCCTCCGGCGAGAGCCGATGGATCTCCTCCGAAGCCGCCCGGCGCCGCGTCCACGAACTCCGCCGAATCGTCGACGCCGTCCTCGTCGGCGCGCGAACGGCACGGATGGACGAGCCGCGCCTGACCGTCCGCCACGTCGAGCCCCTGGCGGAGCGCGGCCAACCGGCGCGCGTCATCCTCGACGCGGCGCTCTCGCTCGAGCCGGACCGCGAACCGGTCCGGAGCGCGGCCGAGGTTCCCGTGCTTATTTACACGACAGACGACGGCCTGCGAAACGAAGCCGAGCGGGCGGCCGCACTTCGCCGCGCCGGCGCCGTGCTGGTTGCCGCGCCGAAGGCCCCTGGCGGCGTCTCGCCCGAAGCGGTTCTCAGGGACTTAGGCGCGCGGGGCATGTCCCGCGTGCTCGTGGAAGGCGGCGCCAGGATCCTCGGCTCGTTCTTTGCGGCCGGTCTCGTGGACCGGGTCCTGGTGTTCGTCAGCCCGAAGATTCTGGGGTCCGCGGGGGCTTTGGGTCCCGTCGGGGGTCCGGACGGCCTTGCCCTCGCTGAAGCGGTGGCGGTTCAGGACGCGACGTTCTCGCAAGCGGGTCCGGACCTGATGATTGAGGGGCGCATCGGGGAGTTTTAGTGCGCCTAACAAAACCTTCTCCCGCCGTCTTTCACCAGGGACGGAGGGACATAGGGACGGAGGGACGCAGGCGTTCTCGGCTCTTTGTCCCTGTGTCCCTTCGTCCCTCGTTGCCGCTACGCGACGGCGTTTTGTTAGAGGCTCTTAGGCGTGCAGGCGTTCAGGGCCGGCCGCCAGGGCTCTGGAGTTCGAGAAGGCGTGCGGCCCGCTCTTCGTCGCTCAGGCTGGCGAGGACGGCCTTGTCCTGGGGGCTGAGGCGATTGAGAAACTCCTCGAGGTCCTTGGCCCGCTGGCGCAGGAGCGCCTGGCGTTCGGCGGGCAGGGTCCGGAATTCCTTGTACCGCTCGACGAGCCTGTCCTGTTCCTCCGGGTCGAGGGCCGTCAGGCGCCAGTATCGCTCGAAGAACACCTGGCGTTCGGGCTCGGCGAGGGCGTTCCACCGCATGCCGTTGGTGCGCGTCTCGCGGGGATCCAGGTCCAGGCGGTTGTCGAGGTCGAGGACCGCGCCGGGCTGAAGGGTTTTCGCACCCCGCTTGGGTTGCTTGAGTTTGGCCGGCTCGCCGCCGCCCAGACGCACGTCTCCGACGAGCACCTTCGGGGCGAGAATGGCGGCCACGGCGCCGCACAGAACGGCCGTCCCGACGCAGACGGCCAGGAGGCGCATGCGCCGGCGGCGATGGAGCATCCGCACGAGTTGTTCGCGGCGCGCGTCCACGGCCTAGATCCCTTCCTGCGGGCGGGGGGCCGACGCCAGCCGTTCCATGGCCTCGACGAGCCCCACTTCGTCCAGCAGTTCCGCGTCTTCCAGGAACGTCAGATGGCGGCTAATCTCGCGTTCGATCGGGCTAGCCGGTTCGGGGGGCAGGCTGACCCAGCGCGTGCCGGCAAACCAGACGAGCAAGCCGGCGGCCAAGCCCGTCACGGCCGCCAGTATCTGCCGGCGCAGCCGATGCGGCCGCAGGCGCGCCTCCAGACGCTCCAGTTCCTTCTCCTCGACGATCCGGGCCATCATCCGGGACGTGAACCCCGTGGCCGCGGGCGGGGCCCCCGCCTCGTCCAGCAGGTTCCAGGCGCCTTCGAGGAGTTCGGCCCTGGCGGCACAGGATTCACAGTGCGCCAGATGGCGGCGCACCGCCGCCGCCGTGGACGGCTTCAGTTCGCCGTCCAGATAGGCGGGCAGGACGCCCTTCACCCAGTTGCACACCCCCGCAGTCATGCGTGAACTCGCTGGTTTTCGTCCAATGGCTTAAACACAGGGCAGGAAGAAATGTTCCGGCAAAACAGGGGGGGCTAGGAACCGAGCCGCTGGAGGTTGCGCCCAGTCCGCACGTAAAGCAGGAGCCGCTCCTTCAGATTCTCGCGGGCGCGGGCCAAGAGGCTCTTGACGGCCATGGTGCTGCACCCCAGCGTGCGGGCGATGTCGGCGTAACTGAGGCCCTCGTACCTGTTGAGGACGACGGCGATCTGCTCTTTCTCGGGAAGTTCGCTGATGGCTTCCCGGACCTTCTGTTCGAGTTCCGACCGGCCCATCCGATGGTCCGGGGCGGGCGCCTCCGGGTCGGGAACCGTAAAGGGCCCCCGGTCCTCGCCGCTCAATTGCCCGATGGAGACGTCGTCGCGGCGACGGGCGCGGTCGCGCAGGGCGTTGAGGCTGACGTTGGCGGCGATGCGGAACATCCACGTCGAAAACTTCGCCGTCGGTCGATACGTGCGCCGCGCCCGGTAGATCCGCAGGAAAACTTCCTGGGCCAGGTCCTCGGCTTCGGCGCGGCTCCCGACGAAACGATACGCCAGACCGATGACCCGCGAGTGATTGCGCTCGATGAGTTCCTGAAAGGCCGGTTCGTCGCCCTGCTGAAACGCGAGCATCAGTTGGGCGTCGTAATCGCGGACGGCCGCCTGGGGCTGAGCCTGGCTCCGGGCTTCAAACCCGTTTGCCGCAACCGCTATCGCCTTGGCCATGACGCGTGTCCCCGTCGCGGTGGGAAAACGCCCGCAACCGCAGGTTCGCCCCCTTGCCTGAACCGTCCTCGCCTATCTACTATTACGAGCCGGTCGCGACATTTCACCAAGAAAATCTCGGGGAACGTCGCCGCGACCTCCCGGTCGCGGCTCCCCGTGTGAGCCGACCGCGGAAGCGGTCGGCTATGCTCGCGCGACCCGGCACGTGCCACGGTAGGGAACGTGGCCGGCGGCTCCCGCCGCCGGCTCGGTGCGAACGTAACCGCCGCCGCCCGGCCGCGGCTTTCACTCAAGTTCGCCCCAGAGGCCGCTCGATACCCCCTGCGGAGCGAGGAAAACCGCATGCCGCAAACCGCAAATAAAAGCGCTCCTGCCCTCTACCGCATCGGTGAAGTGGCCAAAATGGCCGGCGTCTCGCGCCAGGTCGTCAGCACCTATTGCATGCTGGGCCTGCTGGCAGAGGTCGCCCGGATGCCGGGCGGCCAGCGGCTCTTCGACGACGCCACCGTCCGCCGCATCCAACTCATCCAGGACCTGAAGCACCGCTACACCCTCCGCGAGATCCGCGAAATCTTCCTCCGCGACCGATTCTAAAGAGGATCCTGCTCTCGGCCCCCGCTCAGACGCAGGCGAACCAGGTTCAGCGCATAAACCGCCGCACGCGCGCGGATGGTCGCGCGGTCGCCGACAAATAATTCCCTGGCCGCATGGGTCCCCGCTCCGTCGGTCACAGCGAACCAGGCGGTGCCGACCGGTTTATCCGGCGTCCCGCCGGAGGGCCCCGCAATGCCTGTCACCGCCACGCCGACATCAGCGCCCGACGCCGCGCGGACGCCTTCAGCCATCGCACGCACCACGGGCTCGCTCACGGCTCCGTGCTGCTCGATGATTTCCTTCGGCACGCCGAGAAGGCGGACCTTCGAGGCGTTCGAGTACGCCACGATGCCTTCGACGAGATGCTCCGACATGCCGGGCACGTCGACGAGCCTGGCCGCCACGAGGCCTCCGGTGCACGACTCGGCGACGGCCAGGGTCGCGCCGCGCTGGGCAAGGATCGCGGCGACGGCGTCTTCCATCCCGTCGGCCCCCTCGCCGAAGACCACCGCCTCGAGGCGGCGTTTCACCTCCGCGGCGTCCGCCTCGAGCAGGCGATCCACCTCGTCCGCGGAACCGCTCGCGTGGATGTGAACGTCAATGACGCCGGAGTGCACGGCCGTGGCCACGCGCGGCCGGCGACCCGGCGCCATCAGGTCCGCCAACCGCTCGCCTACCACCGACTCGGGGCTCCCGAACGTCCGGACCGTCCGGACCCTGGCGACGCGCCCCGCGCCGGGTTCCTTGATGCGCGGCAACACTTGGTCTTCGAGCATTCGGCGCATCTCGACGGGAACGCCCGGCAGGCAGAAGACGCGCGCCTTGTCCAAGCGGGCGAGGATGCCGGGCGCCGTGCCCATCGGATTCGGCAGGGCTTCGAGCATGGCGAGCGCCTCGGGGTTGGTCTCCAGCGGCACGCCGATCGCCTGCGCCAAGCCGTCGCGGGTCAGGTCGTCCGACGTGGGTCCGAGCCCTCCGGTCGCGATCACCAAGTCGGCATCGCCCGCGGCCGCGACGAAGCCGACGGCGATCTCCGCCACGTCGTCGTCCAGCGTCTCGTGACGGACCACCGCGACGCCCAGCGACCCGAGCGCCCGCGCGATCTCGG
>Ga0307379_10002581_pt1 | contig 26714 bp, 45 predicted proteins | sample UN2MG_FD_202237 | JGI IMG/M metagenome (GOLD analysis project Ga0307379, IMG submission 202237) | Soil microbial communities from Risofladan, Vaasa, Finland - UN-2 | ecosystem: Environmental > Terrestrial > Soil > Coastal area > Acid sulfate soil | place: Finland: Risofladan, Vaasa | collected...
TTGCCCTATTGTCAATAAGCAGCGACTCCGGGTGTTACTTTTACTCTTTATCGAGGCTGGGGAGCGGTCAATTTAGCCGTAAACTTGGAAGGCAGGAACTCTGCCAACTGAGTTACTCCCGCGCCTGAACACCCTCGGAATGAGCTTTTTCCTCCTTTTTAGTCTCGATATCCTGTGTGTCCTAATTGACACTCTGTATAGACATTATTACATTTCCCGTTGCTTTTTGTCAAAGCAGGAACTCAACCAGAGTTCCTGCCTAGAGTTCCTGCTTTCTGCATTCCAGGGCACATTATCCTTTATGAAGTGGCCTTTGCTATCTCTACCGGTATCAAAGTCCACATACTTCCCCGCAACTGCACAGTATCCCTTAATCCGACCGTCCCGAGCTATAGCTTCAACTTCCTGCCCGCAAGCAGGGCAGATAACCCCGACCCGTTTCACATTGACCACAGGCCCTCCCTGGCAGCCCCTTCCTAGGTAGATTTCCCGATTCTGAACATCTTCGTACCACAGGTTGGACATACGCCCTGGGTTGCCGGTTTTCCGTTCTTCATGGTTACGGCCTTAGCGTCCTTCATCTCCCTCTTGACACGGCACTTGACACAATAGGCTTCCATTCTTTATCTCCTTTACTAATGTCTACCACTATTGACATTGCGTTCAGTAACCTTTACACTCTGGGAACGGGTAGAGCCCCACCAGCAAATTGCTTGGTAAAAAGGAGGATTGCTCGTCCGTCCTAGGGACTCTACCCTACTTTTGTTGAGCCCTTGTTCATATATTCAGCGAACTTGACCAACATCTCCTGTAACTCCGGGTCCAGGTTCCCTGCCCGCCCCAACAACTCATCCAGCAACTGGATCTCGGCCTCCCCGACCAGCTTCCTTCCCTTCTCATCGTAGCGAAACCTCATATGCACTATTGCAGTCAGCGAGGAAGGTAAGCTCAATTCCATTATCGGCCCTCCCGAGATAAAAACTTGGCAAATTCGGACATTAGGTTAAGCTGTGGCTCACTGAAGCTAGCTACCGCGTCCAGGAGCCGCCCCATGGGCGGACTCACATCCTCTGACTTAGCGCGGCCTGTTCTATGACCGGCCAGGATCAGAAGCTCATCCTCCAGCGCCAGCCTTTCCTGCCCATTCCCGGAAACAAATCCGTGAGCCAGCTTCCTCACGGTTTCTGCGGAAGGTGTAACCCCCTTTAGGATGTCCGCGATAGTCCCGTGGCTGAGGTCAGTCACCGCAGCCGCCTTCCTCAAGGACAGAGACTCCGTTTCCATCCTCTTACGCAACCAATCTTTTAATCCCTCGCTACTCAAATCTGCCCTCCTTGTTTCATTTCGTGCCCAATACATACGCATTATATCACCGCAGATTGACATTGTAAACACATTAGTTGCTACCGTGGCTGGCCACACCACTTGACAACACGTATATCAGGGTATACACTACTTCATTGTTGAGGTACATTATGAATCATGAACACCCTATATTCTTCAAGTACAGACGCGATTGGCTACACGAGGTAACAGGCTTTTCCAAGGGGTATCTCAGCCGGGTATCCACCGGTAAGCTCCCCTTGAGCCGTGCCTTTGTCGAACGAGTCTGCTTCAAACTGGGTTTGCCGGAGTCGGAGCTGTTCTTGCCTGACCCGAGCGAAGCAGAAGTCCGATAGCCATCGAGCAACCTGGGCCAGGCTCTCCATTCAGGCTCTAAGGTGCACTATGGATCTGGAACGAGCACCGGCAATATCTCATAGTGTCATGGAGAGGCTCTGCCCTCTATGCACAAAGATCGAAGTAGCCGGCTTCTTCGGATGGAGCCGGCTATTCGTCAACGATATTGACATTGTCCTCATCTCCGGAGCACTGTCTTCGTTAGGACAGAAAATCAGGAGTTTTCTTGCGAATCACCTACTTTCGATGGCACCGCCGCCACCGACTCAAAACAACCTCCCCTTCTCGCCCTCTCGCGCGCCCCTCAGAAGCATCAGAGCGGACCCGACCGGTATATTACCACCAATATGTCGGTTAAGACCCCCAGATTTTGATCCTGGTGCGTCAAAAACTGAACGCTGTAGCAAGTGCCAGGAGGAGACCATGTTTCATGCTAACTGAGAAAGCGATTGAGGATTTCATGACCAGCCGCGGCGGCCTCCGGCCCATGACACAAAAGGAGTACCGCAAGCACCTGGCGCAGTTTCAGAAGGCCTTCCCGCGTCTGCCGAAGACCCCCCAGCCCATTCAGTCGTGGCTGAACAGCTTTGAAGGGCTCGCCCCAGAAACTATCCACTCGCGCTTCCGTACCATCAGGACCTTCTATAGGCAAATACACCTGTGGCGGCCGGGCATCCCCAACCCCATGCCCATGGTCAGGCCGCCCATCTTGTACCCCAAGGCAATGCGGACGTTCGCCGACAGCGATCTCCACAGGCTGTTCAACCTGCCGCTCTCTCCCCAGGATTACGCCCTGCTCACGCTACTCCTTGACGCCGGCCCCAGGGCCTCGGAGTGTGCGAACTTGGTCTGGAACGATGTGAGCCCCGGCTTTACCGTCCTCCGGGGGAAGACCGGTGAGAGGATCGTCCCAATCAGTGAGACCACCTACCGGCTCCTGTCGGCTCTCAAGCCAGCGCTACCACCGGCAGCCGGCAATCGGCACGTATTCATGGGCAAGCGGGGGCCCCTGGGCTACCAGGGTATCTACCGGCGAGTGCGGCGAATGTGTAATCAGGCAGGCATTACTGGCAGGCGCTGCTCACCTCATACCTTTCGCCACACCTTCGGGACCGCCTACGCGGCCGCAGACGGCTGTGACCCGAAAGTCCTCCAGGATATCCTCGGCCACAGTGACTTCAAGACGACCCTGCGGTATATCCATAACAATCCCCGGCGCATGGCGATCAATCACGCGCGTTGCACCCCGCTGAAGGGGCTGGCGGCCGCTGCCCAGGGCAGCTTGTTCAGGGAGGACAGCGTGATTAGCCAGGCTGAAGCGATAGTGGCCCGCGGCTCAACGGCGGCAATCCGATGAGCGACGAGCGGAGGTACAAGACACTTGCAGGACCGGAAGACGACAATAGTAAACCGACGATTCCCTGTTCCCTGGGGCATGATGCCTGATGGCAGCGTAAGGACGGCGGCTGGGCCTGTGGGCGCTGTCATCCGGAGCCCGGTACCTTCACAGGCCAGCAGATGTGTGTTGACCCCGTAGTAGTGACCAAGGTCTTCAAAGATGGCCGGCTTGTCGAGACTCGGTTGCCGGGAGGACAAGATGACGTTACCCGGGCCAGAAAGAGGGCATCTAGAGCTACCTAACTGGCTGGTCGAAAGACTGGCAAGGCTACATCTTACCTCAACACAGTGGCAGATCCTCTGGGCCGTCTGGCGGAAGACATTGTGCTGGCAGGTGGGCGGCCGTTGGAAGAATCAAAGTTATCCCATCAGCAAGCTGGACCTAGCGACCGAGACCGGTGTCGGTGTAAGCCAGGTCAAAAGAGAGCTGAGGGAACTGGTGGCCATGAAAATCATCCTACGGGAAAAGATCGCCGGTGGCCGGGAACACAAGGCAGTTACCGCCTTCAACCTTGACCCTTCCACGTGGGAAATAAAGGGGGGCGAAATTGACCCCCTTTACGAGAAAAAGGGGGGCGAAATTGACCCCCTTTCTGCACAGAAATGCCCCCCTTTTGTGACAGATATGACCCCCTTTAGTGACGAATATGACCCCCTTTCCGTGCCTGACTCAGGCACGGGAAAGAAACATCTAAATAAACATCCAAAGAAAACTTCTAAAGAAACAGTCTTCGAGCTGTGGAATTCCCTCAACCTCATTAAGCACGCCGAACTGACCGACGAGAGGTCACACGCCATCAAAGCAGCTCTGGAGGGCCACACGGTCGAGGAACTGTGCCAAGCGATAATCGACTACGCTGAGGTTTTGCATGCCAAAGGGCGCTTCTCGGAACTGCACTGGAGCCTGGAAGATTTCCTCAGCCAGGGGCTTGATAAGTTCGTGGCCAGCAAGCCGTCGCTCGATCCGATGTTGGCTGAAATCTCAAAGCTGTATGAAGAGAATATTGGCCAGCTGACCCCTCGGCTGGCCGAAGAGTTCATAGAGTTCTGCTCAGAGTTTGATGGCCCGCTGCCCTGGGTCCGAGAAGCATTCGAGGAGGCCCTGAGTCGCAAGAAACGGAACTGGCGCTATATCCGGAAAATACTTGAGAATTGGCAAGAAGGAGGGAAGCCAGATGCAAAAGTCACACGACAGCCCCAGAAACGAAGGCGGCCTATCACCTATATCAAAGGTGCTGGAGAAGGCGGCGAGAGAGAAGGTTGAGGTCATCTGCATTGATTGCGGGGATCCCTTTGAGGCGATGGCCTGGGGCCCTGTAACGGCCCGCATCTGTCGAGGCTGTGGCGCCAAGCGAGAGGAGCAACGGGCGGCTCTGGAGCGGCTGGCCCGGGAGAAGGCTGTAGAACAACGGTACCGTGATCTCGTCCGGCTGGCCAACGTACCGCCCAGGTGGCGGGCAGTGACATTCGATACCCTGGACCCCAATATACAGCCGGTGGCCCAGAAGATTGCGCGGGCATACGCACACGGTTTCAGCAAGAAGTCGCCCAGCCTCGTCTTCTACTCTCCGGGAAACGGCACAGGGAAGACCACCCTGGGTTACTGCATTGTGAACCTGCTGCTGCATGAGCTGCGGGTACCGGTAGTTGCCCGCAAGGCCCGGGACATTATGCTGGAGCTCCGCGATACGTTCACAGATCGCTACCAGACCGAGGCCGGAGTCTTGGATAAAGTCTCGTATGTCGACCTCCTTTTCCTGGACGATGTTGGCGTAGACCCGCCCAGTAAATGGATATACAGCACCTATTGGACACTGCTGGACCGCCGGTATGACTGGGAGCTCCCGATCGTCATCACCACGAATAAGCCCTTCGAGGGGAGGGGTGAGGTCCTGGCTGACCGTATCGGCGAAGGGGCGGCATCAAGGCTTCTGGGGCTGTGTGAGGGCAACGTCATCGATATGAGCGGAGAGGACCTGCGATGAAGAGAAACGTAGCTGAGCTGGTGGAATTGATCAAGGCCCCAAACAAAGGGCTCTTCAGAATCAGGAGGCGCTCGGACTACTTCCGGGACAAGTACGGAACCGCGAACCCCTTTTTCATCGTCAAGGCAGAGGACACCGAGCTCTGGCCAGGTGGCTGGAGGGCACATGATGGCCCCGGATGCACGATCTACGGCAAGAGGAATGGCGTTGAGCTACTGCCTACTGAGGGCAGGGTGTACTACGGTTATGTTCTCTGTGAGGCACCTGGCAGTGACGGCGGCCTTTCAAGTATTGCACCGCTGGGAGAGGTTGTCCACGAGAGTGAGTTGGAGCCGGTCGATGGTGAGGAGATAGACCTGGCCACGTCGGGGAATCTGACCTTTGAGAATATGGACCCGGGCCTCCTCTCTGACGATATTATCCGGTAGCCATTGGGCCGGAGATACAGGGTTCGATTCCCTGGCCCGCTACCACCGAAAGGGGGAACCATTTCCGTCACGATTCTGTAAATTATATGCGACAGTTTTTTGCAAATCTGTAAATTATATTTAACGGGAGGGAGTCAAAATGCAGGCAGACAAGATGAAATGGGTCTATACCTTCGTGCTCCTCGCGGTCACCCTTGGTTGGTCAGTATTCACCGTCATGATAGTCAAAGGTGCCCTGACGGAGCCGTCAGAGCTGGGAGTACTGGAGTCCTCCGGGACAAGCGTCTTCCTGGGAGCACTCATAGGCTGGAATGCCCTGGTGATCCAGTACTGGTTCAGGAAGAAGGCGCCGCCAGCCGATGCACCAAAAGAGTGAGCGGATGAACAGTAGAGGGATACTGTGGGGAGAGCAGTGAGCGATGACCGGGAATATTACCGACATTGATTTTGATAGCCTCGTAACCCTCCGCTTGATGACTCACAACACCAGGCTTCTCGCAGCGCGGAAAGCCAAGGGGTGGACTCAAAAGGAGGCCTGCCGCATGCTAGGGCGTCAATCGATGTGGCTCAGCCCGATCGAGACTCTAAAGAGAGCCCCTAACTCGGAAGAGCAAGCCGCCATCGCAGAGCTTTATGGTGACATCCCTAGCTACCTATTCCCGCCGACTCTAATGCAAGCCATCACGGCCGGGGTTTTCGAGAAGAGAGTCGCACAGTTAGATGAGCCACAGGTTGCTGCTCTCACAGTGTCTCAGTACCAGCGCCTCACATACGATGGAGAAACTGAGATGATTGAGGAGCTTGAAAGGGGTCTCCTTGGAGAGAGGCTCGGCGAGATATTAAGCACGCTCCCTGAAAGAATGAGGCGCGTGATAGAGATGAGGTTTGGCCTCGGACAACGCGAAGGGAAGGGGCCAAGATTCCTTCGGCAAATAGCCCAGGAGCTCGACCTATCGACCGAGAGAATCCGGCAAATTGAAAGTAAAGCCCTCGAGGAAATGAGGCACCCTGACCACTCTCGAGAATTAAGAGACTTCCTTGACGACCCTGCAGTGATAGAAGGGGCTCCAGCAGATAAACAGTAGAGGAGTACTGTGAAGGCAAGAACATGACTGAGGAATCCGTATACCAGAGAATAGATAGATTTCACGCTCACCTTGATGTCTGTAGTCAATGCAGAAATCACTGCTTTGACCTTTGTCCTACCGGCGCCAGGCTTCTCACAGAAGCGGCTAGGGCGGCGGACATGGGGCTGAGAATAATCGTCGGCGGTAGTGAGGGCGAGTGGCATAATGGGACCAGGGTAGAGAAGACAAACAGTGAGCCCGGTGATACCCACCGAGACGGAGCAATGGCTACCATAGTTGGCGCCGCGGGACCTGCTCCAGTAGCCCTTCGAGCTGAGATGCTGGCAAAGGGAAAGATGACGCAGGATTCTGCCTTTCTCTATTGGGTTGAGTGGGACGATTTGCCCGGGATACCAGTTGCTATAGCTGACTACCGAATTAAACCAGTCAAAGGAGATTGACAGTATTCGTGTACTGTGGAGGGATGATGAGAAAGTGCCGTTATTGCGAGAAAGAGGAATTGTGCGGGGTTGGCCCTGACAATACCCCTGTCTGTGAGGATCACTTCAACGACTATCTGAAGGGTAAGAGGATGGTGGTCGATAGAGCGGTTAAAGTGCTCGTGCATTTGTCTGAGAAAGAGGCGTCGGCGGCTGAACAGTAGTCTGATACTGTGGAGGAATGGTGGGAAGTAGTGAGATGCAAGATAGCAATCGCGAGCTAATCTCTGACCAGGAAGCGGCCGTCGGGCTATCAGAGCTGCACATTGAAGGACTGATCCAGTTTAGAGAAGAGGACGATGTCCAGCTTACCGACAAGGGAATAGACTACGCATGGGACCTCTTTCATGAACACAGCCCCAAGGAAATGCTTGCCTTGACTCTACTCTGGGATAGAATCGGGCGAATAGTAGAGGTCGAGCGGGACTGAACAGTAGCAGAGTACTGTGACTATTCAGGAAGGAGGCTCTCCTAATGGGAGAACTGACACCGGTAATGGAAAAGCTGACACCAGAAGAAGACACGATGCTCAAGAGTGGAGAGTGTCCAAAGTGCCACAGTAAGCACTTCGTCGCAGGACCGAGTGGCGGTCATGCCTTGAATATCGCCTGCGAGAATGGCCACCGCTTTTGGTTTGCTCCACCCTTCACATCGGAGTATCAGGGCCAGATAAGAGTAGAGCGTCACGGTGATACTCTTGAGGCGTGGTTCTAGAAGGAGGTTGAGAAGATGGAACTTCAGAAAGCCATTGACGACGCCGGCCAGGAGATGATGGAGGTCTCCGACGGTTGTGTCGTCATAGCCCGCATCTATCCCCACCCGGAGGGAATCAGGATAGTCAGTGAGTACCTTGATGGCGTCGAGCACGAGGCTGTTACGCCGCCAGCCTTGGTCGTGAAGTTCACCCGGGGTGTCGTCCTGGAGTCGGAGACGCCGGAGGAAGACCTTGAAGGGGAAAGGGAATGAAAGCCAGTCTGGAAGCCAAAGAGACAGAATACCGGGGTGTCGTCCTGGAGTCGGAGACGCCGGAGGAGAAAGAGGTCCTAAATAGGATCTGGTCAGGCCATGGCCGGCCGGTGGAGATTGCACGCCTCCTGAATAACCAGGTCAAGCTGGTGATAGCGCCGACACCGCAGGGAGGGGAGGGCCAGGTATCCAGTGTCAGCGAGGGAGAAGGAGGTCCACAATGACTTATGACGTAAAACGAGAAGAGGTAACCCAGGAACAATGGGATGAAATGAGGGACATCGCCAAGCGCAACCTCTGTGCAGAATGCGGCGCCGAACTCCAGATACACACCAACCCTGAGAAGGGTACCCTTGAGATTGGCTGCCTGAATCGTGAGCACCACGGCTTTATTGAACGGACCACTTACACGCAAGAATTCAGGCGTGGCGCCGAGCTTCACCCTGCAATTCGCGACAATATCGAGCGCAGGATGATACTGCCTGGGGGACAGTCCATTGGAGCAGCCCTCGCCATGATTCAGACCCGCTTCCCCAGGGCGGACATGGACCAGCCATCGGCGGCACTCTTCCTGTGGGATTGTGTCCGTTTAGATCTCGATCCCCTGCTGGGGGAGATATTCCCAGCGACATTCAAGACAAAAGACAAGGATAATGTCGAGCACAAAGTTGTCCAGCCTATCATCAGTGAGGATGGCTGGCTGTCGCTGGCAGCTCGGGCCTGCCCTGAGGAGTGGGCAGGGCCCCCTCGCACCATGCGCCTTGAAGAGTACCTCCAAACGCAGGATGCCTACAAGGAGAAAACCTATACCGAGGTCAAGGAGATCGTCAAGGAGATAAAGGGTGACCTCTGCAACGACCCCGAAGCCTACGTCTGGGTCGCCGTTGGACACCGCAAGGACCAGGAGGACACCCTCGCCTACGGTTGGTACAAGAGTAGTGAGCAAGGCGTAGTCGCCAAGAATCTCCCCGGCAACCAGGCCAGAGTCCGCGCCATAAAGCGTTGGGTTCGTGAGGTATTCCCCGAGGCCAAGGCCAGGATGAAGGAGATGACCGCGGAGTGGATGGAACGTGCCGGTGATGTGCGTGATATCCAGAATATTATCGAAGCCGAATATCACATAGTTACCGAAGAGCCTCCAGAACTTACTGAGAAAGCCGGTGAGGCAACGGGCGAAAAAGTGGGTACGGCCGCTCCTGCCAAGACAAAGGTTGGTCCCATCGACCCGACCTGGCTGGAAGAAACTCTCAAGGAAATCAAGTGGAGTGAAGACACCGCCTCGACCTGGGTCGCATCACAATTTGGAGTAGCAGCCGAGGGCAAACTGACCGAGGTGCTCTCACGTCTTACCCGGGAACAAGCTGAGAAATTCGTCAAGGAACTCCAGGAGAAAGCCACCCAAAACCAGGCAAGTTTGCTTTAAGCGAGGTTACCGTGGAACTGAAGGAAGCTCAAGAGATCGCTGAAAATGTGGTGAGGCAGATCGAGCCCTACTGCGAGAAGGTCGTCGAGATAGCGGGGTCTATCCGGAGACGCCGGCCTTTCCCGAACGACATAGACCTGGTCCTCATTCCCCGTGACAGGGCTATGCTTGACTACGTCCTGATGTCACTCAGCAAGGACGGCAAGATGAAGATGTCCGGCCCGAAGATTGCCCGGGTGGCCATGGAGAAGATCGACCTCGATGTCTACTACGCCACCGAGGAAACCTGGGCCACGCTCTTGCTGATCCGGACCGGCTCAAAGGGGTCTAACATCCGCCTGGCTGCCATCGCAAAGGATAGGGGCTGGCGTCTGGCCGCCTCCGGAGACGGCCTTTTCAATGAGGATAATGAGAGGATTGCCGGGGATACCGAGCAGTCGATCTTCGAGGCGCTGGGTATCCACTACCTGGAGCCCTGGGAAAGGGACTAGACCACCGTTCATCCATTACGGAGCTTTACTGTCATCCCGAAGATATTTCCCAGCGGGATGTAGACCATGGCTCGGGCAGCCTCGTCCAGGCCATGTATCCCACAGAGTGCCGAGACGACCCATGACACGATGCCCACGATGAGGATAGCTCCGCTTCCCCACCAGGGGATCGGCGACGTCGTCCCCCCGGGGTTGCTGAGGGAAATCGGTGTCTGGGGATGCCTCACCGCCTGCACCATGCAGTGGCCGGCTTCTTTAAGGGCCTGCCTCATTCGCTTCTCCAATCTCCGCAACTCCGTGCGGCCGCCTCTATTCTACACTCCAGGCGTCATAAATACTATTGTGCGCCCCTTATATCAGCCCTATTCCCACCATCTTAGCTCCCATATTAGCTGATTTGTTTTCTAATCCTGCTGCCGGGGCTTCAATGTAACCCACTAATCCCCAGCAAGCCTCTGCCACAGCAGGTGTACCATTGGGAGTGCATAATATATCAACCTCATTACCAGCAATAAGTACGTCTGAGTTAGCTACATCATTACCCGTGGTTACAGCCGCCCCTGTTATCACTACACTAAGATTTCCTGCCCCTCCTGCTACCCGACTTGTAAAGGTGTAAGATTTGCCATCTCCAGGTGCAGCAGTCAACTCTATGTATAGCTTCTGCAGGGTTGTAACTTGAGCCAACATATAGGTATCTGCCTCTGTAGCTGTCCAGCCATTTCGATTATCTCCTGGAGTAATGAAGTTATACTCGGCAACTCCAACATTCAAAGCATCTGATGAACCCCCCAATATGAGACTCTCACCATCAATAGTAGCGGTGAACTTCATCCCCCAAACGACATAAGGGGACTCACTAGGGGCATTTAACGGCTCACTTCTGAGTGATACAAGGTCGCCAGCCGCTACAGCAACACTGTTAATAACATCACTTCCCGTTGTGTCATCGGCTGTAATGGTGCAGGTTAAAGCCTGAGCTGCCGCACCAATCATCAAGGTAAATTTGAAGGCACTAGGGTCTACCCCTGGGTCTTCCGAGAGCTTAACGTACAAGTGCGATATTGAACCAGCAGTCGGAATGACCTGGTAGGCACGTGCTATTGTACCCCATGACTGTCCTCCCATAATGCTGTTATATTCAGTGGCATTATTCCTTAACGTATCAATTGTTCCACCAAGGATAAGGCTCTCGTTGGCTACATTACCTTCAAACATCACCGAATAACGAGGGGCTGGTTGAGTATCAGGCGTGCCAGTAGGAACACTTTCAAGACAAACCAAGTCTCCAGCAGCTACAACTATTTCATTAACAAGGTCTGAACCGCTAGTGTCGTTATCATGGATATGGACAGTCGGACACCCCACACTTGAGCCATTCACTCGTACAGTAAAGTCATAGGATTTTCCCACACCAGGAGCACTTACCAGTTCAACATAAAGATTCTTGAGTTTTCCTGGTGCACTAGCAATTTGCTGACCTGCCGCTTCGGTGGTAGACTGGTTATGGGCCCCATGTAGATGGAGGTAGACAGGAACAGTATCATGGATTCCTTGACTGGTGCCACCAATAATTACCTGTTCCATCGCACTACACCGAGTACAGGATCCTCAGCCCGACCTGGCAGTCGTTGAAGTTGATGAAGTCCGAGTCGCATTTCCGCATCTTCCACTGGAAGGTATAGTTGTCATTGTCGTCGACCTCGCCGGCAATGTCTATGGACCCGATAAGGACGTCGCCGCCCTCCCTGGTCAAGTTAGCCAGGGTGAACTGGTTATCGGCGAAATTGATGGCGTCGACGTATGCTCCACCAACAGTCTCTTTGACCTGCATCACCTGGGTTGTGTCCGCCACTGTAGCTCCGTCCAGTGCGTTGGGGCCATCGTAAGTATTCTCCACCATCCGGAACTTGAACATGGGAGTAACCCTGACAATAGTAGCCCCGGCTGGCCTCTCGGCTACTTGGACTGTTTCGGTAAATACCAGAGTAGCCGCCGCTGCCGGCACCTGGATCTCCTCCATGGGGTCGCTCCAGAAGTCCATGGTGAAGAGCTGCCGGCCCTGGCTCGCTATTATGGTGCCAACCTCTACATCAATGTAGCCGGCGATGGTGGCGAGGAGTGCCTTGATATCTACATCGTGGGTGTCCAGAGTGGCCTCAAGGGCTAGAGCTGCGACATCTGCCATGAAGTTGGCAGGAGTGTCCAGCTTGACTTCAACAGCGTCCACCTTGGTCTCTATGGATGTTACCTCTCCACGGCTGGCTAGCTGGGCGGCTTCGTGGGCGGCCAGAGCTGCTTCGTGGGCTACCAGGTCCGCATCTACGTCATCAACCTTGGTCTCGATGGATGTTACCTCTCCACGGCTGACTAGCTGGGCGGCTTCGTGAGCGGCTAAGGCGGCCGCAATAGCTGCCACCTCAGCGGGGACAAACCTGAAGGTGACTATCTTGTAGGGGACGCCGACGGGAATAGCAGCTGCTACCCCTTTGTAAGCCCCTGCGTACGTAACCTCACCAGTGACAGTATTAAAAGCTGTAATATCCTGTGAATCCACTAGCAGAGGCTGCCCGGGATAGAGAACCATTAACATCGAGATGAAGGAATTAGCCCCGGCTCCCCTTAAACCAGCGTCTACTATTGAAGTTCCAGCTACAGCCCCCGGTCCAGTAGTGATTCCCTCAGCAGCAACTGTAGCCTGGAAGAGAGAAAGCCATTCGTCTATTGGTGGTCTTTTTTCCATTATGGTCTATTCTCCCATGTAAATGTTGCAGTAACTTCTTCAACCTGCTGGGCAGGATCTAGATTCTCTATGAGAACCTTAAAGTTCCTTGGGTCTGCAGAGTAGGGTTTGGTCTGTCTGATGAAAACTCCTGCTGCAAAGGCAGGTGACCAAGCATCATAGTCCTCAGAATCATAACCTGCTCCGTTAATATAGTATATGTCACCGGTATTCCACAGATTAGTAACCCCGCCAGCTAGGACCGCAGTAACCGTATGCAAGGTATTAGCGGTAATAAGCCCGGAACTGCCGTCAGTGGAATTTACTATCATTAGCCCTACTAGGTCACGGATGATGGGGAAATGGTTATTAGCATCGGTAAGTACTGCTACCCCCATCGCACCTGTATGAGCCCCACCAGTACTATCTCCATAGGATGAAATTACGTGAACTCTAATGCCTGCAGTTGCTGCTGCATTATACAGGGCTTCTATGGTGAAGCATAGGGTTCTCGGGCACTTACCGAGATCCAAAGCCACGCAATCGGCTAAAGTAGTGATGGCTGCGGCTGCGATAATAGGCTGGGTAAGTACCTCACTGGAACCCTTCCCTGCACCAGTCTCTGTTACCGGCAGTGGGTTAAGCCAACTTATGTCGGCCCCACTACCGAAGACAGCCCGTAGTGCTCTTGTAATAATATGTTCCAGCATTAACCTCTACCCCCATACTTAGCCATGCTGTAGTAGATAGTTAACTTGCCGCACTCGGGACAGATCATCTTTGTGACCTCAATGGAGACTGTCTGCTTATGACCGCAGTGCTTACAGGTTATTTCTTTTACCGTTGGAAGGGGAGCAGAGCCCATTTTCTCAAGTAAGACGACTACTGTGCACCCACCGTATAGGTCGCCGCCACCCTCATTGGTGACGTAGAAGTTGATGTTATGCTCTGCTGCAGCTGCGGGGTCCAGCATACAAGTTGATAGAGGGACCATCTCATTCTCGTAGTGAGTGTTCCCACCCCCGACCTGCCATAGGCAACCACAATTTGCCCCATCGAATAGTATCCAAGCTGATACGTCCTGGCTCGGTTTCACTACCAACGCAACTATAACCCCATGGTATCCTATTGGGACTGTAAAGCCAGAGGTATCCCCTGTCTCACCATTTATGACTGTCTGGCTCGCTCCCGCCGCTAGGGGATCGACGAAGTAGGGAAAGGGTGAAACTGAGGTAAGGAATGTAAGTAGACCGAGCTTCAAGCTCTCACTATACTTGAGCCTGAGGCCAGGCCTTACTTGTCCCGAGGATATCTCTCTGGAGTAATCGGGCTTACCTATGCCCTTTACTTCTACTGCAAATACTGGAGCCATCACTCAACTCTTGTCGCTACATTCTCTAGCAGCATCTAAAGTTCCCTTACCTTGGAGAAATCATGTACGAAGTACGTCTTACCGCAACTCCCGCATACTATTACTGTGGTCCCCACTGGGACTGTCTGGAGATGCTGACAGTGGGGGCACATGCAGTCTTTGGTCGTTGGAAATGGAGGAGTACCGACTGCATCCATTATTACTGCAAAAACAACTCCTCCCTCCATATCACCGACGCCTCTATTAACCGCCACCACGTCCCAGCTATGAGAATAGGCTGCTGCTGGGTCAAATGTTAGTGAAGTGTAGGTATAGACAAGGTTCATATATTGATTATCGCCGCCCGGAGAAATTCCGGGGCAGGCCATCAGTACTAGCGAGCCACCATCAGCCTCAGAAGGAGTGCTCCCATAGAGCCATATTTCAATATCCTCGCTGCAAGTCCAATCCTTTTGCACCATAGTAAACACGTAGCCCGCTGGTGTGACATAAGGCATATCTTGACCAGTGGCAAAATCAATCATATGAGCCTGTGCACCGGCAGCCAATGGTGGCTTAACCCAGGGAACTGGTGAGGGGTGGACTATCATATCAGTCCAGCATATGCCGAAGACCACCAACCGCTGGCTATATTTGAGGGATATGCCAGACCTTTGCCTTGACGAGGAGACCTCTTTGCTATAGTCTGGCTTGCCTATGCCCCGTTCTTCTACTGCAAATGCTGGAGCCATCACTCAACTCCCATAATCACAAAAGTGCAGCTTATGGCATGGGGATTCACCCCGTCCGCGTTCCTTCCGATCATCCAGAGCCCCTCTCCTTTACCAATAGCCTCGTTGACCAGGAGCACTGGAGTGGCATCGTTCAGGGCTGCATAGGTTTCTACCTCACTGGGGTAAATCCAGATGAAATCGCTGCGCCCTACTGCCAGGTCTACCAGGGCATTACAGCCGTCTGGCCAATGGGGAATGATCTGAACGATCCTGCCAGTGAGGGGAGAAGGTTTCGATACTCTATCTCCTGTAAGAGGGGCCAGGGCCATCCTTATGTTTACATCTCGCGTCATTACTGCCATAGGCTCCAGGCCCTCCCTTTCCAGGAGCTTGTCAACGGCGAACTGAACCTGGGCGACCTGCCCGTGGACATAGTCCACCCTCTCATCAGTGGTCGTCAGCTGGTCAAAGGGCTGCCGGTGTTCGGGGTAGGTCATAACCGTCCTCCCCCTTCTATTTGAAGTCCCAGGCCACTGTCACGATACAGTTGGCGTCCGCTACCCCAATGAGGAGTTCGAGTTGCCCGAGAATCTCAATATCCTTGAGCTCATCCCGCATGGATACGCAAGCTGCCATGGAGACGTTTATGCCCAGGCGATTCGCTGTGGTTAATGCCGCAGCCGCGCCATTGCTCGCAGAAGTTGTAAACCGGTCCACGACGGTGATGATCGCGTCCTGGGCCCCCAGGACATTGTCCACCATGATGAGGCTGGGGATAATCTTGGCGTTTCCCTTTTCAGCGGCAAAGACGGTGGTCAGCCCCACTGCCACCATAGTCTGCGTTAAACTTGGCATTTGTCTCCCTCCTGATCTCTCCTACTCCCCCGCCCTCTGTTTACCAGCGCAGCTCCGAATAAAATCTAATAACCTTGGCCAGCCTTACCTGGTCAGGCGTTGGCGTGGCTATATGCGATAGCCGGCACTTGTTTATTATGAATCCCAGTACGCACTTCTCGAAATCTATGCCGGTGTCAACCAGGAGCCTGAGAATGAGAGGTTCCAGGTCCCTGACGAAGTACATGAAGACCCTCTTGTCCTCATAGGGGCTGTCTTCCGGCTTCCGGGCACCCAGGTAACGCAGGGTGGCCGAGGTCGGGCTGGGATTCATACTGGCCTGTTCCAGTCGGGACAGGGCCTCACCGGCGGGGATGAAGAACTGTGTCAGGTAGTTCCCGGGCTTGAAACCCAGGAGCACTTCATAGAGGGTGTTTACATTCTCGGGGTAAAGGTTCTCTCCCCCCGCGGAGTTGGAAAGGTCCACATCCCGGTAGTCGTTAGTAGGCAGGGAGTGGAAGACATCGTAGGGAACTTCGTTGGTTTCGGCTATCTGGAAGAGCTTCCCCGAAACGGCGGAATGTGTTGCCGGCCAGGCATTGGTGAACTTTACGTAGTAGCCTTCCTGGAGGAGCTTGGGTACTCCTGGGGATACAGTGGCCAACGATGTTGGCTTTAACTCAATCATACTTCCCTCCCAATTCTCTTCTCTCTCCTGGAGAGAGGTAGTTTGGATTTACCTCCTACGGAGGCAGACCCTGCTGGGCCGCTGCCGGCTGTTGGATCATGCCCCTCTGAGCATACTCCACCCTGCGGACGTAGGGCTTGTGACAGCCCCCCTCCGCACAGACATCCCAGAGTATCCTCATTACGGGGAAGGGGCGGACAGTTCCTGGTGTTTGAAGGACACTGAGCTTCTTCATGTCCATGAACTGGAGTTCCCAGACTCCCAGGCCGGCAGGGAAGGAATCTTGGCTGATGATCCCCTTCTCCTTCAGCTCAGCCACGTATTCGGATACCAGGCCTCTCTCACTTCCACAATCGGGGCATTTGTCGTGACACTCGAGGGGTTCTTTCTGGTGGCCATCGCCATTCATAACCACAATTCTCTCCTCGTTCTTTCTTCTTTCTCTGAGGAGATGGGGGGTAAGGTAAGGCTACCCCGCCCCCCAAACTCTTTTCGTGCTAACCAAGCTACTCTTTACTAGGCGACTACGACTGTAGCACCTATTTCGGCCGGTTTGTACCAGAGCACCCAGCGCATTGTACCGAGGGTATCCGTAGCAACGAGTCCGAGAATTCCCGGAGCCAGAGCTATCCCATTGGGAGCATCTTCCATCATGAGGTTCGATGCGAGATGTCCATTTATCAGGGCATCACCCGGATCACCTGAGATAGTGACTACATCTCCCAGAGTGGCCGTTTGTATGTCAGTGGGGGTACAGAGAACCACATCCGCACCGGCACCAACGGTTGGGCTTAGCTCAAAACTGAGGGTCTGGGCGGCTCCGGGGGCCACCGTTACGATGCCGATTAGGCCGGTCAGTAACACCATGCCGCCGGCGATAGTGAAGTAGGGATCTCCCGGCGTACCAGTAAGTGCTATGGCCTCAGCCGGGCGGTCTACTCTAACTCCAAGGTCAAGATCATCCCACCATGCCATGATTGCCTCCTTATGGTGACCTGCACTACCTTCCAGGCCCCCCGATTCTTCACCTTATATCACAGTTACTCTGGCTCCGTCATCAATGGGTTTGTACCAGAGCACCCAGCGGTACGTGCCTTCAGCAGCGGTGGCAATAAACCCAATGACCCCCGGAGATAAGACAACTCCAGCCGGGGCAGCAGGCATCATCTGTTGCCTGGCCACGTGGCCACCTACCATGGCAACACCCGGGTCGCCTGTGATAGTGAGCAGGTCTCCCTCTGTTTGGCCGTTAATGTCAAGACCGAGAGAGAGAACCGTGATTGCACCCCCGACAGCATCAGGTTCTAACGTAAACTGGCAAGTGTTTGCGAGTCCGGGAGCTACGGTACAGTAGCCGAGTAAGCCTGTCAGCCGTACCCAGCCCCCCGCTACGGTGAAGAAAGGTTCTCCCGGTGAAGCATCGATTGCAATAGCCGCAGCGTCTTTGGTTACTTTGATTCCCAGACTAAGTTCATCCCACCATGCCATGATTGCCTCCTCGGGTCAGCCTGGGAGCAAGAGGCCCCCCAGGCTACCAGATATTCTCATTTACCTTATGCCGCAACCACGTAGCCGGCGTCGTCCAGAGGCTTGTACCACAGTGTAAACTGTATTTGTCCAGTTCCGGGAGCTGCGCTGGATACGATCTCGATGTCACCTATTGGTATCATCACCGGTATCGTCATCATAGGTAGCGCACTGCCCATCGCAGCCGGTATCAGTGCATCAGTTGGCACTCCCGTAATAGTAACCGCATTGCCCACGGTGTAGCCGTTGACATTCAACGGGGCGCACAGTACCGTGGTAGTAGCCGTGGCTACAGTCGGGTTGGCCTGCAGGGAGACATTGCAGAGGGCGTTGACTACCTCTGTGATTTCGCCAATAATAGCAGTAAGCAGTATCCTACCACCCGCTACCGCGAACATAGCTAGTCCTGCAGTGATAGCGAGTTGATACGTTACCCTCTGGACCCTAATTCCTTGTCCCAGCTTATCCCACCATGCCATGATTGGACCCCCTCTTGGTTTGAGGGGAGAGGCAACCCTCTCCCCTCGATTCCGTTATTTACCTTATGCCGCAGCTACTGCAGCGCCGCTGTCGAAGGGGATCCATTTGAGGGTCCACCTGATGCCGGCTGTAGCACCGGCTACGTCGCAAATGAGCCTGATTGCCCCTATCTGGACGAGGACGCCGAAGGTCTGACCTTCCACGGTTGCAGAGCTAGCCGGGGGAATCATCGCGTCGGTGTTAACACCGGTGATGCCCAGAAGGTCCCCTATGGCATAGGTGTTTACAAGAAGATTGGCACACATGTTACGAAGCGTGCCGGCGGTCGGGGTGGCAATGAGGCGAATACTGGAAGCGGTGACTACAGCTGCGGTAACTTGACCCAGAATCTGGGTGACGAGGATACGGCCACCCGTGATGGTGAAGATATCGTGGGTATCCGCGATGAGGGCCTCGGTAGCCCTCTCAGTGGTCTGGCCGAGAATTTTTCGGCCCTCATATATTTCCTTGAGCCATCTGAACCATGCACCCATGTCTCTAACCTCCTAAAGTTAGGTCTCAGCCCCCGGTTCTCCCGGGGGCCGGTTCACAGCAGGTATTTATTTACCCGCCGGTCTATGGGAAGCTACTCAGCTTAGCTTGTAGCCAATGCTCTTATGGCGGTGGACATCTTTATCCAGATGCCGATCGGTCTCATCTCGTCCTGGCCGGCCAGGAAGTACCTGGCGTTAATCCGCCCGGTTTCCTGGGGATAAATGATCATCGGCTGTTTCAGCTCACAGATAACATCCCCGATAAACGGATTTGCCATCTCGAAGTCGGCGTTCTGGATGTTGTAGTCCTGCGCCAGGTAGCGGAGCTGGACAGCATCGACACAGGGGGTGGCGGCAGGATTGGCCAAACCCAGGATAGCCAGCCCTTCAAACGGACTCATAGCCAGGTCACCATGAACATTGGCACCCAGGAGGTCATCGGCGATGATGAACTGGACGTTGAGGCCAATCCCCACAGCTCTGATCCAGCTTGCACGCGGTCCCTGCGTTGCCGGGGGCGCAGCGGCCACATCTGGGTCACCGAACTGCTCGGCCCTCAGGAGGAGAGCATCGAGCTGCCGGCCGGAGCCGCCGGAACCCTTGAAGCCCGAGGCCGTTTCGGTGTTGACCGTACGGACGAGGTTGACCAGGGCTACGGCATTCTTGGCGAAAAGGGACTGGACCAGGGGGTTCTGGAGCTTGAGAGCGATATCCAGTTCGTCCGCGAAGATCTGGATATCGGCGAGGTCGATCTCTGACATCCGGTGCTCCCGGGTCTCCCCCGTGGGAGTGATGGTCACGAGATTCGCCTCCTTCAAACGCCCTTTAGGCATGTAAAGCCCATCGGGAAACGGGAAGGACCCATCAGGTAATTTGGCACCCTTATAGGCCTTTAGTGTTTCTACAACGGATATTGCCATGTTACATTCCCCTCCTTGTGATTTCTTCCGGCATGACCCCCACATAAGGTGAGGGAACGTACTCCTGGGTGATCATCGACCTCCCGCCGGCGGCGGCAGCAGCCCTGGCGGCATTTGCCCCGTTATCGGTTACGCGGGTCACCGTAGCTTTGGAGACCAAGCCGCCGAGACCTCCGGGAAGTTCAGGCAGCTCCGGAACCGCTGGCATCTCCGGAACCTCTATCGGGAAGTCGGGGATCACTGGTATCTTGGCGGCCACATCCAGTAGAGTCGTGGAGAGCCTCGGGGCGCCTGCTGGCAATTTGGCCTCGATCGCTGCGGGGTACTTCGTTGCCGCTTCGAGCACCTGCTTGATATTTGAATATCCTGGCATAGTCCAACCTCCTACCCGGTTACTCGCCGGATTTGATTTTTGACACCCGCGACGCTGTCCATGATGCCCTTGCCGATGCCCTCGAAGATGCCAATACCGGCGTGGACGGTCTGCCCCACAGCCTTGACAGCGACATCAGGCAGTACTTCGGGGTCATCCGGCAGGCGGCTCTTGACCGTCTCTATGTTACCCCGCACTTCCGAGGCGAAGGTGGTGCAGACGCCGGCGACGTTTTCGGCCACTCTCGGTACCCCTTCTGCGATTTCAAGTGCGCCGTCGACCACGGAGTCCACAACGGTCTTTGGGTCAGGCATTGTTCCCATGAGGAAACCTCCTTCTCCGGAGAAAGCAACCTCAAAGAAAAGAGGGGGGAAGCCCTCAGATCACTCCGAGGTTGCTTCCCCCCTCTATAATGCCTAAAAATTGTATACTGGTTCTTACGACTTGTCAAGCAAGGTAGGGGAATAATGGCGGCGGCGGCAACGGAAATGCCACCTTGGGTCGTGCCCTCACCCTGGCCATCGGGTTTCCCAGCAAAGACGCGTTCCTGGCATTGAACCTGAGACAGGCGGCTATTATCTCGTCCTCCTCCACCGCGGCATTTCTCATCAGCTCGGTGGTCAGCACCGCAAAAGCGTCCGCCGTCAACTTGCCGTCCAGGAGGGTGTTTACGCAGTTAACGATTGGCATCATGGCCGACGCTGCGAACTTGTCGGCCCAGGGAGTCGAGGCTGCATCGGCATCCATGACCCACACGAGGTCCTCGAGGAAGCCGATATAGCTGCCGGCGCCGGCATTTATCAGCGCCGGGCCGAGCTGCCGGGCGGTCTGGCAGGAGATCAAAACTACGACCTTACCCCGGACGTCCGGTATTGAAGAGACATCAAGGAGCACCTGGTCCCTGTAGCCGCTGAATCGGGACGGGTCTCCGTGCCCTACCCCGATGATCACATCTCCGACTGCCAGAGTGGAGAATAGGGCTTTACGGTCCAGGGGCCCCACCAGAGAGGGAGGCTGGGCGCGGGGTACCACGTGGCGTATCAGGAAGCCACTGGCGCTCCTGGTAGGCAAATCGTGCAACGGGAGCGCCAGCATCAGTCTTCCCCCACTATCTTTCGCATCTGCTCAAAGAAGGCCGGATTCGCCTCCAGCTCCCGGGGGATGTCTCGGAAATCAATCTGCGTGGGGTATGCTTTCCCCAGGCCGAGTGACACGATGGTTGGTCGGGACCTCTTCCCTAACGCAGCGTCTACCCTCTCGTACTGCCTGAAGCGCTGGGCGGCCTCCCTCATCGCCTCCGGAGTCGCCGGCTTGCGGAGAGCCTCCTTCAGTTCCTCAAACTCTCTTGTCATTATACGTTACCAGGCCCAGCCGTGGACTAGACGGAGGTGATCGAGGAGTTCCTCAGATGTCCCGAACACGCGGGGACAAAACATGCAGGGGTACTCGCCTGGCGGAAGGGGATGCGCTGATTGGATATGTGCGACGAGTTCCTCTTCCGTCGGGAATACTGCCGGGCACTTCGGGCAGGGGTATCCCGTAGGTGGCGGCGGCGGGGGTGGTGGAGGGGGTGCCGTTACTTCACTGAATGCCGCTACAGCCCAGATGTTTTTGGTCATCTTTACCTGAATCGTGGGGCTTGTTCCACTGACATCTCCACCCCAGTGGTCAAACCGGTAACCAGAGCCGGCCACGGCCTCCAGGGTGACCGTTTTATCCGCAGGATATGTGAACGTCTCGTGTGCAGGCACCATAGTGCCATTCATCCTCACGTATCCCCAGCCCGGGGGCTCGATGGAAATCTCCAGGCTGTATTCCTTCTCCGTAATCTCTATCACGTTGTGATAGGTAGGGCTGTAGATATCGGCGCCGGGGATATCAACGATCTTTGCGTAGAGGTCATACCCCGGCTGGGCCGTCATGGCTGACGAGATGTAGATGTCGACGGGGGTCTGGTACGTTTTTTTCTCCGGAGTTTCGGGGACGGTGATTGACACGACCTTATAGACGACCTCGTCGAAGCCGAAAACACCGACTCTGCCTATGGCGACACGGATCTTCGCCGGGACCTGAGGTCCGCTATAATCATAATTCACTATGACCCGGCAGGTATTACCCACCTGCAGTTGAAGCACCTCAGGCGGGGTTGCCAGGGACAACACCTTTGTCACCATGAGTAGCTCCTAAACCTTGCCGTAGCTGACGATAACCAGGTCACCGAATACCGGCTCCTCTGGCTCTATCACGATGATGTCGTCGTAGTAGGGAGAGAAGATATCCGCTCCGGGTATGTCCACCAGCTTGGTGTATAGCCCGATCAGCCTGTCGGAAAAGCCAGGCGGAACCACCAGGTCGATGTCTGAGGGCGCTGTGGAGACATCAACACCCGGCGGAGGGCTGTCGGGAATTGTGAAACTCCGGTGTCCGAAGACCATTTCGTCGTGGGGGTCGACTCCCTTGAAATACATCGCGGTACGGAACCTCCCCGTCATCTTTGGGCCTTCGTAGCGAAAAGCGCTACGAACCCTGACGGTATCGCCTGCCCGCACTATTATCTTCTGCGGGGGGCTTGCCAGATCCACCATAACTGTCTTTGCCATTTTACGCCTCCCAGGCTTTGCCGTAGCTTACTATCTGGAGCTCGGTGTATTTGCCGAGTTCTTCAACGGTGGTGACGCTCATCATGTCGCTCCGGCCAACGACCGGTGGAACGCCGATCACCGGCAGGGACAAGGGCGCCGGTGTAGCCACAACGATCACCTCGTACTTGCCGGCCTTCGCCGGCTCCCACTTGATGGAGAAGGAACCGCCGATCGGTATTGCGAAGCCACGCTCATAAGTGGTTTCTTCGAGTATCTCAGGCTTGTACCAGTCCTTCTTCTGAATCTCAGCGTAGAGAAAGGGTGGCGGGCCAATCCCCTCGGTAACTGTGGCGATCCCCTCGATCTTGTAGGTCCTGTCAACAGTAACCTCAGCCGGCAGCGGCGTGGTTATTTCTATCTTGACGAGGTCCATCATTTACTCCTACTCCGGAAGAAGCAACCTCAAAGAAAAGAGGGAGGAAGCCCTCAGATCACTCCGAGGTTGCTTCCCCCCTCTATGATGCCACAAAATTGTATACTGGTTCTTAAAGTTTTTGGCCGGTTACTACCTCAAACTCTCTCCTGAGCTCCTCTCTGAGTCCGTACTTGGGGATGGTTTCCCAGGGCGGCTCTTCTCTGAGGCGCTTGATGGCGCGGGTAAAGAATCCTGGCCAGGACACGTCCCAGCTCTCAGGTAGAGGAGGGCCCTCATCTGGAGGAGTTGGTCGCAGTAGTGTCTGAGCAACTAAGAGTGCGGTATCCCCTTTTCCAGGCATATCACCACCCTCCTCTTCACTTTCCAACCACTATTCGAACCCGGTCGGTAAGGATCTCGAAAGGGACCAGACCAACCCTTATTTCTACCCCAGTTTCCCCATCGTTGTCAAGGGTTAACCGCCAGTCATCGGTGCTGAACGGGCCGATGTGGTCGGTCTTGCTTATGTACTCCACGGATGAGTTTTGGCGGATAGTCACGTACACGCCGTAGAGAAGCGGTATTGGCAGCCCATTCCTGACAGCGAAGGTAACATGGCGCCCATCGAAGGCAGGCTCTTCCACAACCGGGCCGTAGAACCTGAGTATCGGCTGCGGCGGTCGAGCAAGGTACTCCGCTAGCTTCTCTCCGGGTGAGCGCGGTCTGTCAATTTCAACCAGTTGGAGCTTCGTGGGCAACTTACCAATCTCCTCCGGCAAGCTCTCCTATCCATGAGAACGCCGGTTTATCGTCCGGCGGCAGCCAGATAACGCACCAACCACCTGGTGATATAGTGCCATCTACCACCGAGCATGAGTCAGGTTGCTGCCAGAAACGACACTTCTTGCATTTATAGTCCCAGAATACCGGAGGTGGTGAGAAGGGTATATAGGCTACCTGTCCCTTGGTGAACTTCCCTTGTTCCGACACATGCCTGTTTATCTCGTCAACCCATTGCTGCAAAGAACCGGGAGAAAGAGTGGCGTTGGCCGCGGCTTTGCTAATGGAAGTAATAAGCAAGCTGGGAATTGAAGTGTTCAATATTCCCTCCCCGGCCATCGTATATTCAGGCCGCGGGGCAGAGGTGGCCCTTCCTTTGGGTGGCTTGGCCGTATCTTGCTCGCGTGGCGTTCGACTAGGTGCCCCATCAGTATGTCGCTCCTGGTGATGCTATCTACCTCACCGTGGATTGTATCACCGCAGAGAGGACAAACTACGCTGGCTGCTATCTTAGAACTCACAATAGATACACTCCAAGTATTCGCTCGCTTCGAGCATATTCGGTGTCGGGTAAGCTTGCTCATGCACGAGGTCGACGCCCAGGTCTCTCCACACCAGCGTTACCAAAACTGTGCACAGAACAGAGTCAGGGCTCAGCGCGGGAGGTTGGAAACTCAAAAGGCGCCCAAAGTGAAATGCAAGCCACCATACAGCGATACCGGGGACTGATGAGTAAGCATAGAAAGCTCGCCCATAGTTATAAGCAACCCTCTCAACCAAACCCGCATCCGGCCTGGCGGCAGTTTGAACCCGGTATATCCTGATGGGGATATCGGCGTATATCTTGTTGAACAGCCCGACGGAGGTGCCCTTGGTCATCAGGCTTTCCACCACCTCGTAATCAAGGCCGGCATCAGTTTGAATGGGGCGGACCACCAAGCCCCAGTGGATGGTCTCAGCCTTGAGAAAAGCGGAACAGAGCTGCCCTATGGGTTCACGGGGCGATGTGGCATATAAGTCCCCAGGCAGAAGTTCCGGCAATACCCTGCCGTTCATCTGCATACCCCCTTAACTCTCTCACTTCTCCATGGCCACTTGAGCCCCAGCTTGCGCGGCAGGGGAGGACCCTGTTCGGGTGGCATCGGCATGAGGTCATTCGCCAATTTCCCTCTACCCAGCCTTTCTAGTGGGGGTGTCGAACCTTTGCCGAAAATCCTTTCGTGGACTGATTTTCTTTCTGTTTCTGTACGTAGCATCTGGGTGCCGACGGACGCGTCGAGTGCCCGGGCCTCTTCCTCAGTAGGGTAAGGTACACCAGGGTAATGCTCTGCCCAGCAGACCTCACAGAAGCCAGCGGAGATACCGGTAACGCCATAGCCTGGTCTGTCCGGCATCCTCCGGCCGCAGTACATACAGATGACCTTCAGGACGGTGTCGTTGGTCATCTTCGTTGGCGCAGGAGACTGCCTGCTTTAGCTGGCAGTGGTTTACCTGCATACCTCCTTAACTCTCTCACTTCTGCCATGGCCACTTGAGCCCCAGCTTGCGCGGGAGTGGCGGTCCCTGTTCCGGTGGCATCGGCATAAGGTCATTCACTGTCTGGCCCCTGCCCAACCTTGCTGTTGGTGGTGTTGAGCCCTTGCCGAAAATCCTTTCGTGGAATGATTTTCTTTCTGTCTCTGTACGCGGCATAACTTCACCTCTTCTTGAGTTCATCGAGGAGTTCGGGCTTTTCGTAGAGGAATCGTGGCAGGGGCAGCCTTGGCGGTGGCGCCGGGAGCAGGTCCCCAGGCTCCAGTTTGGGTCCAACTCTATCGGCCACCTCTATGGCAAACGCCGTGCCAACCGCGCCCACGGCGCCAGCTATGGCAATGATAGCGGCGACACCCGGAGCTATCATTATTCCCCCTTCAAGCTGCTGAGGAAGTCGATTACCTCTTTTGGCGCCAGCTTCATCTTATTTTTTAGTAAATCGCTCACGTATTTTGTCAACTGGGAATGTTAATAAATCTGCTATTGCTACGGGTGGCACAGCTAAGATAGGAAGAAGCACACCAATAAGAAAGGCCTCACCGGGGTCTTTAGTTAGCTTCACGTCGTGGTCAATCGCCCCTAATAATTCTTTAGTTCTCTGAAACGGCTTAGGCATTCACTCCCCTTTCAAGCTGCTGAGGAAGTCGATTACCTCTTTTGGCGCCAGCTTCATCACCTTCTCTACACGCTTGAGCACCTGCTCGAGTTGCACCAGCTTGTCAAGCGGCATCGAGTTGATCTCCCGGATGAGCATAACCACCTGGTCCAACTCCGGAGCACTCTTTGAAACCCTCTCTGCCACGAGAAGCAGAGACTTGATTGCCTTCAGGCGCTTCTCGTCGGGGACTTTCTCCAGCGTTCTGGTTATCTCGGAGAGGGATGGAAGGCCTAATGTCTTTTCTAAGCGGTCAAGAACCACAGTACACCTCCCTTGGAAAGTCTAGACCTAAAAGGCGAAGGGGTCAATAGCTAGAGAACAGTCCTGATGTTGTCGAAGATGAGCTCTTTCGTGATTGGCGGGCACTCCTTGAGGTCACTGGGGAAGTTATCGCCAGCAGTGAGATACGGCTCGAAGGCGGCCAGCAGCTTTGCGAATGTCGCTTCGAGGGGGGTTGCCTTGAACTCGGGTACGAACTTCACATTGACCAGGATGAACTCGCTTACCCACTCGGCCAGCTCCCCCAGTGTCGGTGGAGAGGGATTGGTGAGCCAGACAATGCCTTCCTTCTGTGATGAGGAACCTGGTTCTGCGGCTAAGGCTTCGGTGACAGCCGAAATCGGCACCAGGTTGAGCTTGCCTTCAG
>Ga0307379_10002582_pt1 | contig 26709 bp, 22 predicted proteins | sample UN2MG_FD_202237 | JGI IMG/M metagenome (GOLD analysis project Ga0307379, IMG submission 202237) | Soil microbial communities from Risofladan, Vaasa, Finland - UN-2 | ecosystem: Environmental > Terrestrial > Soil > Coastal area > Acid sulfate soil | place: Finland: Risofladan, Vaasa | collected...
TATAACGGCCGCGATAACCTCATCGTCGAGGTGTGGTGGGCGGGGCAGGAGAACGAGGCCAACGCCTACACCGACTGGGGCCGGGACTTCATGGGGCGGTGCGTCGTGTCGTTCGTAACGAAAGGCATACCGGAATGCGGCTACCCCGACGCCGGCCGCGTCCAGGACTATATCCACTACATGCGAATAACGATGACCGGCGTCGCCGTCTCGCCCACGTCGCTGGGGCGGGTGAAGGGGTTGTTCCGGTAGGGGCGCAACGCGTCGGGGCGCAACGCATAAGGGCGCAACACGTTGCGCCCCTACGATGAACGTTTTATGACGTTCGACCGCCACAAACACCACCGCCGGTCTATCCGCCTCCGCGGCTACGATTACGCGGCGGCCGGGGCGTATTTCATTACGATATGCACGTACGGCCCGGAACGTCTGTTCGGGGCCGTCGACGGCGACGCGGTTCGTTTGAACCAATACGGCCTCGTCGCCCGGGAGGAATGGTTGCGTTCCGCGGCCCACAGGCCCGAAATCGAATTGTACGCGTTCGTCGTTATGCCCAACCACGTCCACGGCATCGTAATTATAACGGACGACGCTGTAGGGGCGCAACGTGTTGCGCCCCCACGCGTTACGCCCCTACCCGAAACGAACGCACAACGACCGGCGGCATACAGGCCGCCGGGGTCGTTGGGGTCGTTCGTCGCCGGGTTCAAAATGGCCGTAACGAAACGCATCAACCTATTGCGCGGGACGCCGGGCGTGCGGGCGTGGCAACGTAATTATTACGAACGGATCATCAGGGACGACGATGAGGCCGCGCGCATCCACGCGTATATTTACGACAACGCCGGCCGTTGGCCCGAGGACGATTATTACCGGCCGTAGGGGCGCAACGCGTAGGGGGTTGTTCCGGTAGAGCCGATCGGCCCCGTACCTACCACCCCATCGCCTCCAGCCGGGCGAGGTTGGCGCGGACCTCGGCCGAATGGGGGGCGATGCGGGCCGCGCGCACAAGCTCGGCCTTGGCCTCGACGTACCGCCCCCGGGCGATGAGCGCCAGCGCGTACGCGTTCATCAAGCGCACGTCGTTATACTCGTGGACGTTCTCGGCCAGCAGCTTAAACGCCTCGTCGTCGCGGCCTTCCCGCCGATACATAGCCGCCAGAAGGAGGACGACGTCGGGGTCGTTGTAGCCGCACTCAAGCGTATTCTCCAGCTCGCGCTTGGCGCGTTCGCGCTCGCCCCGCTCGAGGTAAATCGCGGCCACCAGCCGGTGGGTCTTGCCGTCGTGGGGTTTGAGCGCCACGGCCACGCGGGCGTGTTTCAGCGCCCCGTCGAGGTCGCCCTCGGCCTGGTCGGCCATCGCCAGGTACGCGTACGCCATATACGACATATACTCCTCCCCCCCGATGGCGACGGCCTTATGCGCCGCCCGGCGCGCCTCCTCGTACCGGCCCTGGTCAAAGTAAAACCGGGCCAGGTTGATGTAAGGCACGGACGAGTCGACGTCGAACGCGGCGGCGCGTTCGAGATAGTACGCCGTCCGGCCCGGGTCGCCGCGGTACTCGTAGAAGAGGCCGTGGTATTCCCAAACGCTTACGGCGAGGTTCAATCCCTGGTCCGGGTCGCCTTTGCGGTAGCGCCGGGCCGTCGCGAAAGCGCCGGCCCGGGCCAACACCTCGGCGTCCAGCGGCCACGCCTCCTCGGGCCCGGTCTCGCGGTCGGCCAGCCCCAGTATGAAACCCGCCGGCCGGCCCCGCCGGCAAAAGGCGCGGCGCTGGTGGGTCTGGTACAGGAAGAAATAATCCACGAATACCGGGCGGGCGCCGACCTCGCGCCAAATCAACGCCGACAGTTTGTCGATGTCGAAGCGCTCGTCGTTGATGTTGTAGAGCTCTACGTCCGGGCGCTGTCGGAGGGTGTACTGGCGGAACCAATAGAGGAAGTTGGACGTCGTCGTGCCGGAGACGTAAACCGCCCGATACCCCACCGGCAAGACTATCTGACGGCCGTAATAGGATATGAATTCCGGGTCGCGCCGCTGCCGCGGCCACTCGCGGGCCAACGAGAACGCGACGGCCGCCGCGGCAACGGCCGTCACGGCGACGCGCAATTTCCCGCCCGCGGCGCGGAAGAGGGCCGCCGCCCCACACGCCGCACACGCGAAGGCCAGGCCTACGAACGGCAATTGATAACTCGCCAGGTCCGGGATGTCGTAGCAGAGGAGAAAGGCCGTGTTCAAAACCAACACCGCGACGACGGCCGCCGCGGCCGCCCGGGCCCGCCGCCATAAGAGCCACAAGCCCAGGGGCGCGAGGAATACGAACGGCCCGCCGCTCCGCCACACCGCGGCGAAAAGCTCGCGCAGCCGCAAGGTCGCGAGCAGCCACGTCGGCGCCCTGAAGTTATAGGAGAACTGGCGGCCGGTGGCGTGGATGACGAACGTCCGGAGGTCGCTGATGCCGGTCCAGGTCCAGGTTAGGGGCGGCGCGGCGACGGCGCGTATGGGTAAAAATAGCGCCGCCGATAACCCCAGCGCCCAGCAGGCCGCGGCCAACCAAACGACGCGAACCGGCGGCCGGCGGGCCGCGCCCCATACGGCGAGCAATACCAAAACGTACGCGAACGCCGTCAAATGGACGCCGGCGCCCAGGCCGCCCAGGAACGCCGCCGCTATATAAGGCCGGCCGTCGCCGCGATGCGTCAAGTCGAGGATTAAAAGCGCGCCGAGCAGCAAAGCGAAGGCCGCGCCGTAGACCTCTACCGACGTGGCCTCCAGCCATAACGACGGCGCCCCGGCGAAAAGTACGCCGGCCAGGACCGCGAACGCCGCTAAACCGACGTCGTCCCGGCCGTTCCCGCGGCCTACGCGATACGCCCCCCACGCGAGCAGCGCCGGCGCCAGCGCGACCGCCAACGCGTTGGCGACGTCCGCCGCGGCCGCGGCCCACGCCGCCGGCAACACCGAAAGCGGGAGCGCGAGTATTTGCAGGTAAACGGGGTACCCGGTGGGGTGGGCGATGCCGAGCACGGAGGCCGCGGCGACGAAATCGCCCCAGTCGCCGCCGGCCGGCGCCCGGGCCGCGGAGGCGACGTACAACGCCGCGGCGGCGACGTACGTCGCGCCGAAGACGAGCAACGCGGATTTTCCGGCGATGCGCCTCATCGTCCCGCCTCCGGTCCCGCGGCCGGGTAACGCTCGAGCAGCGCCTGGAATTCGGGCCTGTCGCGGCAGCTCGCGAGGTCCGGGTCCTCCCGCGCCATCGGCCCGTAGCGGCCCGGCTTAAGCTCGAGGGCGAGCGCCAGGTGTCCCAAGGCGGCGTCGGGCCGCCCCTCCCCCGCCCGCAGGCAGGCGAGGTTATAGTGGGCCTGGGCGTCGCCCGGGTTGAGCTCGAGCGCGGCCTCGAAATCCTTTGCCGCGGAAGTCGCGTCCCCCAGCTTTAAGAAGTTCACGCCGCGGGCGGTATACGCGCGCGACGCGTAGGCGTTGAGCTCGAGCGACCTGTCGAAAGCCGCGACCGCGGCGCGGCTGTCGCCGGCGGCGTCGTACGTCAACCCCAACTCCCACCAGAACTCGGCGTCGTCGACGTAGCGCGGCTTCGCCGCCTCGAACGCCGCCAGCGCCTTGTCCAAGTCGCCCCGCTCGCGGAAGATGACGGCGCCGACGTACCCGCCCTCGCCGGTTTCGTCCGCCGCCAGCGTTTCGGCCACTTCCGCGGCCTCGCCCGCCCGGCCGGCGGCGAACAGCACGCGCGCCAGCTTGGCGCGGATAGCGGCACTTCCGGGAGCTAGCTCCAGCGCCCGCCGGTAATATTTCACCGCCTCCTCCTCCCGGCCCGACACCATATAAATGCTGGCTAAATTCTGGTAGCCGTCGGGGTCGTCCGGGAGAAGACGGACGTACGACTTCAACAACTCCTCCTGGGGTTGGATGATGCCGCGGTCGGCCAGGTGATTGCTCAAGCGGGAATAATATATCGCGACGAGCCGCGCAAAAAACGGGTCGCGAAGCTCGCCCCGGCCCTTTTCCTCGATTTCGGCCATCAAAGCCGTGAAGGCCCGAATCGACGCCGCGGCGCGCCGGCGCACTTCCGCCGGGGGAGGTTCCTCCGTTACCACCTCCAACGCCAGATCGTACGGAACGAAATATTTCCGCAACCTCTTGCTCCGGTCGCCCAGCCCCCAGAACATCCGGCGACGGCCCGCGTTCTCGGCAATTATGGCCGCGATGACCTCGGGTAAAATGAAGTCGTCGCTCGAGCGGAAGATGATTCCGGAAACGTCGTAGTCGCCGCGCGCCACGGCCCGCTCGGCGAGAACGCGCACCTCCGCCTCTTCCGGGACGACCAGGTCCGGGTTGCGGCGCGCGAGCGCCGTTAAATACCCGCGGCTCGCGAGCCGGATCTGGTCCACGACGGCCACGTCGGGCCGGGAGCGCCGCGCGTAAAGGTTGTACCAGGTTATGAAGGTGTTCGTGTCGCCGCTGGGGAAGAAGAGGGCTTTCTCCGGCAGCGCCGCCAGCAGGCGCCGGCCGTACGTCTCCGCGAAGATGAAGCCGCGGCGATGGCCGTACGGGTAATTCGTCGCGAACGCCCACCCCGTAGCCGCGAGGATTGCCGCCGCCGCGCACGCCGCGACCGGCAAACGCGCCGCCGTAAACCTCTCCGCTATAACGCGCGCGACGACGCCGACGCCGACAGCGGCCACGAACGCCGCGGCGAGGTGCAGCGGGATAAAGTAGTACCAGATGTCGGGAATAGAATACACGACGCAATAGGCGAGGTACCCGGCATAATACAGCACAAGCGCCGGCGCGACGGCCCACCGGCGTTTCGCGAACAACCACGCCAGCCCCGCCGCCGCGAACGCCGCCAGCGGCGTGACGTTGGACAAGACCGCGCCGCGATACTGCGCCCACGCCTCCCGCACGCCGGCCAACCCCTCCTCGAGGAAGTTACCCTGATATTGGACACCGGCCAGGTGGGCGTAGAGCGAGGCCGCGGTGGAGGGGTCGTTCCAGTTGAAGAGCGGCTGCCGCGCCGCCCGCAACGGCGTGTAGAGGTTCACCGAGACCCCCGCCAATAAAAAGGCCGCCGCCAACGGCAGCGCCCGCGCCAGCGTCTTCGCCTTCCCCCGCCCGGGCCATCCAATAAAAAGCAGCGCCGGGAAAAACAACGCGACCGTCATATGGTTGGCCAAAGATAATCCGGCTATTAACGCCAGAACGTACAGCTCCCGCGCCGCACCCGTCCGCCGCAAACGCAGCGCCGCCCACAGCAGCGCCGCCCAAAATAATGCGTTGAGCGCGTACACCTCCGCCATCGTCGCCACCGACCACAGCGTCCTCCCCGCCAACGCCAAAAGGCCCGCCGCCGCCATCGCCAACGCCTCCCCCATTTCCCCCACATCCAGCTGCCGCGCCAACTCCCGAGCCGCCAGCGCCAGGAAGAACGCCGCCCCCGCCGCCGCGGCCGCCGATACCAGGTTTATCAAAAACGCCTGCTCCCCCCACGGGAAAAACGTCGCCAGCTGCCCCAGCAGCGCGTACAGCGGGTACCCCGTCGGGTGCGCCACCCCCAGCGTCGCCGCCACCCCCAGGAACTCCCCCGAATCCAATATGGACAGCCCCGGCGCCGCGCCCGCGGCGTAGAGCGCGAAGCCGCCCAGTAACAAGGCCCAGGGGAGAAAGCGCAACCACGTTTTGTTCGTAAACGTCATATTAATTACGGCGCCGACGTACTTACGCCGTACTCGGCCAGTAGTCTTTCGAAAGCCGTGGTGTTTCGGACGCCGGCGAGCTCCGCGTCTTCGCGCGCTATCGCGACGTAATGCTGGGGGTCGATCCTGACCGCCGCCTCCAGGTGCTCCAACGCCGCGGCCTTGCGGCCTTCCCGCGCGTATATACGCGCCAATTCATAGTGGGCCGGCGCGTCGCCGGCGTACAACCCGACCGCGGCCTCGAAGTCGGCCCGGGCCCGCTCGCCGTTTCCCAATTTTAGATAGTTAACGCCCCGGGCGGTATACACCGGCGGGAACTCGGGGCCGAAGGCGAGGGCGTTGTCGAAAGCTCGCACCGCGGCGCCGTGGTCGCCGGCGGCCTGGTACGCCAGGCCCCGCTCCCACCAGAACCCGGCGTCCTCGGCGTAATCCGGCTCCGCCGCGGCAAACGCGGCCAGCGCTTTCTCACTCTCGCCCCGTTCGCGATAAATGAGGCCGCGGACGTAATCCGCTTCTCCAAGCGAACCCTCTTCGAGGTCTTCGGCCACGGCCGCGGCTTCGTCGACTCGCCCGGCCGCGAGGAGGGCCCGCGCCAACCGCGCGCGGATGACGGCGTCGCCCGGGGCGAGGTCAAGCGCGCGGCGATAGTAACCGACCGCCTCCGCCGGTCGACCCGACAACATATATATCCCCGCTAAATTCATATATCCCTCTTCGTCGTCGGGGACGAGGCGAACGTACGATTTATACAATTTTTCCTGGGGTTCAACAATATCCCAATCGAGAAGGTGATTGCTCAAACCGACGTAATATAGATCGAGCATATTTCTAAATACCGGGTCGCCCAACTCGGCGGGGCCCCGTCTTCCGACGTAGGCCGTCAGGTCCGTGAGCGCCGCTACGGCGGCCTCGCCGCGCCGGGCGAGCTCCGCGGGGGGCGGCGCCGCCGGCGTTACCTCCATCACGACGTCGTAGGGAACGATATACCTTCGCAGTTCGCCGCCCGGGTCGCCGATCCCCCAGAACATCGGCCGTCGGCCCGCGTTCCCCGCGATAATCCTCTGTATAACGTTGCGGAGGACGAAGTCATCGCTCGATGATATTACGCTGCTGGCGTCTACCTCGCCGCGGGCCTGGGCGTACTCAATCAACGCCCCTACTTCGGCCTCCGCGGGGACGGACAGGTACGGGCCCTGCCGCGCGAGCGCCGTCAGATAACCGCGGTTGGTAAGCAAGATTTGGAACACGACGGCCGCGTCCGGCCTTAACCCCCGCACGTATACGTTATACCACGTTATAAAGGCGTTGGTATCGCAGCTCGCGAAGAAAAGGGCGCGCGCCGGCAACGCCACCAGCAGCCGGCGGCCGTACGTCTCCGCGAAGATGAAGCCGCGACGATGGCCGTACGGGTAATTCGTCGCGAACGCCCAACCGGCCGCCGCCAGGGTCGCCGTCGCGGCGCCTATCGCCGCGGCCCGCCGCCACGCTACCGACCTTTTCAAGAAAGATTGGCCGACGAAGCCGACCCCCAAAGCGGCCGCAAAAACGACGGCCAGGTGAAGCGGTATGAAGTAGTACCAGATGTCGGGAATAGAATACACGACGCAATAGGCGAGGTACCCGGCATAGTACAGCGCGAGCGCCGACGCGACGGCCCACCGGCGTTTCGCGAACAACCACGCCAGCCCCGCCGCCGCGAACGCCGCCAGCGGCGTGACGTTGGACAAGACCGCGCCGCGGTACTGCGTTAAGGCCCCTTTTACCCCCTCGACGCCGTAATAAAGGAAATGGCCGCGGTACTGCAACGCCGCCAGGTGGGCATAGAGGGAGGCCGCGGTGGAGGGGTCGTTCCAGTTGAAGAGCGGCTGCCGCGCCGCCCGCAACGGCGTGTAGAGGTTCACCGAGACCCCCGCCAATAAAAAGGCCGCCGCCAACGGCAGCGCCCGCGCCAGCGTCTTCGCCTTCCCCCGCCCGGGCCATCCAATAAAAAGCAGCGCCGGGAAAAACAACGCGACCGTCATATGGTTGGCCAAAGATAATCCGGCTATTAACGCCAGAACGTACAGCTCCCGCGCCGCACCCGTCCGCCGCAAACGCAGCGCCGCCCACAGCAGCGCCGCCCAAAATAATGCGTTGAGCGCGTACACCTCCGCCATCGTCGCCACCGACCACAGCGTCCTCCCCGCCAACGCCAAAAGGCCCGCCGCCGCCATCGCCAACGCCTCCCCCATTTCCCCCACATCCAGCTGCCGCGCCAACTCCCGAGCCGCCAGCGCCAGGAAGAACGCCGCCCCCGCCGCCGCGGCCGCCGATACCAGGTTTATCAAAAACGCCTGCTCCCCCCACGGGAAAAACGTCGCCAGCTGCCCCAGCAGCGCGTACAGCGGGTACCCCGTCGGGTGCGCCACCCCCAGCGTCGCCGCCACCCCCAGGAACTCCCCCGAATCCAATATGGACAGCCCCGGCGCCGCGCCCAAGCCGTACAGCGCGAAGCCGCCCAACAAAAAGGCCCACGGGAGGGCCGATACCAACGAAGCGTTCCGGCGCGCCGGCAAGCCGACTACTCCTTTCGCGAGTAAAAGTAATAATGGACCGGCGCGTTGTACGTCAGGTCGTCGCTGAGCGTCTCCAGGGAAATACGGAGCTGCCGGCCCCGGACGAACCGCCTCCAGATCGGGAACGAGCCGTCGCGGTAAACGTCCCCCGCCGTCGGCGGGACGACCCAATTCCCGGCGAATACGCCGTTGACGCGAACCGCGGCGCCGTAAGGGGGTTCGCACCGGACTACGGCCAACACGTCCCGTCCCGGCGGAACGTCCACCGTGAATTCCTCCCGGCCGGAGACCACCCTACCCGCCTCGAAAATGACCGCCCCCGGCGCGCTCGACAAGGGACGCGCCGCGGCGTAACTCTGGATCACGGTCGCGGCGCGCAGGTGCACGCGGTAGTCGTGGGCGGCTTCGGACGCGACGTCGGCCACGTTCACCTCGTCTACCAACTCGAAGCCCGCCAGCGCCCGGCTCTCCGGCGGAGGGGGCCGCTCGAAAACGTGGGGCGCGAACCGGGCCACCGTCATCTCGCTCCCCCCGGCCATAGTCGTCGTCAGAAGCTGTCCCGAGTAAGCCAACACCTCGAGCGCGTCAGAACTGCGGAACGGGTATACGCTTAAGTAACCAGCGAAATAATCGCCGTACTTGCCGTTCCGCCGCACGAATTCGGAGACGGCGCCCAAACCCTCGCGGCCGTAGCGCCACGCGTCGCGCGTAACCAACCCCTCCATATCGACGATTCTACGCCCGCCGTAGTACGCCAGCGCGCCGACGTCGTGGGTGAAGACGTTGGCCTCCGCCGGCACTTTCTCGCCGATGAAGCGCGCGACGGCTATGTGCTGATACCGGATATCCCGGGCGGACATGCCGTAGGCGACCCAGAAGTAGGCCGAGGATATAAGGCCGAAGACCAGGAAATACGCGGCCCCGGTCCAAAACATAGCCGCGTGGCTTATCTGCGGCCGGCCGTAGCGGATAAGGAACGCCAGGCCGTCGATGCCGCCGAGAACGCCGATGACGAACAGCGGAAAATAAGGGGCGATATAACGGGCGTAATGGCGGGTATACGGCAACGCCACGCACGCCGCGGCGACGCACGCCAAAAACACCACGCCCGCGGCGAAGCCCGGCGACGCCCTTCCCGCCGACCATGACTTCCGCGCCGCCCGGCCCCACCCCACCAGGAAGAAGGCCAGCGCGAGCGGCGCAAAATAATTGGCCGCGGCGTACACCGTATTGGCGTTGAAGTACGCCCGAAGGTAATAGCCGTCCAGGCCGGCCAAGATACTCTTGACCACGTATATGGTGTACGATAGCACGGTCGCCGCCCGCACGGTCCAAGGGTCCGTGGTCTGCGCCAGTATAGACTTCGACAGGAAGCTCGACGACGCAAGGTGCCCGCCGACGAAGTAATTGAGGGCGAAGTAGACAGGGACGGGGGTGAGGCCGAGGAGGACCAACCACTTCGAGCGCCGCGGCCTCGGGTTGCCGCTCTTACCCTTCGGCTCCCGGGCCGCTAAAGCGAGCCCCGCCAATATCGCCGCGGCCAGTATTCCCTCCGGCCGCGCCAGCGTCAGCGCCGCCAGCGCCGCCGCGAACCACGCCCGCCGGCCTTGCTCCTGGTACAATATATAGGTATACAGCGCGAACAGCAACGCGGCGATGTAAAGGCCGCCATCCATCCCCCCCAGCGCGTGGAAGGTTATCGGCCCCGTCGTCGCGAATACGAAAGTCGAAACGATTACGTAGCGCCCTTCGAAGAGGTGCGCGACCACCTTCGCGAAGAGCCAGATGCTCAGGCCGTACAGGGCGACGTTCAGAACGTACGCCGCCCACACCAACGCGTTCGGCGCGTGGAATACCAGCGCCAACGGCGTCAGCATGAGTAAATAAAGGTACGAGGTTACGCCGGTAGTGGGCGGGTCGCCTACGTTGTAGACCAGCGGGTGGCCGGCGGCGAAGTTGCGCGCGTAGTGGAGGAAGATGTACGCGTCGTCGAGCGGCAGCGTGAGGAAGCCGTCGGTGTAATACAGGTTGGAATACAGGTACAGCGCGCCGGTGACGGCCGCGAGCACCGCGGCGAGGAGTATTAAAAAAACGTCGCGTTTCCGACGCGCATCCATAAACGCGCGGATTCTACCACGCCCCATAGGGGGTGTCAACGGATTAGCAGGGGCGCGCCGCACCCAAGAAAAAAGCCGCCCGGAGGGGCGGCACGTATTTACCCGCGGCCCGATTTTAACCAGGCGCCGAGCTCCGCCCAGACCTTGGCCAGCGCCTCGGCCGCCGCGCCGCCCCCCGTCTCGACCACCGTCTTGCGCTCGCGCTGGGCCGCGGTGAAGGCGCCGTCGTAGGGGATGCGGCCTACTACGGGAACGTCGCGCCGCTCGGCCTCGCACGCCAGCGCCGCCGCGTTCTCGGCGTGGATATCGGATTTGTTGACGACCACGGCCGCCGGGACGCCGAAATGCGCGGCCAGCTCCGCCGCCCGGGCGAAACCCTGGATGCCGGTTAATGTCGGCTCGGCGACTATTAACGTCGCGGCCGCCCCCGTCACCGACGATATAACGGGGCAGCCTACGCCGGGCGGCCCGTCCACCAGAATGAGCGGCAGGCCCTCCTCCGCCGCGAGGGCCTGCGCCGCCTTACGGACGACGGCGACGAGCTTGCCGGAGTTCTCCTCGCCGGGCCGCAGGAGCGCGTGCGCCATCGGCCCGACGCGCGTCCGCGACAGGTACCACTCGCCGGCGACCTTCTCGACGAAATCGACCGCCGCCGCCGGGCATACCTCGACGCACACGCCGCAACCCTCGCAGGCCGTCGGGTTAACGGCGCAGTCTTCGCTTATGGCGTCGAAGCGGCACAGCTCGAGGCACCGGCCGCAGGCCGTGCAATCCTCCGGCCTTATCCGGGCCTCGAAGCCGGCGCGGAACTCCCGCCGCGAGCGCAGCTCGGGTTCGAGCAGGATGTGCAGGTCCGGCGCGTCGACGTCGGCGTCGGCGACGACCACGGGCGCGGCCAGCGTCGCGAACGCCGCGGCCAGACTCGTCTTGCCGGTGCCGCCCTTGCCGCTCAGTATGACCAGTTCTTTCATTCCGACCCGCTCTCGAGCCGTGCGAGGAGTTCCTCGAAGGTGCCGCGGTATTCGGGTAACTCGTCGACGATAAGGCCGGCGCCGGCGTAGACCTCCGCTACGCGCCGGTCGTCCGGCAACGTTCCCAATATCTCCAAGCCTTCGCTCGCGCAGTACGCCCTGAGGTCTTCCTCCCCCTCGCCGGCGCGATTCACGAAGACGCCGCAACGGAGGCCGAGCTCGCGCACCACCGCGACCGCGAGCTCCAGGTCGTACAGGCCGAAGGGGGTGGGCTCGGTGACGAGGAGGACGAAATCGCTGTCGCGGGCCGCGGCGACCATCGGGCAGGCGGTGCCCGGCGGCGCGTCCGCGACCGTAAGGCCGTCTTTCGCCGCTTGCCGCTTCACCTCGCGGATTATGGGGACGGACGTCCGCTCGCCCACCGTCAGGCGCCCTTCGACGAACTCTATGCCGCGCGCGCTCCCCTTCCGAATTTCGCCGATGACGCGAGGTACCGGCTTCAGCGCGCCGCGCGGGCAAATTTCCCAGCAGCCGCCGCAGCTGTGGCACAGTTCCGGAAAAATGAGCACGTCGTCCTTCAACGCCGCCACGGCGTTGAAGCGGCATACCTCGCCGCAGCGCCCGCAGAAGTCGCACCGCCCGCGCGTAAACGCCGGCACCTCGACCGCGAAGGGCTCGGCCGTAAAGCCCTCGGGCCGCAAGAAGATGTGGCAGTCGGGGTCCTCGGCGTCGCAGTCGAGCAGGGTCACCCTTCGGCCCGCCGCCGCGGCCGTCACCGCGAGGTTCACCGCGACCGTCGTCTTCCCGGTTCCGCCCTTTCCGCTGGCGATCGTTACCAGCATATTACGGGTTTAACGCTGACGCGTCATCGGCGCGCCGCACTTCGGGCACTTCTCCTGGTAGCAGGGAACGCCCTGTTTGTGGGTTACGGTGGCCCCGCAGCTCGGGCAAGCGCAGTTGCCGCCGGGCCCGAGGCCGGAACCGCCGCCCAGGCCGCGGCCGCCGCCCCGGCCTTGCCCGGAGCCGCGGCCCTGACCGGAGCCCTGGCCGCCGCCGCCCTGTCCTTGTCCTTTAGGCATCTTGACCTCCTTTGATATTGCTTAACTCGAGCCGAAGCCGCCCTCGACGTTGGGGCCTTCCGCCTCGGCGTATTCGCCTTTCAAATAACGTTCCACGGCCTCGCGTACGGTCCCCGCGACGCCGACCACTACCGCGATACCGGCCGCTTGAAGGGTCCGGTGGGCGTTCGGGCCGCAGTTGCCGGTGAGAACCGCCTTTGCGCCCGAGTCCGCGACGGCCCGCGCCGCGCGTATCCCGGCGCCGCCGGAAGCGTCCACCGCGGCGTTTTCGATGGCTTCGAACGACATGTCGTCGGTCTCGACTACCACGAAATAAGGGGCGCGGCCGAAACGCGGGTCGACCTCGGCGTCGAGGTCGCCGCCCACGGCGGTAACGACTAATTTCATAACGTACCTCCGGAAGTATCCCGCTTGCGTTGGGGGGGCCGGCTCGAGCCGGCCCCCTTTATCCTACTTCTCTTCCTTGGCCTTGCGCTCGAGCTCGGAGAGGCGCGTTTTGATATCGTTGAGCGCCCCCTCGAAGTACTCGGCCTGAGCCTTCAAGAATTCAGCTTCGTCGGCCGCCGTAGGCGCCGGCCCGTACGGCACGGCGCCGTAAGGCGAGACCGGCGGTTGGCCGTACGCCGGCATCCAACCTGCCCGGGCCCATCCCGGGAGGCCGGTGGCGTAATACATATTACGCCAACCGCGGCCGCCGCCCATGCCGCGGCCCATGCCGCGGCCCATGCCGAGGCCCATACCCGGGCCGGCGTTCATATAGCCGGGCGTCGCGTAACCTGAGCAGTAGCCCATCCCGCGGCCCGTGCGTGGCCCCTGGCCCGCGGGCCCTGTTCTATCGCCGCGTGGCATCGTCATTCCTCCTTTCCATCTTCGCTTTTTACGTCAACGGACGGCCTTCCGCGGCCACGCCCCGCGCCGCTCCCGCGCCGGCCGCACCGCCGCCGGCCGCAACCGCGGATTTCCCAACAATCCTGCAGCCGGACCAATCGCCTCAGGCCCTCCACGCTTATCTTATCGTCGTGGATGAGGTGGCGGATGCACTCCAGCCAGCTCAGGTCCTCCTCGGTGTAGTAGCGCCTGCCCCGCCGGCGCATAGGTTTGAGCAGGCCCGCGTCCTCGTATATCCGCAGCGTCCGCGGGTGTACGCTTAAAAGGTCCGCGGCGATGCCGATGGGGTAGATACGCTCCTTTTCGTCCAGGGCGGTGTCGTTATTGCCGTTCCCTGACATCATGATTTATAATAATATTATAAACTGTGGTTGTCAAGAGAAAAATGAGCCCGGCCGCCCCAATAAAGAAACGAGGAGCGGCGGGCTTTAAGCCCGCCGCTGCGTCTATTCCGAAGTAGGGGACGGTCTTCAGACCGTCCCGCCGCTTAGACAAGGGGCTTAAGCCCCTTGTCCGACGGGGCGGGCGTCGGGTGGTAACACCCGACGCCACTCTAAGGGAGCTTCCCCAGTGCCGTCAGGTGTTACCACCTGAAACCACCGGCAGGAATGCCGGTGCCACCCAAGGGGTTTTCGTAGGGCCGTACCTTCAGGTGCGGCCACCTTCAAGGCCGACAGGAACGTCGGCCCCACGGCTTGTAACACCCGACGCCACGCTATAAAAAAAGCCGCCCCCGCGGGGCGGCTGTTTATTAGCCAATTCTCGGCGAAGGTTACGTTTTCCCCTCGCCGGCGGCGACGTCGGCCAGAATTTTACGCCACGCCTTGGCGTACGCGTCCCAGGTGTAGGCCTTCTTGACCGCGGTGCGGCCCGAGCGGCCGAAGCGGCGCCGCGAGCCCTCGTCCTTCAACAGCTCGACCACCGCCGCGGCGAAGGGCGCCGGCCCGTCCGCGACGACGAAGTCGCGCCCCGCCACCAACAGGTCCATCCCGTCGGCGCCCACCGAGGTGCTCACCACCGGAAGTCCCGCGCTCAGCGCCTCCACGATCTTCATCTTCATCCCGGAGCCGAGGCGCATCGGGCAGACGTATATTTCCATCCGCCGGATGTACGCGATAAGGTCGGGGACGGTCCCCGTCACGACCACGCCGGGCTTCTCGGCCAGCGCGCGGACCTCCGGGCCGGCGTTCTTCCCGACGACGTGGAACGCGGCCTCCGGGACCCTCTCCCTTATCAACGGGAATATCTCGTTCGCGAAGTAGCAGACGCAGTCCTTATTGGGCGGGTAGTCCATAACGCCCGAGAAGACGACGGAGTGCGGCTCCTTGGCCGCGTCCTCCAGCGGCGGGATATCGACGCCCGAATGGGCGAAGTATATCGGCAGGCCGGGGCACACCGCGCGCACGATATCGGCGTCCCGCTGCGCCACCATTATACAGCCGTCGTAGCGGCCGTACGTGCGCCGCTCGTAGCGCCGCAGCTTCAAATGCTGCAGCCAGCTGTACACGAAGGCCGCCGGGTTGCCCGCGTGCTTCATCTGGCGCCGGTAGTAGAGCGACCAGGCATCCTGGGGGAAGAGGACCCTGGGCGTGCCCTCCAGGCCGACGGTATACTGCGCCATGTTCACGTTGCCGGCGACGATGACGTCGAAGCTCTCGCGCGCCAGCAGCTCTCCCAACGCCCGGGCGTACTCTTTGCTCCGGAACAGGCGGACGCCGAACGGCAGCGACGAAAATAGCGAACGCGCGCGCCGCCAGACCGTCTTCTTTAACTCGTGGGGGACGACTACCAGTTCTTTGACGTACGGCTCGAGTTCCGCGGCGGCGCCGGCGGCGTCGGCCGACGACATCGCCAGTACCGTGAACTCGTGCTTGCCGGCGAGGCGGCGCAAAAGGTGGTAGTAGCACGCCCGGTTGGAATCGGTGGGCGGGTACGGGACCTCGGACGCTATAAGTAGTACTTTCAAATCCAAACCTCAGCGGTGGACGGCTTTACGAAAGGCGGAATTTAGCATAACTTACCGCGGAAGTGTCAACTTTTCGTGGCCGCCAGTACCGCCCGATAGACCTCCAGCGTCCGCGACGCCATCCGCCGCGGCGAGAATTTTTTGACGTGTTCCCCGCCCGCCGCGGCCAGCTTGCGTCTCTCCCCCTCGTCCGTCGCCAGGAACCGCATCACCGCAGCCAGTTCGTCGACCTCCGGCTCGACGTAGAAGGCCGCGTCGCCGCAGGTCTCGGGGAGCGCGCCTCGCCGCGCCGCCACCACCGGCACGCCCACCGCCATGGCCTCCAGCGCCGGCAGGCCGAACCCCTCGTACGCCGACGGGTAGAGCAGCATCTCCGCCGCCGCCACCAAGAGCGCGTGGTCGTCGCGCGGCAGATAGGGCCGCACGCGGACGCGCGCGGCGACGCCGGCCTCGCTCGCCCAGCCGCGCACCGTCGCCTCGTCGTTGCCGGCTACGCCGCCGATTACCAGGTCCGGCACGGCCGCGTCGGCCGCGACGCGCCCGAACGCCTCGACCGTGAGCCGGGTGTTCTTGCGCGGGAAGGCGGCGCCCAGGTGCAGCATGTAGCGGGCCGGCAGGCCGAGGCGCTCGCGGAAGGCCGCCAGCTCCGCCGGCGTCCGCTTCTCGAAGAAGACCGGGTCCACCGCCTCCTCGATGACGGTGACGCGGGCCGCCGCCCGCGGCCCCAGCCGACGCGCAATGTCTCCGGCCGACGTCCGCGAGACCGTGATTATGGCGCCGCAGCGCCGCGCGGCGCGCTTGAGCACCCACGATTGATAGACATAGTAACGGTTGGCGGCGAAGGTGTGGAAGCGCCGCTCGAACATCATCGTATCGTGGAGGGTGAGGACCGTCGGCGACGGCGGCTCGAGCGGAAGCGCGTTACCCGGCGCGTGAAAGAGGTCGGCGCCGAGCCGGCGCAGCACCCGGGGCAAGACGAACTGCTCCCACGCGTAGACGGGCCGGCCGGTCGCGACCACGGCCTTAAGCGAGAGCGCCGGATACGCCGCCTCGAGCTCCCGGTCCGAAACGAGCACGAACGCGGGCGGGGCCGGCAGCGCCGACATGCCGGCCAGCAGCGTGTGGAGGTAGCGCCCTATTCCCTTGGCCTCGCCGGCGAGGTAGCGCGCGTCCAGGGCTACGGTGAATTCGGCCATAAATAAAAAGCCGCCGCCGCAGTTTCGGCGCGGCTGGTACTTTCGGCGTAATAAACTATCGTTTCCAACGGCCCGGCGGGTATCGCGGCCCTTGCCTTGGCTTCCTATTTCGCGCCGGCTTCGGGGGCCCGGCCGCCGACGACTTCATTATACAACAAAATCAGCCGCCGCGCCACCGCTTTCATTCCGTAAGGCTCCACGGCCGAAGGGCCCACCGGCGGCAGCGACAACGCCGCGACTATGCCTTCGGCAACGTCCCGGGCGTCGTCGCCCACCGGGAGGCAGGCGTCGCTGCGCTCGAGGAAGTCGACGTCGCCCACGCGGCGGCTCACTACCGGCCGCGCCGACGCCACCGCCTCCTTGACCGTAAGCGGGCCCAGCTCCACGTCGGAGGTGACGACTACGACGTCCGCGGCGCCGAAGTACACGGGCACCAGCTCGCGCGGCGCCGGGTGAAACGTCAAGAGCTCGAGCGCGGGCTCGAGCCGGCGCGCGAGCGCCACCGCCTCCCGCGCCAGGTCGTACCGCTTCGACGCGCGGTTCGGGTCGGCCGGGAAGAGGACGTACTTCTTGTCGGCGTCCAGGGCCAGCTCGCGGCGGCATTCCCGCTTGTCGCGGGGGTGGAAGAGCTCGAGGTCCGTCCCCATCGGGATGGCGTCGCATTCCACGGGAGCCATGGCGCGGGCGGCGGCGGGCGTCACGGCGACGAAGCGGTCCGCGCGGCGGGCCACGGCCCGGGCGAACCGCCGATACAGCGGATTCGTGACCACCGGGTTGTCGTGGACGGTCATGACCAGCGGCCGGGCGCCGGCAACGAGGGCCGCCGCGGCGGAGTACGCGTGGTGGGCGTGGAAGAGGTCGTAGTCGCCCCGGCGCGCGCGCAGCTCGCGGACGGCGCGGGGGTACGCCAGCCGGTCGCGGTACCCCTGGATGAAGTAGACGTCGACGGCCAGGCCCGCGGCCCGCAGCGACTCCACCTGCTCGTAGACGAAGGACCCGAAGGAGGGGTCTTCGTCGCGGGGGTACATATTGGTTATGACGAGAAGGCGCATAGTAAGGGCCCGGGCGCGGCGTAAAAATGAAAGACGTCGACGCCGACGTCTTAAGGCCGCAGCGGCCTTTTGCGCTATTATAGCCGGTCGCGGTTAATTTTCAATAAAAAAAGAAGTCGACCGGCGACCCGAGGAGCGACGCCGTCTCCCTCGTTTGCACGCGCGCCCCTTTTACATTTTATGTTATTATGGATACCGGTCGTGGGGAACCACGGATTGCAGCTACATAACCACGATTACGCCCGTACTATGCGAAACGTTATAACAACGTTATGGGCCCTTGGGTGTCTTCTCGCCCTGGGGCTTAGCGTTGAGGCCGCGCCTCCTGGCGAAAACGCCGAGCTGGTTTTCGGGGGAGGCGCCGGCTATTTCTTGCAAGATGTAAAAGGCGATATACCGAGAGACGACACGCCGGAGTTGACCTGGGCCGTCGGCTTGGATTTGCGCGTAAAGCGACTGGGCGTAGCGTACGATTTAAAGGTTGAACCCGGTTACGTCTATAAAGACCCCAGGAGCCCCTTCGACCCGTTCCCCTGGGTCGCCGCATACCACCATGATTTTTACCTGCGTTGGTTTTTCTTCGTCCGCCCGCCAGCCGCTTTTTCGGTGGCCGGATGCCTCGAGGTCACCGGAATATATACCCCCCCCTCGCCGTTTCATGACGTATCACGGTGGTACGGCTCGTTCCAACCCGGCATATATTTGGGTTGCGACCTCCGCGTCGTCGAGTGGTTGAGGACGTCGTTTCAATCCGGTTTTACGCGCAGGGTTAAGCCGACGCGCCGCACCGGCGACCCTATCCAAACGCGGTACGTGCTCTCGGATACGTGGGCTTCACACCTGGACGTCAGCTATTGGTTGTGGGATTTCCTGGGCGTGGGGGTCCGCACGTCGCTATACGTCGACGGCCCGGGCGAACCAAAAGATAACGAAAAATTCGCGGAAATTGGCTACCCGCCGGCGGTTTGTTGGGCCGTGTTCGTCGGCCCGGCGTTGAACTTCTCGGCGTTCGGGTCATATTTTTAGCCTGGGTAACGTATTTTAAGCCCCGGCGTCAGGCGGTTCCGCCTGCCCGGCTCGAGCGCCGCGTATTAACAACGCCGGCCGGAACTACCGCCCGGTATTTACCCGCCTCGGCCCTTTCCCTTTGCACCGCCGCCGCTTTTGTGTTATTATATAATATGTACCGCGAGACGGGCCACCCCGGCCCGCCGCGGCGTTTTGCATAGTAAATATATCGTGATTACTTTCACGAGCGTTCTTTTAGCGCGGCGCCGCCGTCGACCTAAGCCCGCGTTAAGTTCCCTTTAAGGAGGATAAATTGAAGAACGAAAAAGAGTTGATCGAAAAGGCCAAGAAGCCCGGCCAGGACGCGATGAAGCTGCACCCGTTCTACCGCGGCAAGGTGGAGATTACGCCCAAGTGCCGCGTCGCGTCGTTCGACGACTTCGCGATCTGGTATACGCCGGGCGTGGCCGAGCCCTGCAAGGATATCGCCAGGTACCCGGAGAAAGTATTCGTTCATACCAACAAGGCCAACTTCGTAGCCGTCGTCTCGGACGGGACGCGGGTACTGGGCCTGGGCGATATCGGCCCGGAGGCCGCGATGCCGGTGATGGAGGGCAAGGCGCTGCTGTTCAAATACCTCGGCGGCGTCGACGCCTTCCCCATCTGCGTCGACACCAAGGACCCGGACGAGATCATCGACTTCACCCTCAAGCTGCAGCCGTGCTTCGGCGGCATAAACCTCGAGGACATCGCCCAGCCCAAGTGCTTTCGCATACTCGAGACGCTGCGGGAGAAGGCCCGCATCCCGGTGTGGCACGACGACCAGCAGGGCACGGCCTCCGTTACGACGGCCGGCGTCATCAACGCCCTCCGCATCGTCGGCAAGAAGAAAGAGGACGTCAAGGTCGTCATGGTCGGCGCCGGCGCCTCCTGCATCGCCATCGCCCGGGTCCTCATCAAGTTCGGCATCGACGCCAAGCACATCATAATGTGCGACTCCAAGGACACGCTGCACGCCGGCCGCGACGACCTCAAAGGCGGCGAGTTCAAGGAGAAGTGGCATTTCTGCGAGATAACGAACGAGAAGAACGTGACCGGCGGCCCGGGCGAAGCGGCCAAGGGCGCCGACGTTATGATCGCGCTGTCCAAGCCGGGGCCCGACACCGTCAAGCCGGAGTGGATCGCGCGTATGGCGAAGGACGCCGTCGTCTTCGTGTGCGCCAACCCGGTCCCGGAAATCTGGCCGTGGAAAGCGCACGAGGCGGGCGCCCGCATCGTCGCCACCGGCCGCTCCGACTTCCCCAACCAGGTCAACAACTCGCTGGGCTTCCCCGGCATCTTCCGCGGCACGCTGGACGTCCAGGCCAAGACCATCACCGACGAGATGGCCATCGCCGCAGCGCAGGAGCTGGCCGACATCGCCTACGACAAGGGCATACACGAGGAGTACCTTATCCCGACGATGGACGAGTGGGCGGTCTATCCGCGGGAGGCCGTCGCCGTGGGCCTTAAAGCTATCGAGCAGGGCATCGCCCGCATCAAAGCCTCCCCCGAGGAGCTGCTCAAACAGGCCGAGGACGTTATCCGCAAAGCCCGGGCGGAGACGCAACTCCTGATGAAAGAGGGTTTTATCAAAATGGAGACCGGCGAGCGCGTCCATATGGGCGGCTAAGAATTTAGCGGATTTTTCGCAATGAAGAAGGCAACCCCCGCGGGTTGCCTTTTTTATCGATTGTAAACGGCGACCACGGTCGGAGAAGCCCTTGACCCTTGACGCCCGCCCCCGTAGACTTTATAATCAGGCCGTGGCTCGAGATGAGGAGAACTCGGCGGACGAGGCGACGTGGCGGCGGGCGCTGCGGGAATTCGCCGCCGAGGTGCGCGAGAAGTTCGGCGGCGCCGTCGAGCGCGTCATCCTGTACGGCTCCCGGGCGCGGGGAGACGATGCCCCCGACAGCGACGTCGACGTCATCGTCTTCCTGGCCGAGGGCACGGACCTCGTGGAGGCGCGGGGCGCCCTGTCCGACCTCGCCTGCGACGTCGCGGCCCGGTACGGGTTCCCGTTCCTCATCCAGGCCCTCGCCTACACCGAGGAATCCTTCCGCCGCCGGGCGAGCTATTTCTTTATAAAAAACGTCAAAAAGGAGGGCGTGCCGATATGACCCTCCTCGAGACGGTCAAACACTACGTGACGGCGGCGCGGGAAGCCCTCGCCGCGGCGGAACGAAACTTAGCCGCGCGCGCCTACCGGAGCGCGGTCCACGAGGCGTATTACGCCGCGTTTTACGCCGCGACCGCGGCCCTCGCGACGCGGGGATTACATTATAAACGGCACTCAGCCGTCGTCGCCAACTTCAACCGCCTTTTCGTCTACGAGGATAAGTCGTTCGAAGCCGAAATGGCGGGGCGGCTCCAACGGCTGTTGGACGTGCGCCTCCAATTCGACTACGAGCCGATACCCGCGGAGGAAAGCGCCGCTGAAGCCGCGTTGTCGGCCACGAGCGCCTTCGTAGCCGATGTCCTCCCGTACGTGGAGGCGTGGCTCGAGACGGCCGGCGATAAAGAACCATAACCTCCGACGATATGCCCGACACTTTCCACAACTACATAAACGGCGGCTGGGTCCCCGCGGACGGCGAACTCCACGAGAACGCCAACCCCGCCGACATCCGCGAGCTGGTGAGTATACACTCGCGCGGCAGCCGCGCCGACGCCTTCGCCGCGCTCGAGGCCGCGACGAAAGCGTTCCCGGCCTGGCGCGATACGCCGGCGCCCGAGCGGGGCGAGTACCTGGCCCGGGCCGCGGCCTTGCTCCGCGAGCGCGCCGACGACATAGGCCGCGACTTCACCCGCGAGGAGGGCAAAACCCTACGCGAGGCGCGCGGCGAGACGCTGCGGGCGGCGCAGATATTCGAGTTCTTCGCCGGCGAGGGGAGGCGGCTGGGCGGCCGGACCTTCCCCGCCGACGGCCGCGACACCTTCCTCTACGCCCTCCGCGAGCCGTTGGGCGTGGTCGCCCTCGTCACGCCGTGGAACTTCCCCGTCGCCATCCCGGCGTGGAAGCTCGCGCCGGCGCTCGTCGCCGGCAACACGGCCGTCCTCAAGCCGGCCACCAACACACCGCTCACGGCGGTGCATCTATTCGAGTGCCTGGCGGACGCGGGGTTGCCGGCGGGGGTGGCGAACATGGTCTACGGCCCGGGCGCCGAGCTGGGCGACGTCTTCTGCGAGAGTGAGGACGTGAAGGCGATCTCCTTCACCGGCTCGAGCGACGTGGGGAAGGCGCTGGCGGCGAAGGCCCACCGACGCCTCGTCAAGGTCCAGCTCGAGCTGGGCGGCAAGAACCCGCTCCTCCTGGCGGACGACGGCGACGTCGAGCGCGCGGTCGGCTTCGCCGCCAACGGCGCTTTCGGCTCTACCGGCCAGAAGTGCACGGCGACGAGCCGGGCGATAATCCCGCGGGGCCGCGTCGGCGAGTTCGTCGCCAAAGTCGCCGCGGCGGCCGGAAAAATCGTCGTCGGCGACGGCCTGCGCGACGACGTGGATATGGGCCCCCTCATAGACGCCGACGCGCTCGCGCACGTGCTCGGCCATATCGAGGTTGCGAAGGAGGAGGGCGCGACGCTGGCCTGCGGCGGCCGGCGCCTCGACTACGGCGACCTGCAGCACGGCTTCTTCGTCGAGCCCGCGGTCTTCGTGGGCGTCACGGCCGAGATGACTATTTGGCGGGAGGAGGTCTTCGGGCCGGTCTTGGCCGTTATCGCCTACGATGACTTCGACGAGGCCATAGCGCTCGCGAACGATACGGCGTACGGCCTGTCGGCGACGTTGGTCACCAAGGACCTTGGCCGGGCGATGAGGTATATAAAACGAATCGAGGCCGGCGTGGTCCACGTCAACTCGCCCACGGTCGGCGCGGCGTGCCACGTCCCCTTCGGCGGCTACAAGGAGTCGTCCTCCGGCTCGCGGGAGCAGGGCCGGGAGGCGCTGGAGTTCTTCACGCAGCTCAAGACGGTGTATCTGGATATCTAAAAGCTGGTCGTAGGGAAAAAAGCCGCCCTTCCGGGCGGCCTTATTTATTCCAACGAGAAAAACGCCGACGCTACGCGCCGCTGACGTACGCGATAAGCAGGCCGATGAGAACCAGCGGCTTGACGACGTCGGAGTAGAACGGCGGCCCGGCGTTGCCCGGCGTGAAATTGCGGGTCTTCACCATCTCGCGGATGTGGCCTACGCCGCAACCCAGCAGCCACACGGAGCTCGCGACGACGGTCGCGGCCCAGAAGTTGCCCCGTATCCAGATGCAGAGGAAGCCCAGGACCGCGTGGCTCAGGTTCGACACGGCCACTTCCCACTGGAACGGGTTGCCCGTCGGCCAGCCGATGTACTTGGCGACGCGGTCGGCGTTGAAGGCGTGGCCCAAAAACGCGTACAACCCCGACAGGCCGATGAGGAATACTATGAAATAAAAAAGCAGCGTTTCTATTACGGCCGTTTTCGCGACGACGATTTGGACCACCGCCGCGGCGGCGGCCAGGACGGGTAGGAAGGCGTACATCACTCTCCCGCCTCTCAACGTGAATATCGCCAACCCTCCTACTGCGAGGCTTACGATAAGTACTAAGTTCGCCACGGCCTTACCTCCTTATTAGAAAACCGAGGGCTCTTCCCATTTTCTAATTAGATTTATTAAAAACGCCGAGCCGCCTCGGCACCAGCTCGAGTGCCCGCGGCTCGAGCCGTTACGGAGCACTCGTATCTATCGCCGCGCGGCGCGCCGGCGAAAAAAAGAAACCGCACGCCGTCGACGTTGCGACGGCCGCGCGGTCTCTGCTCATTTTAGGTAACTTAAATATCTATTTAAAGAACGTTTTGAGGAAACCCAGCGAGTAGTTGGGGACCTTGCCGCCCTCGCGCCACGGCCCGGTTAGGTACGGGCTGTAGTCCACCTCGCCCTTCGCGCGGTTGTCGTGGTAGTCGTAAATCCTCCTATTGATGAAGCTCGGGTCGGCTGAGCCCCACCAGCAGTTCGTGGCGTCGACGTTGTTGCTCGAGCCGTTGTAAAAATTCCACATCCCGTCGTTGTTGCAGAGGTCGCAGTAATTCGCCGTTACGAAGCAGTTCCAAAGGGTTTTAACGCCGGCGTAGCCGTTATGTTCGACGGTCAGATGATATAACTTGGCGCGGGAGTTATAGGCGAGGACGCCGTTGTTCAGGCAGTAGCGGATGATCGTACCCTCGAACGAGGAGCGGGAAGAGCCGATCGAATTAACGTTAGCGAGCCGCAGGCCGTTGGTGGCGAATTCGATTATCGCGTTTTCGAGTATAATTTGGTTCGAGCCCTCGACGACGACGGCGCCCCAGTCGCCCATCTTCTTGACGCCGTTGGCCGAGGTGAATTTGACCGGTAAGCCGGTTTTGCCCTCGGCGACGAGGGTGCCTTTTCGCACCACCAGCTCGGCGCCGTCCTCGTAGCCGCCGGTCCCTTTTACCTCGTAAAATCGAACGTCGACGCCCGCCTCGATCGTGAGCGTGGCACCGTTCTCGATGGCCACGTCGCCATATATATTGACCGGCCCCCCCGTGCGTTTCCACGTCGTGTCGGTCACGATATTTCCGGCGCGGATGTCGACCGCGGCAAACACGGCGCCGGCCGAAAGCGCCAGCGCCAAGGGAATACTAATAAGCTTACGAAGCATGATACGCTCGCTTCCCCTCCTCGCGAAGCAATTGAGAGCCTAGCACAAAAAGCCCCCCTGTGCAACTATAATATCCCCAAAACACCCCGGTAAAAACGCTTCCTTCTATCCCCCCGAACGTCGAATCGGCCCGTTTTCTTCATACCGCGTATAGGAATCTTAAAAAACTACCGGCTGGGGAGCGACGAGGGAACCTCTAAAAGCCAAATATACCACCGTAAGACGCCGGACCGGCGCCGGCTCGAGCCCCCAACCGGGCCCACGTCCACCACGTCGAAATCGCGGGCCAGCGTAGTCGTCAGGCCCAGGATATAGTCGTCGCGCTCGGGCGGCGCCGTCGGCAGCTCGCTCACGAAGTACGCGCGCCGTACGCCCCGCGCGGCCAGCCCGGCGCCTACTTCCGCTAGTCGCCCCTCCTCCTCAACCAGCACGAACGGCTGGCGGAAGTACAACGGCGCGGCGTACGCCGGGAGGTACCATTTATTGGTCAAGGCCGGCGCCGCGGCGCGCGAGGCGAGGTCGGCGACGAGGTCGCCGTGGGCGGCCTTCGTCGCGGCGAAGCGGAACAGGCCGAAGAGCTGCGTGGCGGCGGACAGCGTCGCGAGGGCGATTATGAAGGCCGCCCGCAGGGCCCGGCCGCGCGCGCCGTCCCCCGCGGCCGCCCTGGCCAACGCGACGGCCGCGGCGGGTACGACGTACAGCAGGAACCGCGGCCCCCAGCCGTAGCCGCTGGTATCGGGGACGACGACGAACAGCGTGGCCGCGAAGGCCGCGGCGGCGACGTAGAACGACTTCTCGAGCGGCGACACCCCCCGGAACGAGCGCCGCACTTCGGCTCGAGCCAGGAAGGCGAGGCCGAAGACGGCCGGAAAGGCGGCCGCGAGCGGCGTCGCGTGGCCCCGGAAAAATTGCCAATACGCCAACGTCAGCGGTACCGCGCCGGCGGCGGCGACGTACGCGCCGGGCCGCCATTTCACGCCTATAAGTGCGAATAGGACTACGCCGGCCGCGGCCGCGCCCAAGTACCAGGGGAAGACGGGCACCAGCGAGTGGCCTACGCCGTAGAGGAACGCCGCCGGGCCGTGCGGCGCGCCGTATCCGAGGTTGGCGCCCAGCCGTACGAACGCCGGTTGGCCCCACGCCGCCAGCATCAGCAGCTCGAGGCCCACCGCGGTGACGGCGAAGGCCGCCGCGGGCCAAACGCCCGTCCGGAGCCGTTCGCCTTTGTTAAATAAAAATAGCGCGGTTATGCTCCACGCCGCGAGCCAGTAGAACTCGGGCCGGAGCGCCGCGCCCATACCCCACAGCGCGCCGGCGACCGACAGCCGCGCCGGTGACCGTTTGAGGAGCAGCGCGAAGCCGCCCAGCCACAGCGCGACCGCGGCCGTGTGCTCCCAATAACACAGCGTGTAGAAAAATATGGGGCTTGCGAAGGCGACGACGGCGCCCGCGAACCAGGGCCGACGCACGCCGAACGCCCGGGCGAGCTTTATCGTCAGGGCCGCCGACGCCGCGCCGGCCAGCAGCGGCAAAATATACAGGCCGCGAAAGCCGAAGAGAAGCCACCCCGGCGCCGACGCCAACGCGAACAACAGCGCGTGCGGCGAATAAAGCTCGCCGCGGCGCAGCTCGAAGAAGCGCTCGACGACGGCGTAGCGGCGCTCCAGGCCCAGCGCGTCGCCGGGCCAATTGATGCGGGCCGACCGGAAGCCGCTCTCGGCCAGCGAGCGGAGCTGGATGAACTTCACGCCCTCGTCGGAGGAGAAAAAACCGTCCGCCGGCAGCAGGATGAGGACCAGCGCCGCCGCGGCGACGAAGAAAACCGAAGTTGTCAGTAGAGATGATTTCGACATACGCCCTGACGCGGCCGATGGTAGCACGCCGGCCGGAAGCCGTCAATATGACGGACAAGAATGTCGGCCCCGCCCGAGGAGTTTTCGTAGGGCCGCACCTTTAGGTGTGGCCACCTTCAAGTAAGAGGGCCGACAGGAACGTCGGCCCTAATGGAATGACCGACAAGAATGTCGGTCCCACCCAGGAATGTCGGCCCCACCGGCAGGAATGCCGGTGCCACACGCAAACCGAGCTTGCCGACGCCGCGCGGTTATGTTACAAGAAGGCCGAGGTGCTGATATGCCACGGAAATTCATCGCGATAATCCCCGCCGTATTCGCCTGTTGCGCCGCGGCCTGCGGCTACTCCATCCAACAATATTTGAATATCCACGGCAACTACCAGGGCTACTGGTTCCCGGACGACGAGGTCCTCTTCCGGAACAAAACGACCGGCGTCACGCAGGCCTGGCGCACGAACGCGGCGACCGGCCGGCCGGAGCAGATAACGTTCTTCGACGAGGGCGTCTCGTACGCCGTCGCGCACCCGGTCACGGGCAAGGTCCTGGCGGCGACGAACGTCGGCGGCGACGAGCGGGACCAGCTCTACCTGATGAACGACGACGGCTCG
>Ga0307379_10002583_pt1 | contig 26695 bp, 14 predicted proteins | sample UN2MG_FD_202237 | JGI IMG/M metagenome (GOLD analysis project Ga0307379, IMG submission 202237) | Soil microbial communities from Risofladan, Vaasa, Finland - UN-2 | ecosystem: Environmental > Terrestrial > Soil > Coastal area > Acid sulfate soil | place: Finland: Risofladan, Vaasa | collected...
GTTGATGTTGTTCGCAAACGAGAGGATGTTTTCCGTGTACCCGTCGTTGTACTGGATCGCCACCTCCACCTCCCCGCCGGAGGGTTGGTCGGCCCGGCGGAAGTAGATGACGTCCCGGTGCACCGTCCCCTTGTCCTCGTTCAGTTGCTTGACGAACGCCCGGATCCCTTCCTTGTATCGGAACTCCGCCTCGCGCGCGTCCCGCTCGTCCACCAGGCGGATGGCGATCCCCTCGTTCAGGTACGCCAGTTCCCTGAGGCGACCCTCCAGAATCTCGAACCTGAACGTCGGATCCTCGAAAATCTCGCGGTCCGGCTTGAACGTGATCGTCGTCCCCGTCTTCGCCGCCTTCCCCACCTTCTTCAGCGTCTCCGCCGTCTTCCCGCGCGCGAACCCCATCCGCCACACGTGCCCGTCCCGCCGCACCTCCGCCCGCAGCCACTCCGACAGCGCATTCACCACCGACACCCCCACCCCGTGCAGCCCTCCCGACACCTTGTAACTCGCGTGGTCGAACTTCCCCCCCGCGTGGAGCATCGTCAATGCCACCTCGATCCCCGGCTTCTTCTCCTCCTTGTGCAGGTCCACCGGAATCCCACGCCCGTTGTCCGTCACGCTCACCGACCCGTCCGCGTGCACCGTTACGACGATGCGGTCGCAGTGCCCCGCCATCGCCTCGTCGATCGCGTTGTCCACCACCTCGTTCACCAGGTGATGCAGGCCGCGCTGGTGCCGGTCCCCAATGTACATATCCGGCCTTTTGCGGACCGCCTCCAGGCCCTTCATCACCTTGATCGCATCCGCCCGATACGCCCCTTGCCCCGGCGGCGTCCCGGCGCGCCGGGACGAAGCCGGGCCGCCCTTCACCGCTTGCTCCGCCGCGCCGGGGTCCGCCAGTGTTCCCTCCCCCGCCGCCCGCGCGCCTGGTTCGCCGGCGGGCTTGCCCGCCGCGTGCCTTTCACTCCGCGTTCCGCGCTCCGCACTCCGCACTGCGCCGCCCGCCGCTTTCTTCCCTGCCCGCGGCTTCGCGGCCTTTTTGCGCCCGCTCCCCGGCCTCTTTTTCTTGGCCGTTTTCGCCTTCTTTTTCGCCATGTTTCTTGCCCCTGGAACCCGAGTTTTCCCCTCGAATATAGCGATTTTCGCCCCCCGCGTCAATCACGGCAACGCATCCCCCCGCACCGCGGGGGGATGCCGGGGTGCCACGTTTTCGCTTGCGAAAGTTTACCCGCCGAAGGCGGGCCGAAATCCGCAATCTCCCTGTTCGCCGTTGGACCCCCTTGGGGTCCCTGTTCCTTTACAGGAGCCCTTCGGGCCGCAATCGAAACGCCCCCCCTCTCCCCAGATTTCCCAGGTGCTTGTCGAAGAACTCCTCGACCGTCTTCATGACTTCCGGGCCGCCGAAACCGTGGCCGGCGCCCTGGACGGTTTCGAAGGTCACCGGCACGCCCGCCTTCTTCAGCGCCTCGGCGAGAATCTCGCTCTGGTGATGCGGCACGAGGTTGTCCTTGTCGCCGTGCATGATGAGAAACGGCGGGTCGTCCTTCGACACGTAGGTGATGGGGCTGGCTTTCGCCGCCTTGTCCTTGTTTTCCTGGACGGGCCCGCCGATCAACTTCGATTCGGGCGAACCGGCGGCATCGTGGTCGAATTTGGAGTCCGGCCGTGCGTGGGCGGCCATCTGGCAGAGGTCGGTCGGGCCGAACCAGTCGCACACGGCCTGCACGCGGCTTGACTGGTCGAGGTTGCCCTCGTCGCCCTCCAGTTCCTTCACATCGCCGCTGGTGCCCATGAGGGCCACCAGGTGGCCGCCCGCCGAGGAGCCCCACACGCCGATGCGTTTCGGGTCGAGGTTATATTCCTTCGCGTGGGCCCGCAGCCAGCGGATGGCGGCCTTGCAGTCGTGAATCTGCGCGGGGAAGATCGCCTCCTGGCTCAGCCGGTAGTTGATGCTGGCCACGGCGTAGCCGCGACGCAGTTGCCCCATCGCGGGCGTGCCGTTCTTGCTGCCCGCGCTCCACGCCCCGCCGTGAATCCACACGATGAGGGACAGGGGGCCGTCGGCCTTCTCAGGCACGAAGAGGTCCAGGAGTTGGGGCTTGCCGTCAGGCTTGGCGTATTCCAAGTCGCGCAGGACCTTGACGCCCGGGAGGCCCCTCGGCGGACCTTTTCGCGGCGGGCGGCCTTCCGGCACGCCTGCTTCCAAGGCGACCGCCACGACGAGGACGCAGCACCCGAGGGCTGCACCGACGATTCCGTTCCGCATGGTTAGCCGCCTCTTGGTTCCTGTCAAGCGCCGCAAGATCGATCGCATCGGCCCCGCCGCCCCGCGCGCCGTTAAAGCCCGGGGATGAAAGCGAATTTTACCCGCCTCCGGCGGGCCCCGGGACGCCTTTCGCTCCCCCGGCGCGCCGGGATTGGGGCCGCGACCAGTGGCGGCCGGTGGGCCCGTCTCTCACACTTTCTCCAGGTCCCAGCCCGAGCGGTAGGGTTCCTCGACGAATGCCTGGGCGGCCGGAACGTTCGTCACCTTCATGGCCGGCCCGTCCCACTGGATTTTCTCTCCGGCTCGGACCGCCACGTCGCCCAGGAGAATGAGTTCGGTCAGCCGGGCGCCGTACTCGAAGCGGCTGCGGGCCGGCCGACCGCCCTTGCATGCGTCCAGCCAATCGCGGTGCGGGCCCTTGGTCGGCGGAAGGGTCCGCGGCGGCGTCTTGCCCTTGGTGGCCTCCTGGTACGCCCGCATCCTGGACTCGGGGATGAGGCGCGGCGACTCGCTCCACCCCCCGCCCATAAGGATTCCCTTGGTGCCGACGATGAAGATGCCGTTACCGCCCCCGCCCATCCTGCGGCCATCTTCCAGTTCCGGCGGCCTCGGCGGCCGCAGCCTGCCGTCGTACCAGTGGACCGCGAGCGGCGGCCGGCCGCCCTCGGCGGCGAACGTCCACACCACGTGGTTGTCCGGCCCGATGACCTCCGCGTCGACGAACGCCGTCTCGACGCACTCGACCGTCGCCGGGTGCCGCTTGTCCAGGTCCAGGGCCGCGAAGGCCGGGTCCACGTTGTGCACCATCATGTCGCCGATGCCCCCCGTCCCGAACGCCCACCAGCCACGCCAGTTGTACGGGGCATAGTCGGGATGGTACGGCCGGTCCGGTTTCGGGCCGAGCCAAAGGTTCCAGTCGAACCCCGCGGGGACGGGCGGCGTGTCCTTGGGCCGGCCCCGGCCATTCACCCACCCGCCCGCGCCGCTCCAGGCGTGGACTTCCCTCACGTCGCCGATGGCGCCGTTCCATATCCACTCGCACGCCACCGCGTGCGACACGCTGCTCCGGCCCTGGTTGCCCATCTGGGTGGCCACGCCGGTCTCCGCGGCCGCCTTGGCGATCCGCCGCGCCTCGTAGATATTGTGCGTGAGCGGCTTCTCGCAGTAAACGTGCTTGCCGCGACGCATCGCCGTCATCGACACGAAGGCGTGCCCGTGATCCGGCGTGGCGCAGAGGATGGCGTCTATCGCCTTTTCCTTGTCGAGCATCTTGCGGAAATCGACATAATCGCTGCATCGAAATGACTTGTTGTCGCGGAGATACCGCTCCTCTGCCATGCGTTTCACCGGCAGCCGGCCAGCCTCGCCCTTGTAGTAGAACCGCCCGTAGTCGGCCCGCTCGCGCGGGTCGGCGACGGCGATGACCCGCGCGTCGCCCTGCTGGAAGAGGTTCTGGGCGTTGGTCCGTCCCTGCCCGCCGCAACCCACGATCACCACGTTGACCGTCTCGCTTGGGGCCACGAACCCCGCACCGCCGAGCACGTATCGCGGCAAAATGGTGACGGCAGCCGCCGTCGCGGCAGCCGTCCGGCCGAACTGCCTTCGCGTCATCTTCGCACTACGGGGCATCGTAGGGTCCTTTCGATGGTTTGAACCCCCCGTCCCGACAAGTTGCGCTAAATAGACCGCACCCAGCCACCTTTGTCAAGCGGGGTGCCATTAAAGCCCGGGGATGAGCGCAGCGAATCCCCGGGACGCCTTTCGCCCCCCGCCGCCCCACGACGATGGCCAACCGGCCTTCGCCTTCGCCAACCCCCCGCCCTGTCGGCTGGCTGTCCGAGCCGTTGGGCCGTTTGCCTTTACCCTGTTCGTAGTGTATACTGCATATGCAGAACCGGGGACCTTGTGGTGCGGCCGCATGCGGCAACGCCGGTGCCGCACAGGTCACGCCGGCAGGGGGGCCATTCCCAGGGGGCTACTGCCGAGGGCAGGCGTGGGGGCGGGGTGCGTGCGCTCCTCTTGGGTGCGCCGTAGCCCGCCCGCGGAACCTCGCCGCGTGACTCTGCGCCTATGACAGGAGAAGCACCGTGAGTGGCCGGACGAGGCTCCTGTGCAGACTGGCCGCCGTCCTCCTGGTGTGCGGCATCGTCGGGCACGCCCAGGCCACGCCCGTCAATATGACCGTCGGCGCGTTCGACCTGACGTTCTACAACAATCGCGACTCCGACGGGGAGTCCAGGGGACGCAAGAACTGGACCACCCAGGAGATGGACGACGTGGCCGCCAGCATCACCGTATGGACCGGCCGCCTCACGAACACCCCGGGGCGGCAGGTTCAGGTCCACCTGTTTTGGAACTCCTTCAGCAGCAACACGCTGGCCGATTACAGCGGGCCCTCGAACGGCGACGGCACCACCAGTTGGACCTACGTGGAACACGTGTGGCGAGACGGGGTCGACTACACAGGGCCCTGGACCAGTTTCGACTGCCGCATCCGCTTCGACATCGATGCCGCCGGCTACGGCTGGAACCTCGGCTCCAGCCTGCCCGCCTCCAACAAGATCGACTTCCGCAGCGTCGTAACCCACGAGGTCGGCCACGCGGTCGGCGTCTGTCCCTCCTATTACCCGGGAACCGACCTCTGGGGCCTGTGCTGGGGCACGTCAAGAGACCCCTTTGCATCCGCCGGCTACAAGGGGCTGTCCGAGTGGGACAAGGACCTGCTTGACAACGCCGGCAACCGTCCCGCCAACCAGGCAACGGGTACGCCCGGCGACTTCAACGAGGAGGCCAACCCCGTGTGGTTCACCGGGGCCAACGCCGTGGACTACTACGGCGGCAACGTGCCGGTGTACGCCCCGAGCACCTACGAGGCGGGGTCCAGCCTGTCGCACCTCGACGAGTCGAGGATCCCCGGCGCGCTGATGAGCCCGTACGTGACGGTCGGAGAAGCGGTCCGCCAGCCCCTGCGCCTGGAGTGGGAGATCATGGAGGACATGGGATGGTCTGTCCTCAACACCAAGACGTGGACCAAAGGCGGCAGCTCCCTCAGTTGGACCAACGCCGCCAACTGGAGCCCCGACGGAACACCCGACGCCACCTGGGACGTCCTGCTGGACGGCTCAGGACTGGCCGACGGCGACGTCCTGGACATCGGCGGCAACCAATCCGTCAACCTGCTGAGCATTGACAGCACCGCCGGCTTCACGATCGGCGGCGCCAGCGGCACGCTGACGATCGTCAAGGGCAACCTGACGCGCTCCGCCGACTCCTCGGGCGTCCAGACCATTGCCCGGCCGGTCGCCCTCGGCACGAGCGCCATCTGGGACATCGCGGGCTCCGGCCGACTGGCCGTGTCCGGACGCATCAGCGGGAGCGGCTTCGGCCTCGAGAAGCGCGGCCAGGGCACGCTCCTCCTCACCGGCGCCAACACCTACACCGGCGCCACCAACGTCAACGCCGGCACGCTGTTGGTCAACAACACCAGCGGCAGCGGCACCGGCTCGGGCACCGTGACCGTCAATAGCACGGGAACCCTCGGCGGCGACGGCACCATCGGCGGGACGGTCAACGTCCTCACCGGCGGCACACTGGCACCCGGCGCGAGCGTCGGCACCCTGACCGTCGGCGGTGACCTGGAGTTCGCGGACGGCGGCAACAACTGGGGCGCCGAACTCTTCGAAGCGGACGCCGACCGCGTCGACGTCACCGGCACCCTCACCCTGGGCGACACCACCGCCCTGGAGTTCGTATTCAACGCGGCCAACCCCTTCCAGGCCGGCTCGTACACCCTTGCCTCCTACGACACGCTCGCCGGCACGTTCTCCAGCGTCACCAGCCTGGGCGCCTACTCAAGCGGCGTGGTTTACGGGGCGAACGCGATCTCCATCCAGGTGCTGGCCGGCCTCGTGCTGGGCGACGCCAACATGAACCGGTACACCGACAGCCTGGACTACGTGGTCGTGTCGAACAACTACAACGTCGGCTCGCAGTGGGCCGAGGGCGACGTCAACGGCGACGGCGTGGTCAACGCGCTGGACTACGTGGCGATCTCGAACCACTATGGCTCGCACGCGCCCGAGCCCGCCACCCTGGCCCTCCTGGGCCTCGGCGGCCTCGGCCTTCTCCTCAACCGCAAACGCCGGTAACACGAGCCGCCCGCTCGCCTTTCGCCCCGCCGCGCCCCGTCACGTTTAGCCGCGAGCGGAACGCGAGCGCGTTTGCCGTTCATTCCGCAACCCGCCCGCCATAGCCTTTGGCGACGGCGGGTCCCCACTCCGCGTTTGAACGCCACCCGGCGCGCCATTAAAGCCCGGGGATGAAAGCGAATTTTACCCGCCTCCGGCGGGCCCCGGGACGCCTTTCGCTCCCCCGCCGCGCTTGTCCCTGTCCCTGTTGGACCCCCTTGGGGGCGCGGCGCTCGCCCCCCTTTTCCCGGTTTCCGAGCCTGCCACGGCGTAGCCCAACAGGCGAAGACGGAAGGGACGAAGACGGAAGCCCCGGTCCGGAGACGGGGCCGTGATCAGACGCCACGACCCCTCGGGCGACGTGTCAGATTTTGCAAGTCGCCACGGCGACTCGACTTGGCGAGCCGGGGGACCTATAAGAAAATCCCGAAAATAGGTATCCTTATGGGTGTCCACGGAAATCCCTGGCGATTCTGATCATGGCCCGGATGTTCTCGGGCGGCGTATCGGGTGGAATCGCGCACCCGGCGTTCAGGATAAACCGAGGCGTTCCGGCGAAGACCTCGATCAGGCGGGCGGTTTCACGTTCCACGTCTTCAACCGTTCCCAAAGCAAGTACCCCGCTGGGGTCTATGTTGCCCACAAAGCACATGCGGTCCTTCATCTTGTCGCGGGCGCCGTTTACGTCGGTCTTGTAATCCAACTCCATTGCGTCTGCGCCACTGTCGATAATGTCATCGAGGATCGCCGTCGTATCGCCGCAGATGTGAAGAATGTACGGAAGGCCTGCGGCATGCGATTCGGCAACCACCTTCTTTTCGTAAGGCAGGGCGAATTGGCGGTACATCGCCGGCGAGATCATCGCCGGCCCGGCCGGGCTGTCGCCATTGGAAAGAACGTGCGCACCGGTTCCGGCCATCAGGCGGATGAACTGGGCGGTCGCCTCCGTACAGTATTCGAGCAGCGCTACGACATTAGGCTGATTGTCGCAATCCAACAGGTCCATCATCCAGTTTTGCGGCGTGCGCATCATGCTCGCCAGCGAAAATGGCGCCTGGTCGCAGTTTCCACGGATGCAGATCGCGTCGCCGAAATGTTGCTTGAGGAGACGCACGGCTTCGAGCCAGACCTGCACGTGCTCATCCCTGCCGACATTCGGCTCGGGCAGATCCGCAACGGCGGAAAGATCGTCGAGGCATCCCCGGATAGATCTAGCCGGCTCGTCATCCGGATACTCAACCGGCACGCCGACCGCTCCGGCCAGCGTAGCGGTGTCGATATCTACCAGGATTCCGTCGCACGGGTATCGCCGGATCGATTCGATAAACGCACGGGCGATATTCTCCGGATCGTTTCGGTATTGCGCCTGGGTCAGCCCCGCCTCGCGCGCCGCCATCATGAAGTTGTGCAACATGATCGGAACCGCATCCGGCTGCTCGCCCCGGAGGGCGGCCATTATTCTTTCAAGACCAGACATGGTTGTTGCTCACCATTCCTCCGCGTGGTTCCAACGCCACACGCCCCGCATGCCTAGGCGCCGAGCACCACCCGGGTGCCGCTCCGTGCCGCTTCAAGCCCGGCTTCCAGTACTTCCATGCCCTTCAGGCCGTCACGGAAATTGGGCGTAATGGCAGTGCCTTTGTCGATAGCATCGAGAAAATCGACGACCGCATGATGGAACTCGTGTTCGAATCCGATGTTATGTCCGGGCGGCCACCAGTTAGCCATGTACTTGTGGCAAGATCCGGTCGCCAGAATCGTCCTGAATCCCTGGGCGTACTCCGGGTCGGCGGTCGAGAAGAACTGGAGTTCATTCATCCTTTCCAGGTTGAATATCAGACTGCCCCTCTCCCCGTAGATTTCGAAGTAGTTGAAGTTTTTCCTCCCGGGCGCGAAAGTGCTGGCCTCGAACGAGCCCAATGCCCCGTTCTCGAACTCCACTATCATGGAAATGGCGTCTTCCACGGTGACCTTTCCCTTCGGACCTCCCGCGGCGCCGGCGGCATGGAACGTGCCGGCGGCTTCGCCGGCCAGGGGACGCTCCTTGACGAACGTCGTCTTCATGGCGACCACGCTCTTGATCTCGCCGACCAGGTACCTGGCCAGGTCCACGCTGTGGGAGTTGATACCGCTTTGGGCTCCCGAGCCGGCTGTTTCTTTCCGCAAGTGCCACGTCAGCGGAAAATCCGGGTCCACAAGCCACGATTGCAGATAAGCGCCCCGCCAGTGAAAAATCCGCCCTATGCTGCCCTCGTCGATCAGTTGCCGGGCCAGCGCGATCGCCGGGCACCGGCGGTATTCGTGGTTCAGGTAGTTCACGATGCCGTTTCGCTCGGCCGCCTGGCACATCCGACCGGCCTCGGCGGCGCTGAGGGCAATGGGCTTCTCGCAGAACACGTGCTTGCCCGCCTCGGCGGCGGCGACGGCTATCTCGCAATGCACCTGGGGAGGGGTCGCAATATCCACAACCTCTATGTCCGCCCTCGCCACGATCTTGCGCCAATCGGTTTCGGTCTCCTGCCAGCCCCATCGCCGGGCGAACGCGCCCAACACCTCCTCGTTCGTGTCGCACGCCACTTTCAGCACGGGCTGGACGTTCATGTCAAAAAAGTGCGGCGCGTTCTTCCATGCGTTGCTGTGCGCCTTGCCCATGAACCTGCATCCGATCAACGCAACGTTGATTTCTCTCATCGGACCTGCCTCCTTACACCTCGAGGGACCGAAGGTACTCGATGCTCCCGACCAGGGCGCTCTGCTCATCATGATACTTCGGATCGAGATAGTCGAACTCGATGGCATAGAGCCCGGCATAGCCGGACCCGTCCAGCGCTCCAACCAGGGCGGGAACGTCGATCACTCCGCTGCCCACCGGCGTACAGGCGTAGTAGAACCAATCTTCCTCATTGCCGCCTTCCAGCGGAGCGACGTCCTTAAAATGTATCGCGAAGATGTGCCTGGCCAGCTTGCCCGCCGCCTCCACCGGGTCGTCCCCGTACCGCAACGCGTTGCCCGTGTCGAACGTCATGCCAAAACAGGGAGAGTCCATAGTCTCGAACATCTCCAACATCTCGTCGCAAGTGAAATCGAAGTGGTTCTCCATGGCCAGCCGGATCCCGAGGTCCTCGGCCCGCTTGACCGGGTCCTTGAGAATGGCCATCAGCCTTTCCATCTGGGGCTTGTGCGGCGTGTTCCTCAGACCGTAGTGAGAACCTACGATGCGCAGCACGTCGGTGCCCATGATCCGGCAGGTCTTGTGATGCTTCTCCATGTCGGCCAGGGCGGCGACGTTTTCCCCGCCTTCCAGTCCAACCGGATGCCCCCACGCCACAATGCACTCCAGCCCGCCGCGATCCATGATCTCCCGGAGACGCTTGAGGTAATCCTCCGCGTCGCTCTCGAAAAAGCAGGTTTCCAGCGAGACCCCGGCCACGCCGAATTCGACCGCCCGCTTCAGAAAGTCTTCGTAGGAAATCCGCTCCCCCGGGTCCTGCTGGTTGTCGTAAACCTCTCCGAAATACCGGTGGAAACAATAACTGTCGATTCCTATCTTCATGTCATGTCCTTTCCTTACGGGCTCTTGGGTGGCCTGGCCCGAGGAATCGACCACGCCCATAGGGCGTGGCGTACGTGTTTAGCGTCCCCGGCTTCACATGACACCTACCAAGGCGTACAGTTCCTGTACTCTAACCCCCCCGCGCCGTCAAACGTTTTTCGGCAACCTGTTCAGGCCCTTTGGGAGCCTCAGACGCTCGCTGACCGCGCAACACACCCGCCGCGCCCCTGGCAGGGCAAGCCTGCCGTGGCTTGACCGCGGGGTTGAAGGCTGTGCCGTTTCGTCGTTCATTCCGCCCTGCGATCCCGGCGCGCCGGGACTCAGGGCTCTGAGGCTCTCGAAGGGCAATCCGAAATCCGTAATCCGCAATCGTTTCCCCCCCCTGCCCCCTTTCACCCGCGCCATGTTTAGCCGCGACCCGAAGTTTACCCGCCGTGGCGGGGGGAGCGCGCACTTTTAACGCCCGGGGATGAAGCCCCGAAGGGGCCGAATCCCCGGGATGCCTTTCGAGCCGCTTGCGGCTTAGCCGTCGCCGGGTGCCACTGGCGGCTTGCCCGCCAGTGCGTTGTTCGCCCCCGTCGCGCGTCGTCACGTTTAGCCGTCGGCGGCACGCCGACGATAATATCCCCGCCTGCCATTAAAGCCCGGGGATGAACGCAGCGAATTTTACCCGCCTCCGGCGGGCCCCGGGATGCCTTTTCCCGCCCCTCAGCGCGGCCGTTCGCGACCCGCGCGCCGTCACGTTTAGCCGTCGGCGGCACGCCGACAATAATATCCCCGCGCTCCTTTGCCGTTGTCCGTTACTGCGTCCCGGAGCCTGCCCCGAGCGCAGTCGAGGGGTTACCCCGTTACTCCGTCACTCGTTGTTTTTCCTTGCCCTCCCCCCATCCCCATGCCAAAATCAACACCCGCCCATTGAAGGGGGACGACATGACCTATTGGCTTGACCTTTTCAGCGGAAAGTCCTGGGAAGAGTTCCGAAAGGCCGGGGCCACCGTCAGCGGCTTCCGCGACAACCAGCGCGCCCGCGCCAGGAAGATCCAACCCGGCGATATTTTCCTCTGCTACGTCAAGGGCGTCTCGCGCTGGGTTGGCGCCCTCGAAGTCAAGAGCGGCCCGTTCGAGGACAACACCCCTATCTTCTCGGACGAAGTTTTCCCCATCCGCTGCCGCGTCGAACCCATGGTACTTCTCGACATCTTAAACGCCGTCCCCATCCTCGATATCTTGGGAGATCTCACTTGGGAAAAGGCCACCTGGACCGGCCACGTTCGCGGATCTCCCACCAGGATCGCCAAACAGGACGGCAACGTCATCTTTGCCGCCCTCAAGGAAGCCCAGGCAAACCCCGTGGAACGGCCCTTTGACCCCCGCAAGTTGATGGGTATCAAGGCCTATCCCGTGAAGTCCCGGAAGGGACAGAAAACCAAGGAAATCCTCGTCACCGTGCCCGAACGCGACGAGACCGAGCAAGAGGAAGCCGGGTTGCCGGACCACGCCCACATTCAGGGGCTCTTGCTTAACCTGGGCGAAAAGATGGGACTTTCGATTTGGGCAGCCAGAAATGACCGGGGACGGGCAAGCCAATCCTTGGGAACGCTCGCAAACAGACTCCTGGACCGATTGCCCACTCAGTTCGATGAAGTCACCACCAAGACCATCGAGATGATCGACGTCCTTTGGCTCAAAGGCAACTCCATCCTGGCAGCCTTCGAGATCGAGCACACCACAAGCATTTACTCGGGCCTCTTGAGGATGAGCGACCTTTTGGCCATGCAGCCAAACTTGGACATTCGGTTTTACCTCGTAGCCCCGGACGACCGTCGCGAGAAAGTGCTGAAAGAGATCGCCCGGCCGACGTTTTCCCTTCAACGGAAACCGCTGCACACCCTTTGCCGCTTCCTTCCCTATTCGCAACTGGAGGGGGCCGCGCGGCAATATAAGGCCGTGGCACAACACCTGAAACCGGAGTTTCTGAACGACATCTCCGAAGACTGCTCCCCGGAAGAATAATACCCGGTTCTCGCCCGCCCGTGCTTACCCCCGCGCGCCCCGCTTCGCCGCCGAAACGCCCATAATTTATTTAGCCCCCGGTGAATACACCGGGGGCACCGTGATGCACCGCGCCCCTTTCCCCCCCCGCCCCCCCCGCCCCCGCGCGCCTTTCGAGCCGCCCGCTTCGCGGGCGGTCACCTTCCCCACCACCGACCTCCCCCGCGCGCCATTTCGCCGCGCGCCGTCACGTTTAGCCGCCCGCCTTGGCGGGCGCGTATTGTGCCGTTCACGCTTAGCCGCGAGCCAACGGCGAGCGCGTGCCTTTCGCTTGCCCGGCCGTGCGCCGCGCGCTGTCACCCCGAGGGAGCGCAGCGAGTCGAGGGGGCTCGCCTCGAATCCGTTGCCTTTCGCCGTTCAATCCGCAATCTCCCTTTTCCTTCGAAGGAGCCCTTCGGGCCCCAATCCACAATCCGCAATGTTGAAGTCCCTTGCCCTCCCCCCCCTCCCATGCCAAAATCACCGCAGTTCATTCGCGGGGGTCCACATGACGCCCAACCAGTTCATCGCCAAGTGGACGCCCGTCAAGTTGTCGGAGAATGCTTCCCGGCAAGAGCACTTCCTTGACCTTTGCCGTCTGCTCGGTCAGCCCACGCCCGCCGAGAAGGATGCCGTCGGCACCGAGTACACATTTGAGAAGTCCGTCGCCGTGTCGGGCCCGGCCTCGCGCGGCTCGAAGGGCGAGCGGGGGTTCGTCGACGTCTGGTGGCGCGGAAAGTTCGGATGGGAGTACAAGCGCAAAGACAAGCACAAAACGCTGGAGGACGCCTACCGGCAGTTGAACCAGTACCGCGAAGCCCTCCAGAACCCGCCTCTATTGGTCGTATGCGACATCGCCCGGATCGAAATCCATACGAACTTCACCGGCACGCTCCCGCGGGTGCACACGGTCGCGCTCGAGGACCTCGCTTCCCCGGCGAACCTGGAACTCTTGCGCCGCGTGTTCGAGGACCCGAACTCGCTCTCGCCCGCGCTGGAAGCGGAGAAGGTTACTCAGGAAGTCGCGCGGCGGATCGGGGCCATTGCCGATACCCTCCGCCCGCGCACCCGGAATCCGCAACGTGCCGCCCACTTCCTCATGAAGTGCATGTTCTGCCTCTTTGCCGAGGACATCGGCCTACTTCCAAAAAAACTCTTCTTGCGCCTTTTGGAAAAGTGGCAGCACCAACCCCACGAACTCTGTCCCCACATGACGGATCTCTTTGACCGGATGCGCGACGGCGGCGACTTCGGCCTTGACCTAATCCCGTGGTTCAACGGCGGCCTGTTCGACAAGGCCCCCGCCCTCAAGTTGACCCACAACGAGATCGGCACCCTCATGGACGCCGCCCGCCTGGATTGGGGAAAGGTCGAGCCGTCCATCTTCGGCACCCTCTTCGAGCGATGCCTCGACCCGGACAAACGCTCCCAGATCGGCGCCCACTACACGAGCCGCCAGGACATCCTGCTTGTCGTGGAGCCCGTGGTCATGGCCCCGCTACGGCGGGAGTGGGCCGCCGTCCGCGAGGAATTGGAAAAGCAACTCGCCCGCCGCCGCGCCGCTCGCTCCCCCAAGGCCAAGCGCAAGGCCGACGACGCTATTAACCAAGCCATCCAGGACTTCGACCATCGCCTGGGTTCCGTCCTGGTCCTCGACCCGGCGTGCGGGAGCGGCAACTTCCTCTACATGGCCATCCAGCAACTTCTGGAACTGGAACGCGAGGTCGTGGAGTTTGCGTCGCGCCCGGAGATCGCGTTACTGTTGGCCCCACGGGTCCGGCCGACGCAACTTATGGGCATTGAGATCAACCCCTTTGCCGCCGAACTCGCGCAGGTCGTCCTTTGGATCGGGTACCTTCAGTGGATGCACGACTGCCATTACCCCATCTTCAGCAAACCCATCCTCGACAAGTTCCAGAACATCGAATGCCGCGACGCCATCCTGGACCTCTCGGACCCGAAAAAGCCGAAGCCCGCCGAGTGGCCGGAGGCGGACTTCATCATCGGCAACCCGCCCTTCCTGGGGTCTAAACTCTTCCGCAAGTACGACCTCTCGGAGGACTACGTCGCGGCCATGTACGGAGCCTACGACCTGCCGAAAGCGTCGGACCTGTGCTGCTACTGGTTCGAGCGGGCGCGGCAGGCCGTCGAGCGGAAGCCCTTGACGCGGGGCGGCCTCCTGGCCACCCAGGGCATCCGCGGCGGCGCGAACCGCACCGTCCTGGAGCGCATCAAGAAGTCGGGCGACATCTTCATGGCCTGGTCCGACCGTGACTGGGTCCTCGACGGGGCCAACGTGCATGTTTCCATCATCGGCTTCGACAACGGCAGTGAGAAGGCGCGCGTCCTCGATGACGCGGGCGTTCCGACAATTAACGCCGACCTGACGAGCGGCACAGCCGCCGCTTCGGCCCGGCCCCTGGCCGAAAACCAGGGTATCGCGTTCATGGGCGTTACGCCTTCCGGCAAATTTCAGGTGGACATGGAACTGGTGAGCAAGTGGCTTGCCTCGCCAAATGCCCCCGGATGCTCCAATGCCGATGTGCTTCGCCCTTGGCTCAATGCCAAGGAGATCACCGGCCGGCCCACGGGCAAGTGGATTATAGACTTCGGCTGCGATGTGGACTTGGCGCAGGCCTCAAAGTATGAGGCCCCCTTCGAATACGTTCGTAAGCAAGTGGCCCCACAACGCGCAGATTACAGGACGGGCAAGCGGGCATACTGGTGCTTCGAGCGGCCGCGGCCTGAGATGCGTAACGCCCTACTCCATATGCCAAGGTTCCTGGCAACGGGCAGAGTGGCAAAGTACCGGGTTTTCGTCTGGTTAAAGCATCCGGTTCTTCCAGATAGTGCGACGTTCGTTTTCGCCCGCTCGGACGACTACTTCCTCGGCGTCCTCCAGAGTTCGATCCACACGCTCTGGGCGCTGCGCATGGGTACACACCTAGAGACGCGGCCACGTTACACGCCGACGACGTGTTTCGAGACGTTCCCCCTGCCGTGGACGCCGGGCGAGGAACCGACGGACGGTCCTCTCTACCGCCGAATCAGCGCGGCCGCGAAGGCCCTCGACGCCGAACGCGAGCGCTGGCTCAACCCTCCCGAGTGGATCGAGCCGCTGGCCGCGACCGTGGACATGGCCGAAGACCTGTCGGATTTGCCCGAGCATGCGCGGCCGCTCGTGCGCCAGTCGGCTATCCAGGCGGCAGCCGCCGGGGACCCGCGCCTGCGCGAGCGAACGCTCACGAACCTCTACAACGAGCGCCCCACGTGGCTGCGCCTCGCGCACCTGGAGATGGACCGGGCCGTCCTTGCCGCCTATGCTCAGGTCGACCCGGAAGGCGGCTGGGCGGAAGACTGGGCCGACGTGTGGGAACCGTCGGGCGCCGGGCAGCCCTTGCCGAAGGATCATCCTCTTGCCGCGCGCCGCGCCGAAACCGACGCCCGCGTCCTGGCCAACCTTCTGCGCCTGAACCAAGAACGCACTCGTTAAGCTGCTGGAAACCCGAGAAAGTCGCGAGGTCTTTCAGACGCCCGAAGTGGTGCATGCCGGGGGCTTGGCAGCCTTGAAGACGCTCGGCAAGCCGCGCAAAATACTTATGGAAACCAAAAAGAGGATGTTTGCGGCATGAAGTACCGCATATACGTTGACGAGGTCGGCAATCCGGACCTGGAGAGTTCGGACAATCCCAATCACCGCTTCCTGAGTCTTAGCGGGGTCATCCTGGAACTGGGGCACGTCCAAACCGTGGTTCATCCGCAGATGGATGCCAGCAAGACCAAGTATTTCCGGTCGCATCCCGATGATCCGGTCATCTTTCACCGCAAGGAAATGGTCAACGCCAAACCCCCCTTCGAGGCGCTGCGAGAACCTGCTGTGCGCCAGCGGTTCGACGCCGAACTGCTGGCCTTGATGTCCGCATGGCAATACACGGTCATTTCCGTGTGCCTCGACAAGAAAAGGCACAAGGAAACCTACTCCACGTGGAGGTACGACCCCTATCATTACTGCCTGGCGGTCCTCCTGGAACGTTTCGTGTTTTTTCTCGATCAGGCCGATTCCTGCGGCGACGTGATGGCCGAGTCCCGAGGCGGCAAGGAAGACCGAAGGCTCAAGGATTCGTACCATCGCCTTTGGACCCAGGGAACCGAATTCGTGGAACCCGATCGGTTTCAAAGGCGGCTCACCAGCAGGCAACTCAAAGTTAAGATCAAGGCGAACAACATCGCGGGCCTCCAGTTGGCCGACCTCTTGGCCCATCCCAGCCGCAACGAAATCCTAAAGGAAAACAACTTGCTGCAAAGGCCCGTCGCGCCTTTCGCCCAGCAGGTCATCGGAATCCTTCAAGCCAAGTACTACCAACGGGAAGAAAAAGTATACGGGAAAAAGATGCTGTAGGCGCAAAAAAAAGGCCCTTGCGGGCCCGATGGCTTTCGCCATCCACCTCCGGTAAACCGGATTACTTGCATTATCGGTTCGCCGGGCCGTATGTCAAGAGAAAAAACCATTTTTCTGGATTGTCGAAAATGGTGCACAAACCAGGCCTCAAGGGGTTATTCGTGAAAAAAACCAGGGGAAAGGGGGACATTCTACTTTTTCAGAGGCAATTCCGGGGACACTGGCTTTTCCGGCAACACTTAAAAGCAGTCTAAGGGGAAAAAGGGGACATGCTGCTTTTTCAGAGGGCTTTCCGGCGACAGGCATTTCCGGCCCGACTTTGGACCCGCCGTCGCCGGGGGCTTCCGCCTTCGTCCCGGCGTAGTCCGCAGGACGAAGCCGGAAGCCGGTCCGTTCAATCCCCAATCCGCAATCCGAAATCCGCAATCGCCTCTCCCCCCCATCCTGCTTTTCCCCCGGCTTGCCCCGGCGTAGTCGAAGACGAAGCCGGGCAGCCTGCCCGCCGACCTGTCCGCCATAGTCGCAGACGAAGCCGGAAGCCGTCCCCTTTGGGCATTGCCTTTTGCCGTTTGCGGTTTGCTGTTCCCTTCCCCCCCTTTGCGTCCTTGGCGCCCTTTGCGGCTAACCCACGTCCGGACAAGGCGTTACGCCCTTCGACCTTGCTCAGGGCGGCCCGAGCAGGGTCGAGGGGCCGCGTTGCCGCGGCTGTTTCTTTGTCAGATGCGAGATTTTCCAGCCGAAAACGACTTACGTGCGTCCGCGGGAAGTTATGCACATAAAGGTATGCACATGACATGGATGCCAAAAGCCCGAAATTGCCGCAAAAAGCCCCCAAAACCTGCCAAAAACCTGCCAAAAACCTGCAAAAAACTGCAAAAAACTGCAAATCCGCGCTAGCCCATCTTACCAAAAGCACCCCGTCCGCCGAAAAAAACCCCCGGACGCTAGCGCCAGGGCCTATGGGTTCCAAAAAACCGCCCAAAAATCTCCCCCAAAACCTCCTCCAAAAAGTTATCCACAATCCCCGGCGTTCGCATATCAGGAGGTCGAGAGCGCGTCCACCTCGATCTCAAACAGCAGGTCGTCGCGGCAGATGTCGTTCTCGGTCGTGACGACCGGCAGGTCCTGAAGCCCTTTTTCCGCGCAGTACTTCTGGAAGACGGTTCCCATCTTGCCTTGCTTGACATAGGCGACGGCGCGGCTGACATCGACCCAGCCCATTCTTCGGGATTCGAGGATCGCCTCCACCACCCGCATCGTCAGCGCGATTTGCGCCCCCACGTCACCGACGTGAGCCGTTTCGCCCTGCAGGTCAATGCCGGCCGTCCCCGAAACCCACAAGTACCTGTGGTCGGGCATGTCCATCTCGACCGCCCGGCTGAAGGAACTGCCATACTCGAGGGCCGGGCACTGGAGGGGCGACGGGATGGACGTGATTCGGACGGCGCTATTGTGGGGTGCGATGGCATAGGCGTCGGCCGTCAGGACCGCACGAGCGGCGTTGGCCCCGCCGACGCCGGTGCTGGCCGGCACGACACCCGTAAAGACGCTCCGCTCGCGGAAGAATCGGTTCCGGACGGCGTTCAGTTCGCCGTACCACGAGAGAATGCCGTCCACGTACAGCCAGGTGCGGACGACGTTCGAGAAGTCCATGCCGGCCGCCCGCAGAGCCGTTTCCATGAACTCGAACGTCTGACAGGCCTGCGCTTCGCGCGGCGACCGAATGTCCGACGCCCGCAAGTCGCCCAGGCAGCAGTGCCTGGCAAAGCCGTCGTCAAAGACGCAGCCGACGACGCGGCCCTGGAGGCGAATGCGCTCGACCTCGACGCCCTTGACGGCATGGACGTGGACGCCCGTCAGGGCCATGCCCGCGCTGCCGCCCTCGTCGAGCCAGGTGACGGGCCAGTTGACTTCGCCCCAGACGTCGTGGAGGGCCTCAAGGCCCGCCTTCTCCGCCGCGGGAATGCCGAAGACGTCCTTGGCAACGATCGTGGCGCCGGCCTCTCGGACAGCACGGTGCACGTTGTCGAACATCCGGTGGAAGTCGCCGCCGTTTCGCGGCGTGGCGGTGATGAACAGTTCGTCCAGGCCCGGCCGCGCGAGCGTGATCACCTTCAGGCAGGGTGAGATCGCCTTGCAGACGGTCGCCTTCGGAGGGGCTCCACGTTGTGCCATGGGCGGCTTCCTTTTCCGGCCGCTCCCCAGGCGGCGGCCAACTTAGCGCGAGAGAACGTACTCGGCCAAGTCGGCTATCTGCTGCTTGGAGAGTTTCGACGTCGCCCCGTGCGCATCCTTGGGATTGAATCTGGTCAGCACCTCCAGCATGGTCACGGCGCGGCCGTCGAACAGATACGGCGCGGTCCGCCACACTTCGACCAGCGTCGGGGTATCGAATTCCTTGATCCCCCTCTGGTCCGGCCCGGCGCCCACGTCATGTTTCGCCAGGTCGGTGCCCAGGTCGCCCGGATGGCAGGAGGCGCAGCCGGCGGATTCGAAGACCTGCTTGCCCCGCTCGGCGGCGGCGCTCCGTTTGCCATTCTCCAAGTGCGGACTGGACACGGGTGTAAGGCTCTTCAGGTACTCATCAATGGCAACGGCATCCTCTTCGGGGCGTATCGCGAATTGGATAAAGCGGATGCCGGCGCGGACGCCCACCTCGGCGCTCGGCCGGATGCCCGATATCATGACCGGCGGCGCGCGATGGGCCAGCAACAGGCTTTTCGTGTTCTTGGGATTTCCCAACCCATCGTTCAGGAGGTCCCAGTTGAGGGCGTCGGCCCGAACGTCGGGATGGCAACTGGCGCAACTTTGCCACGTCTGAAAGCAGAGCGCCGCGTCGTTGAAGAACAACTCGCCCTTGCGGACGGGGGTCATCGGGCGGACCGGCCCGAGCGGAATGGACCTGGCCTCGACCCGCGCGCCGGGCTGAATGTCCACCACGCCGAGGCTGTCGGAGAAATACTCCGCGGCGTAGATTCTGCCTCCGACCACGGCGAGGCCCCGCGGGCCCTTGCCCTGGAGTTTCAAGCGTGCCCGCAGGCCGACGAGGAAAGCCAGGTCGCTCGTCACGTCGGAGGGCGACGAGGAGACATCGGTCACCTTCTGGCCGGCCGCGACTTTTGCCAGCCTGTCGTGAAGCGCGGCCAGACCGATGACGCTCACTTCGTGGGTGCCGGCGTGTGCGACGCAGAGGAACTTGCCGTCCGCCGTGCAGGCGACGCCCCACGGGTTGGCGGCACCGAGGTCCACGCTGTCCAGCAGGACGGTGTTGACTAACTTCTTCGTCCCCAGGTCGATGATGCTGACCGCGTTGGTGTTCATCCAGCCTCGCTCGAGTTGCGTTGTTGGAATCTGATAGTGGGCGAGGATGTGCGTCACGTAGGCAAACCGGCCGTCGGGCGAAACGCAGATGCCTCGCAGGCCCGTCGACCCGTCGGGCAGTTGGACGGCGGCGGCAACCTGGCCGGTGTCGGCGGCGAGGATCGAGACGACTGCCGCCACGTAGTTGCCGCTCGCCGGGCCGAAAGGCAGATGATTGGCCACCGCGAGCCACTTGCCGCCCGGCGTGATCGCGGCCGCGATCGGCTCCCGCACGACCGCCGTCTTGACGACCTCTTTCCGGGTCGCCAGGTCGAGAATCGAGACACTGTTGTTGAAGCGATTGCAGACGTAGAGCCTTTTGCCGTCAGGACTGATGGCGAGCGCCGTCGGCGTGTGTCCCGCGGGCAGGCTCTCGACGACCTTCAGGCCCTGCGTGTCGATGACGTGGACCTTGCCCTCGGGCGACGCGCCGGCGACATAGAGCCGGCTCCCATCCGGCGCGAGCACCAGCCCGGCAGGGGGATCCGCGAGCGGGATCTCCTTCGTGACCTTCCCGGAGGCCGTATCGAAGACCGCGACCTGTCTGGCCGTGGCCTCGGCAACATACAGGGTGCGGCCATCCTGCGACGCAACGAGGGCCACAGGCGACAGGTACTCGCCCGGGCCAGCGGCCTCCGCCGCCAACGCGGCCCCCCCTGCTCCGCCGCCCGCCGCCATCAGAACCATCCACCCTGCCGCCCCGGCGGCCGCGAAAAAGCCCGCTGCGAAAAAGGCGCGCGGGCTGCGATTTTTCCCGACGTCACGCTGCCTGCTCATCCGCATCGTGGCTCCTCTTCACCCATCGGGACCTATGACGAGGCTCGGCTCTCCGCCTTCACGATGTCTCGTGTCTCGCTTCCTCGCCCCGCGCCGGACCGTCACTTTTCGGCGCGTGCGACGTTCGCCGGCGCCTTCGCCGCATCGGCCTCGCACACCACGCGGAAGCCCACGTCGAACACGGCCTGGTACGGCTCGTAGGCCAAACGCAGCGCCGACCGCGCCCAGGCCGGCCGATCGTAGAACGACCCGCCGCGAACGACCTTGAGGCCGTCGGCCTTCGCGTCATTCCGACCGTCGGCGGCGTCATAAGGATACGGCCTATACGTGGAGAGCGTCCACTCCGCCGCGTTGCCGTGCATGTCGTACAGGCCCCAGGGGTTGGGCGCCCACTTGCCGACGCTCTCCGTCACGACGGCACCATCGTTGACTTCGCTCGCGCGCGGGATCCACTTCGGGGAGTCGCGCGCGGTCAGGTTGGCGAGCCGCCCATCCGCCAGGTTCGCCAGTTTGCCGAAGTCGACACTCGCGTCGCCGTAGGAGAGCGGCGTGGCGGTGCCGGCGCGGCAGCCGTATTCCCACTGGGCCTCGGTAGGCAGGCTGAACCGCTTGCCCGTCTTCATGGACAACCAATCGCAGAACGCCATCGCCTCTTTCCACGAGACGCGGATGACGGGTCCGTTCTCCCGGTCGGCCAGCCGGCCGCGCCACGCGTGGTCCTTATTGTACATGCTGATGTAGCCGCTCTCGTGGTTGGGGTCGAACAGGGCGTACTGGGCGTTCGTGACCTCAAACTTGCCGAGGTAAAATGGTTTTTCAGTCCTGACGGAGGCGGGCGGCTGTTCGTCGGCGAAGCCGGCGCCGTCACCCATGACAAACTCGCCCGCCGGAACGAGAACCAGTTCGAGGCTCTTGCCCCCGCCGAGGTCCACCTTGAGTTCCGAGGGGAGTCCCGCCGCTTCCTGGCGTTGCTTGGCCTCGGAGGCGTCGAAGGTCCACGACACCAGGCGAATCGGCGCGGTGTCGGCCTGGCGCTCCGGCGCGGGCGGCACGAACTTCACCAAGCCGGGCTGGTAGGGATTGAGGATCTTCTCGGGATCCTCAGGCCGGTTCGCGTACTTCGTGCGCATCTGGATCCGGAGGTCGTGGTAGTTGCCGGCGATTTGCTGGTGCTCGCCCCACGTGCCGTGGTCCGGAACGTTCAGGTCAATCCAGGTAATGAGCCGGTCCCAGGCTTCGTCATCGAGCCTGACGTTGTGATGGCCCTTGCGGAGCATCTGGACAAGCGGGCTGGTGCCGGCATGGAACTCGTAGGGTTTCTGGAGGTGGTAATCGCTCTCCGGGCCGGGCCGGCGGACATACGGGTGCAACTCGCAGTAGGAGGGCGTAAAGTTGCCGAAGGGGCTCTTCCGGTCCACCGTGAAGTTCGGGCGCCCCTGCTGGCCGTTGTGACAGCCGACGCAGTACTTGTCGAGCACCGGCTGAACCTCGCGCTTGAACGAGAAGCCGCGAGCCGGTCCGTACCAGGGTGTAATCTCGGCCGGCGCGGTGCGGGCTGCCAGGTTCCTTACGGGCGGGGGGCCGGCGTTTTGTTTTTCATGGCAGCCGACGCACGAGAGGACCTCGCCCGGCATGGCGGTGAACCAACTCCGCATGACCTGGATGGCCTGGCCCTTCTCGTCGAGCGGCTGGACGGCGATGGGCCTGTTCGCGGGCACCTTGAACACCGCCGACCCGTCCTCCAGCACCGGCACCGTGCCGAGGATGCGGTGAACGTCCCACGGGCCGTCGATGCCGATGTTGATGTGCCCGCCCATCTTCGGGTAGGCGTAGTGGTACTCGTAGAGCCGCAGTCTCTTGACCGTTCCGCGCGGCACGCCCTTCAGGCCCGGGCCGGAGTAGATGTCCGTCAGGTACACGGTGGCCTGGTCGGTCTGGAGGTCCACGCGGTCGGGGACGACCGGCGGTCGCGGCGTCTTGCGGAACGGAACGGGCTCAAAAAGCGCGTAGCCGGGCATCTCGAGGATCGGGAGCATGTTGTCGAACACGTCCACGAGGTAGATGCCCCAGGGAGTCCCGTCGTTCGGTTTGCAGGAGACGAGGAAGTATTTGTCGCTCAGCGGATAGGGGTGGAGGAACTTCGGCCAGGAGTCGTTGACAAGGTCGTCCCTGATGATCGGCTCCACCTTCTTGCCGTAGCCGGGGATCCGCTGGACGGCGCCGTCGGCCTCGTGGCGTCCGCGCGCCGGGTCGAAGATCAGGAGTTCGCCCATCCTCGGCACACCGTGATGGCCCGAGATGACCGCCACAACCTTGGTCGGATGGCCGGGGATCGGGCGGGCGTAAAAAGTGGAGTTCGGCCAATAGGAGTTGCTGCCGTAGTACTCCATCTGTCCCGTCCCGTCGGGATTCATGCGAAAGAGGAGGCGGCTGAAGTAATGCGGCGTGTCGGAGTATTCCCAGCGGGAGTACATGACGCGGCCATCGTTCATGACGGTCGGGCACCAGTTGTGATCCTGGTCGAAGCCGAGTTGGCGAACGTTCTTCCCGTCGGCATCCATGCAGAAGAGATTGGCCACGGTGTTGCTGCCCGTCACGCACGGAATGCCGTGAAAAACGGCGGTGGAGTCGCAGATAATCCGGCCGTCGGGAAGGTAGCAGGGGTCGTACCAATCGACCTCCGGTTCGCTGGGGGTGATCCGTCGCAGGTTCTTGCCGTCGGCGCCGATCTCGAAGACATGCCACCGGCCGTCCTCTCCGATGGAGGAGAAGAGCATCTTGTCGGCGTCGAAGGCGAGATCCACATCGCCGACGAACTTGCCCGCGTCCGGCTGGTAGAGCGTCGTGAGTTTGCCGTCCGGGCTGACAGGCGACAGGACCGCGATCTCGTTGTTGTAGCCGGTCTTGGGCAAGGCGCAATTGCCCTGCCAGTTCTGCGGCAGGCCGAGCCGTTTTTCATCCCGCTTGACGAGGAGGAGGCGGTCGAAGTCAATCAGAGGATTCGCCAGGAGCGCCTCGCGCTGAAGGGCGCGGAACTCATCCGCAAGTCTCGGATCGTCGGCACCGCCAGCCGCCCGTTGCTCGAGCGCCTCCAGACGCTTCAGAAACTCCGGCCCGCGCGCGTACTTGCCGGCGAACGTCCGGCTGAGGTCCTCGATGGCCAGACGGAGAGCCTTCAGGTTCGCGTCGAGACCCGGGGCGGGCGGTGCCGCCAAGGCTTGGCCTGCCCCTAAAGCAACGGTGCACAGCAGCAACAAGCCCAGTAGCCTCTCCGTTGCTTTCACCTCACGCCTCTCTCGCGTCCAGCCGACCGAGCAGCCTCTGCGATTTTCACCTGTCCCCCCTGTCGCGGTTTCGTCATTTGCCGCCGCTCGCAACGGTCGGCGGCGCTTTGCAGGAAAAGCGTCCACCTCGGCCGGCCTAGACGGGTATCCGCTTGCCCCCTCTGCGCAAAAAAGCCCTTCACTTATAACCTAAACCCTGCCGGCGGGTTCCGTTCAAAACCCTCTATACTACCGGTACGACCTCGACCATTGTTCGCGCCAATCGCAGGAAATTCAAGTCATGCGGCGTCCTTATCGGCACAAGGCGGCCGCAACCCATGCCGAAGGGGCGGAAACCGCCGGCGCACGGTCGAGCTCGGCGTGGTCGAACGTGGTTAGAACTCTTTCTCTGAACTTCACTTCTGAGCACCCCCTGCGCGGTCAAGAGCGCTCTCGGCAGCAGGACCATCGAGGGTAAGCACGACGATGGTATCGAGTTCCTGCCGGTCGGCCGGCGCGACGGAGATCTCAATCGCCTCAGCCGTCTGCTTCACCTCCGCCTTGCCGCCCGTCAGGACCGCGCTTGAGAGGACCTTACGGTCGATGGCCGGCAACGCGATCTTCTCGCCGTCCCACTTCAGAATGTGCACGTACAGCGTGTTGCCCTTGGACGTGCTCGCCCCCCACGCGCCCGGCCGGAACGGGCCGCCTCGGGTCCCGTAGATGCTTGCACCGTACTTCCGCAGCCAGTCGCCCATCTCTTTGAGCCGAACGACCTGGCGCGGCTCGATCTCGCCGGTGGGCATTGGGCCCACGTTGAAGAGCAGGTTTCCGTCGCCCCCCGCACACCGGATGAGCGTGTCGAGACACTGTTTGAGCGACTTCATGGTATCGTTCGGCTTCCAGGCCCACTGGGTGCAGATGGTCATGCAGGTTTCCCAGGGGCGGTCGATCTGGAATTTGCCGATTTTCTGCTCCGGCGTGTCGAAGTCGCCGGGCAGTCCCGCACGGTCGTCGATGATGACGCGGGGCTGCAGGCTCCGGATCATCTTGAAGAGGTTCTCCGAATCCCAGTCGGCCGCCTTCCCGCCGAGACCGTCGAACCAGATGATGTCCACCTTGCCGTAGTTCGTGCACAGTTCGCGGAATTGGCCGTGGAGAAACTCGATGTAGCGGGCGTGGCGCTCCGTCCTGTAATCGGGGTGATACCAGTCGGGCGGCGAGTAATAGAAGCCGAGCCCCAGGCCTCCCTCGTGACAGGCCTTGGCCAGTTCCGCCACGATGTCGCGCTTGAAGGGCGAGTTCGTGATCTTGTAGTCGGTCAGTTTGCTGTCGAACATCGAGAACCCGTCGTGATGCTTGGTAGTGAAGACCAGGTACTTCATGCCGGCGGCCTTGGCGATGGCCACCCATTCCCGGGCGTTGAACTTCGTCGGGTTGAACTGTTTGTAAAGGTTGTCATACTCCTCGGCCGGGATGGGTCCGCGCCCGTTCCAGCCCCGGCGCTCGCCGCCTCGCGACCAGCCGATCTCGGTCCCCTTCAAACTAACAGGCCCCCAGTGAATGAACAGCCCGAACCGCGCCTCCCGCCACCACCGCATGGCCTCGGGGGCGGCTCGCAGAAAATCCTTCCTCTCCTCGGGAGCCCCGGCGGCAACTTCGGCCACAAGCGCCAAGACCAGACCTGCGGCCAGAATGAGACCGACCGACCTCGTTCTCGCGGCATCCATGGTTATCTCCTCCTTCAGGGCTCGATCCATAGTGGAAAACTTCCGGCAGGTTCGCCTGCCAACTTCGTCATTGAACGCGTCGATGCGGAAGGCTCTCGGCCTCCGTTGCCGGGCGTTGGCTCCAGGCCCGCCGCCCACGCCGTGCCGCGGCGAAAGAGTTCGACCACCTCCGGCGCCTCGAACGCCCGCACGTCGTGGCCCAGAACGCAGTGGAACACGCGGCCCTTGCCGTACGTCAGCACGAACGCTATCGGGTAGTCCTTCTTGTCCACCTTCGACGTGGCCTTGGCGAGGACGTGGACGGGCGTTTCACCGTCGAGGCACGTGTAGAGTTCGTCGGCCGTCTCGAACGACTGCATGCCGCGCGTGATCGGGTGTTCCGTGTCGACAATCTCGACGGTGAACGATCCATGCGGGTCGTGGCCGCGGAGTTTGGGATTCCAGACCCGCCCGGCTATTCTTTCAAACTCGGGCCAGTCCTGCCAGGCGCCGCAGGCGAAGTGGACGAGCACGAGTCCCCCGCCGTCGCGGACGAAGCGGGCGAAGTTCTCGCGCGCCTCGGTGCCGGGCGCCGGCACCTCCCAGTTCATCCAGTGGTGGATGAGCACCTTGTAGCCGTTCAACGCACCGGAGGCGAGCCACGCGGGGTCCTCGACCACGTCCACCGCCAACTGCCCATCCTTCTCGATGGCTTTCCGCAGGACCGGCGCCGTCTCGCGCCACTTGTGCCCGGGATAGTCGACGCCCGTCACCATCAATGCGCGGACCTCGGCCTTGCTGGAGGATCGGTCCACTTTCGCGGTCGCCGGCGCCGGGGACGGGGGCGTACGGCGGCCCGCGCCCGAGACGTCGATCGGCCGGATGCCCAGTTTCAGGGCGGGCGAGTCGGGGGCGAACCGGCAGACGCCCTTCTCCACGCCGGGGAGCAACTTCGGGTCGGCGCCGGGCACGGCCATCGCCTCGGCGCCCGCGGCGGCATAGTCTCTCAGGGCCACGCCCTCGATCTTGCCGACCCCGCTCCACAGCACGTTATCCTTGAAGGTGCTCATGGCGGCGGGGTTGGTGAACGTGATCTTGCCGCCGGCCGCCACGACGTTCTTCTCAAAGGTGAACTCCGAGGACCGGGGAAACG
>Ga0307379_10002585_pt1 | contig 26684 bp, 20 predicted proteins | sample UN2MG_FD_202237 | JGI IMG/M metagenome (GOLD analysis project Ga0307379, IMG submission 202237) | Soil microbial communities from Risofladan, Vaasa, Finland - UN-2 | ecosystem: Environmental > Terrestrial > Soil > Coastal area > Acid sulfate soil | place: Finland: Risofladan, Vaasa | collected...
CGAACGGCTTGTAGCAGGCGTCGTGGTCCCAGGAGCCCTCGGTGGGGGAGATGATGGGGTTATTGGGGTTGCGCTCCCAGCCGGTGATGCCGTCGCGGGAGCGGGCGACACCGATCTGGGCGTGGTCGACGTCCCGGAAGCCGATGTAGAACATGAGGTGCCAGCCGCGGTGCTGGAGGACTTGGCAGGCGGTGACCTTGTCCTGCTCCCAGGTGAGGCTCTTGTCCGGTCGGAGGATCGGGTTGTCGGGGTGCTTGGTCCAGGTGGCGCCGTCGGGGCTGGTGGCGTAGCCGATGGCATCCGGTTCGTACTGCTCGCCGCCGGAGTACCACATGCGGAAGAGACCTGATGGCTCGTCCCAGAGGACGTGGGGGCACATGGCGTTGGCGGTCTCCCAGGGCTGGTCCGGGGAGAGCACGGGTTTGTCGCCGAATCTCTGCCAGGTGACGCCGTCGGGGCTGGTGGCGTAGCCGATCTGCGAGCGCTCGGATACTTGTCCGGTGTACCACATGTGGTAGCCGTCGGCGCGGGGGACGACGATCTGCCGGTTGACGATGTCCTGCCAGCCGGTCTCGGGCGCGGGCTCGAGACAGACGACGGGATCGCTCCAGTGGACTCCGTCGTCACCTTCGACGAGGGCGATGAGCTTGCGGGGACGCCAGGAGAACCACATGCGGAAGGTGGCGCCCTCCGTCAGGAGAGTGGGCTCGAAGCAGGTGCCCATTTCGCCGCCGCCGAGGACCGGCTCGCGGGGCCATTTGATCCAGCCGCCGGCCGGTGCGGCCGGGATTCCGTGCGCGAGAGCTTCCGGAGGCAGCTTCGCCGTCATGGGAGAGATCCTTTCTGCCGTTCCACCTCTTCGCGGTCGAGGAAGATGCGGAGGCCGGCACCACGGTGGTATTTCTGTCCTGTCCTGTCGTACAGGATGGTGAGCGTGCGGCCGTGATAGGGAAGGCGGTCGAGGCAGAAGTAGTCCCACGTTCCCTCGGGGAGCAGGGGGTTGACTTCGATGGCGTCGTCGGGACGGGGCCGCAGTCCGATCAGGCCGGTGATGATGAGGTCGCAGTAGGCGGAATGGTTGTAATGCTCTCCCCGGTCGAACTGCTTGTCCGGGCGCTTCCACTCCAACATGATCTCGCGGGCCAGCCAGGCGCCGGTGTCGGGGTGGAGGTCCTCGTCGATCCAGGGTATGACGGTTCCGTCCGGCAGCGTCATGTGCTGTGATTTCGTGTAGATCTTGAGCAGGTCGAAGTAGTCCTTGTTTCCGATACAGGACTGGTCATAGTTGTTGAGGAGATTGGCGAGGGCGACGAGGGTCTGCGTGGTTGCATAGGGCCAGCTCGGTCCGTTCCAGGGGGTCTCGTGGTCGTACTCGAACATGAAGCGGGGATGCCGTCGTTCGGCGGTGGTCGGCCCGTAGGGAGCGTAGAAGCCGTGTGGGTCCAGGAGCTGCTTCCACGCCTCTTCGAGGCCGGGATCGGGGAGGTTGAAGTACCAGGGAACGTATCCGTGGAGCTCGCGCGCGTCGGCCAGCTGCTGCTCTTCTCGGTTCTCGTCCATCTGCAAGACCTTGAAGAAGGCGGCTTCGTCGTCCCAGAGCCGGGTCTGCACGAGTTGCTTGATGTGGTCGGCCTTGGAGCGGTATTCGTCGGCGAGAGCGCGGTCGCCGGCCAGCTCGGCGATTCGGGAGATGGCTACGGCGTCGCCGTACAGGTAGGAGTTGATGGTGGCGCGATAGCCGTGGCCGCCGATGGAGACCTCCATGCCGTCTTTGCCGTCTATCTGCCAGAAGAGGCCGCTGCCGCCGCGGTTGGACTGCTCCCATGCCTGGTAGTTCTTCAGCAGATCGGGCAGCATGTCGAGGAGGAAGTCACGGTCGTGCCGGACCAGGTAGAATGCCCAGAGGGCATCGGCCGCCCAGAAGCTGTAGTCCCGCGGCCGGCCGCTCTTGCGGAACCAGAAGCGGGCGTAGTCCTGGAGGTATGCGCTGTTCGCGAGCCACCGGCCTTCGTAGAAGTGATGGCCGGCGGCGCAGTTGATGGTGTTATATGTGCCGGCCCACTCGACGGGGGGGAGGAATTCTGTGATGACGAACCCGTCGGGGGTCTTCTTGATGTGCTTGCGGTAGGTCCACCAGCGGAAGTAGTAGATCTCCTCGATTTCCTTGTCGGGGCACTCGAACCAAGGGATGTTCTCCCTCATCCACGGCCAGGCGTGCTGGTTGTCGATGTGGTTGACGACCTTCTCTGCGTCGTGTCGGTTGAAGGCTTCGACGTAGTGCTGGAACGCGTCAGGGCTCAATACCATGGACGGTCCCTTCGTTCGCAGGTCATCCGGCGCCGGTGATCGGGCCCGGATCAGTCCGAGTTCAGGTGTGCGTGGAGCTCGTCCCACTCTTCCCAGGCGATCAGCTCGCAGGCGCGGGTGAGATTGGCCCGGGCCCGGGCGCGATCGGGAGACTGGATGTCTTCGAAGAGCGACTCGAAGGCGATCTGCCAGTCGGACATCTTCCTCGCCTCGTCGGCGCTGAGATGGCCCTCTTGCTCGAGCTGGCCGATCCAGGTCTCGATTCCGCCGGTCCACCAGCCCTCTTTGGCTCCCACCGGGAAGAGCGGGGTGTCGTAGAGTTCGGCCAGGACGCCGAGGCGTTCGACGTGGCCGCCCCATTCGTTCCGGGTGTCGTCGACTTCGTAGGTGGGGTAGTGGTTCATGACGCGCTCCCGGGGCCAGGAGAGCATCTCTTCGTCTATGCTTCCGCCGATCACCTTGCAGAAGAAAATGCCGTGGGTGTAGTAGTCCTTGAAGAACTCGACCGTGCATTCGAGGTTGACCGGGCATTCCGCGATGCCGGGAGGGGCGACGAGCTTCGAGGGCAGCGGAGTGAGCCGGGCCACCTCGAGCTCGCTCACGCCTCGGGGCAGGCGCATGTTGAGGATCCAGGTTTCGCGGATCTGCTCCTTGGTGGGAAAGGCGATGACGCATTCCCGATTGGCGATCAGGTTGCGATAGGAGTCCATCGACTCGTTTCGGCTGACGTGGAGGCAGATGGTATAGGGGACCCAGGTGAGAGGGCCGACGGTCCCGGCCATGGCGTTGATCTCCTCGGAGGCGGGGTCGAGGGTGACGCAGAGGTCGGCGGGCCGGGGAGGGATGAAGTGGAAGTGGACGTGAAGTGGTTCGTCGATCCCGGCCGTTTTGGGACCGGCGACGATCTCCTCGGCAGTGTACCAGATCTTGCGGCTCATGGGTCCCTTCCTACGCCCGGCCGAGGGCCGTCTGTCGCCTCCTCGGCCTGGGGCACGTGCTGGGCGACTCGTTTGTGCGTCTACGGATTCTCTTGCATTACGGTTACGACCGTAATGCAAGAGAATCTGCTGTGTGAGCCTCACGCCGTGCGCTGCAGAGTTTCTTGCGTTATGGGTGCTCCTAACCATAACGCAAGAAACTCTATAGTTGGTAATTCTTCCGGGGCGGCGGGGGTCCTTCCGCGGGCCGGGGGCACGCATCGCACTTGGGTGTCTGCTCGAGGCGCCCGGGAACGAGTTCGATCTGATTCCGGGCCGGGACGTGTTGGGCCGAGTGGATCCGAAGGTGGGGCCTCTACCCACCTCTCAGGTGTTGTTGGCGCCCTCGCGCCCGATAGGAGCCGGGGGTAAACCCGTACTGCTTGACGAAGGCCCGGTGGAGGTGGCTGCCGTCGGCGAAGCCGGACCTGGCTGCAATCGCGTCCGTCGGGAGGTCTGTGGAGAGCAGGAGCTGGGCGACGCGCCCGAGGCGAGAGCGGAGACAGAACTTCCCGAAGCTCAATCCCATCGTGCTGCGGAAGAGAAGACAGAACTGGGCGCGGCTGAGTCCACAGACGCGGGCGGCCTCGTCGAGCGAGATACGGCGCAGCGGACGGGAGTGAACGAGGTCGAGGGCGGGTGCAAGCCGCGGTAGGTTACTGACGCGGATGCCCGGCTTCGCGTCAGATCGTTCAGAAGGTTTCCAGTCACGACTGAGCGTGAGGAGAAGGCGGAGCAGATCGAGGCGGACGGCGCTCTCCCAGCCGGGTCTGGCTTCTGTGAGTTCCTGGAACAGGTCACGGCCCAGGGCAAGCACTCGTTCCCGCATCCCCGGCGTAGTCACGCGGGGTCGGTTTCCGGGTAGTGCGGCGAAGAGACTCAACCACGATAGACTCCCGAGTTCTTCCTCTCCGAGGAACTCGGGGAGGAAGATCAGGACGACGTCCCGGCAGCATGGAGCGATGGTGCGCCAGCCGTGTGGCTCCCAGGTAGCACAAAGCCAGACATCACCGGGAAGGAATGAGCATACCAGGTCCTCGAAGTGCCTTTCTTGGGTGCCGGCCAACACAATGCCGACCTCGAAGCCGGCATGGACGTCGATCTCGAGGGGCGTTTCCTGTGGGTAGAAGTTGCTCTCGGCATCGAAGGGCGCCGTCGGAGTCAAGCGGTAGTCGTAGCGGGTGGCGCGGACGACGGCATCGCCATCGACGTCAGAGACGGGAGGTATAGGCTCCATAAGACTATTGTACAAGATGTGCGGATGCGTTTTCAATGACCGCAGAGTGTTGTCGTGCTAACATACTCTGTGACGAGGCTGCCAAACCGACGCGAGAGACGCAGGAACCTGTCCCGTGGGTCGATCGGGTTCGACCGATGTTGGGAGACCTGCGGGCGAAGCGCGTGACCGGGGGGTGCACAAAGGCGATGGCGTGGCAGCGCAGAAAGAACGATACTGCGCAAGTCGAGCGTCCGGTGAAGGACCGGCCGGGCGGCGGATTGCTGGGTATTGGAGAGAGGCGTTGCAGCGCGGAGCTGCGCGCCTTTTTTCTTTGGCCTGAGAGTCAAAGCCGACTGCCCTCGGCGGAACTGGTTCGCTCCCGAGGTGATTGATCGGAGCCGCGGATCGCAGCCGCGGGATGGACGGCCGGGGCAGACGATAGAAGGGAGGTGAAGCGGAGACGCCAACAGCGTCAAGGGACGACGGATGAGTACTCGCGCAGAAGTGCATCACTAGTGGGAGGTGAGCTTTCTCGTGTCTATACTACGTCGAAAGGGATTCACTCTGATTGAGCTGCTGGTCGTGATCGCGATTATCGGGATCCTAGCAGCCATGGTCTTCCCCGTGTTTGCGCGGGCGCGCGAATCGGCCCGCAAGGCAGTCTGCCTATCGAATGTGAAGAACATCGCTCTCGCCATTCAGATGTATCTCGCCGACAACAATGACACATTGCCGCCCAGGGAGCACCGCGCAGAAGTCAATGATTACTTCAGTTCGGTGCCGGGCGGCGAGGCTGACGAGGATCTGTCGGGAGAGTCGGACATCTGGTGTGCGAATCAAGCCAACCCGTACCTGCGCTGGCCGGTGATCTTGGAAGAGTATGTGAAGAACCGCGATGTCTGGATGTGCCCGAGCGCCAGGATCATCGGAGGCGCGACGTGGATTATGCCGGACCCGGATTGGTTCAGGTACGTGAAATCCACGGAAGGGAGCTGGGGGTTTCTCGCCGACTATAATTGGGGCCCCTGCTACCACAGCTTCCCTCAGGGCTGGGGCGGTGAAATCACTGACACCATCGCCCAGGGCAGGATGGCGGTGCCTCAGCTCGGCTTCATAGGGGGCACCGGAGTGGCGAACAAGGCCTTCGCGATGGGGCTGGGCCTCATCGAGGGCGAGAACCGCGGGCTGAAGCTAGCAGCGGTCCAAGACCCGGTCTCGCATATCATCTGCGGTGACGGTGGTGGCGAGTTCTTCGACATGCCTCTCGGGGTGATGGCCTACCCGGACATCTGCAGCATAGACTGCTCGCAGCCATGTAACTGCGGGCCGGACTGGGAGATCTGCACCGGTGATGCTGAGAGCGACGGGTGCGTTTCCTGCATCCTCCTCCACGCTCCGAACAACGGGAGCTTCCTCAAGGACCCGAGCCTGCGGAAGCCTTACGCCCGACATCTTGGGGGCGTCAACCTAGGCTTCCTGGATGGGCACGCGGCATGGCTACTCTCGGATCTGTTGATCCGGAAGGTGGCGGAGGGGGACCTCCGGGGCGTCGATACCTGGGGACCCACCTCGGACTGCGGATTCCTGGAAGACTATCCGGATTACCCCGTGATTTACTAGACCGGAGAGGAGCTTGACCTGCGGCAGGTCAGGCTGGTTTGATGGAAACGGGGGAGCGACTCCAGTCGCTCCCCCCTGTTTCTGGGCGGGCTAATGCCGATGCTCCCACGCTATTACAATAATACAAGATACTCTGTAGGCGTTCTATCAAGAACCCGGTGCCGTGCTGTCCAGAGCCCCTGGGGCTTCGGCTTGGCGGACCGGGGATCCGGTCCCGCGATGTCAGAGGAGGGACGGCGCATGAGGTTAAGTAAGAAGCGATGCATGGAGGGGACGATCACACGCTACGTTGGCCTGATTGTGCTGCTGTTAATCCTGTTGGAGGTGACGCTGATGGCTGGTTCTGTGAAGGCAGCGGAGGGCAGCCTGGGCGGTGAGGTTGCTCGTTTCGTGGAGGAGGCGCAGGGGTTGTTCGGTGGGGAGCAGCCACCGGAAGCGCTGAGGTTTGGACGGCTTCGGCTGTTCTGCTACGAGGATCTGGAGGAGGTCGCGGCGGCTGGGGCGACGCTCACGATCATCCATCCGATGCGCTTTGGGAGAGGAGATCCGTTTCGGATGGAGCGGGCGCAGTTCGAGGAGAGGAGGCAGGAGCTGCGGGGGTTCACTCGGCGCGCCCACGAGGCCGGCATCACGGTGTTGGGGTACATCAGCCAGAACCCCTCCACCTCGCGAGATGCGGATCCAACGGGCTGGGTCATGTCGGAGGTGTGGGAGGACGAGGCGCAGTGGAGCCGGTATGCCGATTTTTACGGGCCCCGGCCCGCGGAGGCGCCGGCGAAGTGGGTGCAGATGGAGCAAGACGGGACCTATGCCTGCGAGACGTGGATCCCGCCGGGAGCGACCCACAGGCGCTCCTACGCGCTCTCCGGCTGTCCCCACAGCCAGGGATTCCGCCAGTACATGGCGGGCATCATGAAGATCCTCGTGGCGGCCGGCATAGACGGGATCTACTTGGACTACTCGGAGATCGAGCATCCATTTGCGGAGTCCTCCCAGGAGTGCTTCCGGGACTTCCTCGCCGCGCGGTACAGCGCGGAGGAGCTGAAGGAGCGTTTCAATATCAACGATCTGAAACAGGCGCTCCCGGCGGCCGACGAGTCCGAGCCGCTGTGGGCGGAATCGGCCTTATTCCGGTCGGCGAGCGAGGCCGAGTTCCACCGCTTCCTGCGGGATGTTGCGCGGGAGCAGGACCCGGACTTCATCATGGCCGGCAATTTCTGGGGCGCGCCGGGCTTCCAGGCATCCGCCCTCAGCGGGCGAGACGTCCAGCTCGCGGGCATGGTGGACAGCTTCCTCTACAGCGAGATGGTGATGGGAACGGAGAACCCGGAGATTGGCCAGGTCAATCTGCCGGGGACTCGCCAGGGCGTGCGCATCTCGGCCGGGCCCGCCATCAGGGAGCTGAGCGCATCGAGCCGGAACGGGGCCGCCACCAGCTACACCTACTATCCCCAGACGCCCAACCCGATTCCGACGGAGGAGGGGATGTTCAACGTGCATCGCCTGGCGATGGCGGATGCCCTCCTCAACCACACGGCGTTCCGCCGGATCGAGGAGGGTCAAGTCGATGCGGTGAAGCGGGCGAGCAAGACGGTCTACGACCTGCTGCGAAGCGTCGAGCCCCAGATCATGGGCGCTCAGATGGCGGCCAACGTCGCGGTGGTGGCCTCCTTCCAGCCCTGCTACTACAAGCGCTACAGCTACCACCTCGAGGTCTCCCGGGCGCTCGCCGACGCGGGGATCGCCCACGAGATGCTGGCGCCGCGAAGCCTCAGCGGGGAGAAGCTCGCCCAATACAGGGCCGTGGTGCTGCCGAACACGGCTGTGCTGAGCGACGAGGCCTACCGCACCCTGCTCGCCTATGTCAAGAGCGGCGGCACGGCGGTTGTCTTCGGCGAGGTCGGGACGCTGGACCTTCGGGGCGACCCGCGCCCGGCCACAGAAGGGGGCGAGGCCGCGGGATTTGTGGAGGTTGCGATCGATCCGGAGAAGCTCGCCGCGGACGGCGAGAACATCAGCCTGGACGCGGAAACCACGCGGCACGCGGCCTGGGCCCGCGGGCAATGGCCGGCTTCGCTGGAGCCGACGATGGCGGCGGTGGTGTCCGCCGTGGAGACGGCCGTGGGAGACGAGCTTACCGCCCGGCGCCACCGGCCCGACAGTGTCGAGATCAGCGTGATGGGCCGGCCGGAGAGCGATGACCTCATCGTGAATGTGGTGAGCTACGGGGTGGACATAGACGGCTCGGTCACGCCTTCGAAGGATATCCGCATCTCCGTGCACGCTCCCAAAGGGAAGCGAGTGGGTCGGGTGATGTGGCACCCGCTGGACGGCGCGGCCGAGACGCTGCCCACGAAGCAGACGGGCGAGCGCACCGAGTTCACCATTCCGACGCTGGACATCTACGGGATCGCGATCGTGGAGGTGAAAAGCTAACGAGTTTCGCCCAAAGAAGTAAGGACGAAACTCGTCGGAAAACCAGCAAATGCCCGGAGGAGTACGTTCGCCCAATGTTACTTCATTGGGCGAACGTCCGTAGAGGCGGCCGTGCCGCCGGGCGGTTCATACCTGAAGGCGCTGTCAGGCGAGGGCGACCAAACGCTGCACGTTGCTGAAGAGGATTCTCTCGCAGGTTTCCTGCGGCAGGCCCAGGCCGACTATGGAGTAGCCCCTCGTGGTTCGCTTGAAGGGGGGATCGGTCTGCACCTCGTCGGTCGTCAGGAAGTCGAGATGGGACTGGATGAAGGTCGCCGTCGTCTGGACGTATCGGTGTCGGGGATCCGCATCGCCCAGAGGCACCTCGCCGGGTTGGTACAGACATTGGGCCTGCATGCCGGTTGGCACATTCGTGTCATCGTAGATAGTATCGGTGCCAAACAGAATGCGGTCGTGGTAGCGGAGCAGGAACTCGCGGGAGTGGGCGGAGCGGCGCTCCGATAGCGCCATGATCGGAATGCGGGCCGATATGTCGTAGTGCAGATTGGGCATCTCGTCGAGGTCGTCCGCGGCTTCGTCGAGGCACGACGCCTTGCTCCCGACATGAGGGCAGATGAAGGTGGTGTTCGGGTGGCGCCGGATGACCTCATTCCGCTCCGCCAGCAGCTCCGCTCTGCTGGGGAGGCCTTTGCGGTAGTAGCTCCACCAGGCATATTCGCCGTAGAGGACGCCGTTCCAGAAGTTGGCCTCGTCGACGGGCTCCCAGAAGGCAGGGGGATCGGCCGAGTGGATCAGGACGGGGATGCCCAGCTCGCCGGCCTTCGCCCAGATGGGATCGAGTCGCTCGTCGCTGACGCGCCACAGTTCGCCCCGGTCGTCCCGATACTCGAGGCCGAGGGCCTTGTAGACCTTGATCCCGCGCATGCCGGCGTCAACGTCGGCGGCCATCTGCTCGGCGGCCGACTCCGCGAATCGGGGTTCGTCGATCCGCCCGAAATCCACGTTGCCGAACACCACGAAACGCCCGGGATGGCGGTCGAACAGCTCCATGTGCTCCCGGAGCGTATCGCCGAAGCCATCGTGCCATTCCAGCGTGACCACGCGCTCGATCCCGCAGCGGTCCATCACCGCGACGGCGAGGTCGGCGTAGTGTGGGAAGACGTGGGTATGAGCGTCGATGATCGCCATGGTCACATGTCGAGGTTCCGGTAGAACTCCACGCGAACGTCCTTGAAGTAGGGGACCTGCTCGACAAAGAGGGCCTCATGGGCGGCGTCCCCCTCGAAGAAGTTCAGCGCGCCGCGGGCGGCTTCCAGGTCGGGGAAGTCCGCTTGCCAGATCAACGTGTTGCAGGGCTCGCGGCCCGAGATCGGCTGCATCCTCTTCCCCTTGGGGTAGTCGGGCCGCTCGGCTTCGAGCTTCGCGAACTTCTTCTCCAGGGCCATGAACTCCCGCTCGCAGCGGGGGTCGAACCGCTGGATGATCCGCATGGTGACACTCATGTCATCCCTCCAGTAGGCTGCGAACGCCGTCGCTCAGGGGGGCCCGGCATTCCCGGGCGAACTCCCGCAGGGACTCTCGGTCTATCTCCTTGGCGATGGTGTGGGGAGATGTCACGGAGAGCCCGGCGACGAGGGTGGCGAGCTGTTGTGCGTGGGGCAGGGCCAGACCTGCGGCAAGCCCGACCATGAGGCCCGCGAGGTGGGCGTCACCCGCCCCCGCGGTGCTTGCGACTCGTGCCTCGCACCTGGGCACGTGGGTCAGCGTGGAGCCATCCCAGGACCAGCTCCCGCGCGGGCCTGCGGTCACCGAGACGGTCAGGTCCGGGTGGAGCTGCGCGAGCGCGCCGATAGCGCGCTCGACGAGGGAGGCAGGCCGCATAGCTTCGTCGAGTCCGATGTCGGCGGCGGCGGCGGCCTCCTCGAGGTTCACGGCGAGCAGGTCAACCTTGTGGAGCAGGCCGGAGCGAACGACGGCGGCCATCTCCTCGGTGGTAAAGGAGGCGACGCGGAGGAACCGATGGCGTGTCCCGCAGTCCAGCACTGCCTCTCGGGTATCGAGGGGAACCTCCGGGGCAGCGAGGGCGAGACCCCGCCCGGCGAAGCGGAGGAACTCCGGCTCCGCAGCCGTGACGCGGGCTGGGTCCAGCTTCGAAGAGGCCGAGTCGTCGGTGGTGAGGTTGCCTCCGGTGCCGTCGGGGTAGACGAAGCAGAAGGAGAAGAGGGTCGGGGCGACGGGAGACGATGCCACATACGTCAGGTCCATCCCGGTGTCGCGCATCTCGGCCAGCAATCGCGCCCCGACGTCGTCTTCGCCGACCATGCCAATGGGGATCGTTTCGAAGCCGGGGCCGAGTAGAGTGGCTACGTAGTGGGCGATGATGTGGAGCTTGCAGTAGTCCCGGGGGTCGAGGAAGCGGCCGCCGCGGCTCTCCTCGCGCCCGAGGGTGTGATTGCCTCTCAGCTCGAAGAAGGATCCGGAGCCGATGCCGCCGGTGCCTATCATGGCCTTGTAGCGGAGGTCTTGGGGATGTATGTGTAGCGCGCGCATGAGGTGCCTCTGTCGATCGTCGGGTGGTCAGCTCACTCCAAGGTCCCACTCGGGGTGCTCGGCGATGGGGTGACGCGCGGTCTCCACAGTTGCCGTCAGCAGCGCGTCCGGGTGTTCCTGGAGAAGAGTGATGGGGTATTCCGCCGTGAGCGGACCGAACAGCGCGACCCGCAAGGCCGTCTGCTTCCAGGCTCCGGTGTCGCTGAACAGCCGGACCTTGGCCGCCGCCAGCACTTCGCTCACGCCCAACGTCACCGACATGGGCGGCACGAACTGATAGGCGGTGCCGAAGGTGCGCTGCGCCAGCGCCAGTATCGTGTCGATGTTGTTGTCCTGGAGGCGAATGGTGGAGGTGCGAACATCATCGATCGTGACATGGCTGAAGGGGTGCCGGCGCGCTTGATTGTAGGCGATATGCCCGTCCTGGCCCCAGCCGCCATAGGCGATGTCAACGGGGGCCTCACGGATGCGCTCCTTCACCCGCTCCACGTTGTCCGCGGTCAGCCACTGCCGGTTCTTCTCCGGCACCGCGAGGTCCGGGGCTACGGGGGCATAGAAGTGGTCTTCCATGAAGCCGCGGAAGCAGTAGGGGTGCTTTCGCGGCAGCTCCCGGCCCTGCCAGTCGAGGCATTCGTCCATATGGAACACCAGGAGGCGGTGCAGGCTGACCCTTTCCTGGTTCACGAGGTTCGTGAAGGGCTCGTACCAGCACGACGGCCCGCAGGGGATGATGGCGCGGGTCGGCTCTCCCTTCTCGTTGTGGGCGTTGATCTCATCCACGAGCTCACGCGCCATGAGGCGGCCCATTTCCTCGGAATCCCGGCACAGGCGAAACGGTGTCTTCAAGTGGGGATGGTTCTCCAGTTGGTCATGGGGTATCTTGCACCACTGGTAGAGCTGAGCGGGGGTGATCGTTGCCATGGTCGAGCCCTCCTTCGAACTATCGCTTCTTGGAGATAGCAGGCGGCAGCACCCCCGGCCTTCACCAGGGTTTCTGCGCGCTGCTCCCATGCCGCCGGGGCGATGAAGACGCGTCCAAGAGCCCATGCTTCACCGCGAGGAGTCCGGTCTCCTTCGGGGCATCCCGCCCGGTCATGCGCCTTCGCCCGCAGAGAGGAATTCGATACGGAAGTTCGAGAGCGCTATTCGGGGGCTCGTGACATCGTCTCCGGCATCTTGGCGACAGGCGCGCAGAGGGGCCTCGCTGAGCGCCGAAGGGGAGGCGCGGGGGAGGCGCCAGCCGGGCAACCGGGTGCTTCTGGAACGACCAAGGTCCGCCCCCGGACGGGAGGCGGTTTCGAAGGTGGACACCAGCACGGAGGAGAAATGCTCCGCGTGCCGTGTGGAGAACGAAGCCCTTCCACGGGACGTCGGCTCGCAGCGGAGATCGGACAGCGCGGGGGCGTGGCGGCGGCCCGAGCGGGTGAGGACGCCTCGGCGAAGTCGCGGATCGCATTGAAGGGAGAGCAGGGCATGCAGGGCAGGAAGCGCTATGTCCAGGTGGGCCTGGGCGGACGAGCGCACATGTATACGGAGGCCGTCGTCGAGGCCTACGCCGAGTGCTGCCAGATGGTCGGGTTCTGCGACAACAACGAGGGCCGCGCCCGACTGGCTGCGGAATGGGCGGCGGGCAGAAGGGTCGAGGTTCCCATCTACGCGGCGGAGGACTTCGATCGCATGATGGAGGAGCAGAGGCCGGATTGCGTTATCGTCACCACGAGGGACTGCTGGCACGACTACTACATCTGCCGCGCCCTGGAGCTGGGGTGCGATGTCGTGACCGAGAAGCCCATGACGACGGACGAGCACAAGTGCCAGCGCATCATCGACATGAAGCAGAAGACCGGGAGGAAGTGCACCGTCACGTTCAACTACCGGTACGCGCCGCCGGCGACGCAGGTGAAGGATCTGCTCATGTCCGGGGTCATCGGCGACGTGCTCTCGGTGGAGTTCCACTGGCTGCTGGACACGAGTCACGGCGCCGACTATTTTCGCCGGTGGCACCGAAACAAGGAGAACTCGGGCGGGCTCATGGTCCACAAGGCGACCCACCATTTCGACCTGGTGAACTGGTGGCTGTCAGCGGTTCCGGAGTCGGTGTTTGCCATGGGACATCGCACGTTCTACACGCCCAAGACGGCCGACCGCTACGGTCTGAGCAACCGATCCGAGCGGTGTCTCGACTGCCCCGACGCCGGCGCGTGTCCGTTCTACCTGGACCTGCGGGCCCATGAGCACATGCGCCAGCTCTACCTGGACAACGAGCGGTATGACGGGTACTTCCGGGACCGCTGCGTCTTCAGTGAGGCCATCGACATCGAGGACACGATGAACGTCGTGGTCAGCTACGACAGCGGGGCGAAGATGGCTTATTCGCTGAACGCCTTCTCGCCGTGGGAGGGGTACTTGGTGTGCTTCAACGGCACGAAGGGCCGCCTGGAGCGCAAGGAGGTGGAGAGCACGTACGTCAGCGGTGACGGCAAGACGCCGCATGAGGTCGTCCGGGATCGGAGCGCCATCCACGTTTTCCCGCACTTCCAGGAGGCGTACGCGGCCGAGGTGTGGACCGGCGCGGGAGGCCACGGGGGCGGCGATCCCCTGCTGCTGGACGACATCTTCAACCCGAACCCGAAGCCGGACAGGTACCGACGGTCCGCCGACGAGCGATCCGGGGCCTATTCCATCCTCACGGGAGTGGCGGCGAACCGGTCCATGGAGAGGGGCGAGAAGGTTCGGATCGCTGATCTCGTGCAGCATATCGGGTATCCCGAGTATCCGGCGATGCCGTCGCCGGAGGAGCCGATTCGGAGGGGGGACTCATGACCACGGAACGAACGAGAGCTTTCGCCATTGCGGCCCATCCCGATGATATCGAATTCATGATGGCCGGGACCCTGATTCTGCTGGGGCAGGTCGGGTACGAGCTGCACTACATGAACATCGGGAACGGCTCCTGCGGGACCGCCACGCATTCGAAGGCGGATATCATTCGCATTCGGGGGCGAGAGGCGCGCTCGGCGGCGAGGCTGATCGGGGCGAAGTTTCACGCCAGCTTGGTGGACGACATCGACATCTTCTACGAGAAGAAGCTGCTGGCTCGGGTGGGCGCAGTCGTGCGTCGGGTCAATCCGAGCATCATGCTGGTGCCGTCCTTGGAAGACTACATGGAGGACCACATGAAGGCGGCGCGGCTGGCGGTGACGGCGGCCTTCTGCCGGGGGATGCGGAATTTCCCCGTCGTTCCCAAGACGAAGCCCGTGCAGGGCGAAGTGACGATCTACCATGCGCTGCCCTACGGGCTGCGGGACGGCATGCGCCGACGCCTCCGGCCGGAGCTGTACGTCGACATTGCGGAGGTGCTGGGAAGCAAGCGAGAGATGCTGGCACAGCACCGCAGCCAGAAGGAGTGGCTGGATGCGAGCCAGGGATTGGATGCGTATCTGACGACGATGGAGGAGATGTCGGCGGAGGTCGGCCGGATGTCACGGCGGTTCAGCTATGCTGAAGGCTGGCGGCGCCGGAGCCATCTGGGCTTCTCGGAAGAGGAGGACGATCCGTTGAGCAGGGCATTGGGCGAGCTGGTTCTAAGCAGCCCGCGCGACCAGCAGCACCTCGATGGATGAGCGGAGCCGCCGGCGAGCGAATGCCCACATAGAGAAAGAGGAGGCAAGCATGAGCAGAGGCCTGAGCGTTGTCGCACCCGACTGGTGGGACTACACGACGCTGGACCGGGAGCTGATCGAGGAGGCGGCGAGACTGACGGCGGAGGACATGTTGGGGCTCTCGCGGCCGGGTTTCGAGGTGGTGTTCTACGACACTCTGGCGAGCTTCTACCTGGCGGAGGCGCTGGAGTACATCGAGGCCTGGTCCCAGGCGACCGAAGGGAAACCGGCGGGCATCTGTGGGCCGATCGGGCCGACGGAGCAGCTTCCGCTGGTGGCGCAGTTGGTGAACGCCCTCGGGCTGGACCTCCGCCACGCCCACTTCTGGGGTATGGATGAGTGGTATGTAGACGGCAAAGAGGTGCCGACAGATCACGCCCTCTCCTTCGAGCGGGCCGACCGGGAGCTGTGCTTCGACCGCATCAGGCCCGAGCTGGCGATGCCGGAGGAGAACCTGCATTTCCCGAAGGCGCGCAATCTCGAGGATTACAGTGCGGCCTTCGACCGCGTCCGGTGTGTGGTGATGCAGGGCGGTCAGGGCGACGTGAAGCACTGGGCGTTCAACGATCCACCGAAGCGGGAGGGGCGGTTCACGGAGGAACCGCCTCCGCCTGAGGAGTACCTGAAGCTCGGGGCGCGAGTGGTGGACTTGCACCCGATGACGATCATCCAGAACGCCCGGACGTCGGGCGGGGGCAAGGTTTCGGCGGTGCCGACGCAGGCTCTGTCGGTCGGTCCCGTGGAGACCTGGAAGGCGGAGCGCGTCTCTATCTGGCAGGCGGGCAGACACGACAACCCGTTCGGCCTGCGCCTTACGACGCTGATGATCTCGAAGAAGATCTCGGACAGCGCGGTGCCGATGTCGCTGCTGGCGCTGCATCCGAACGTTCGTTTCAGCTTCTACCGCCACGGCATCGGGACGTGCGAAACGGAAATGCACTGAGGCTGCTCGCGCCTGAGCCTGCAAACGTTCCGCAGCAGCACGCACATGTCGACCGAGGATCTATAGATTCTCCTGCATTACGGATCATAACCATAATGCAAGAAACCCTATAACTTCGGCCGCAAACATCTTTAGAGCGCCTATCAAAACTGCCGGCGCTCTTTGCTGAAGCCCGGGTCAGGCGCTCTGGAAGCCCAGGCGCGGCGTTTTGTTAGAGACTCTTAGACGCGGGCCTCTTCCTTACTGCGGTACATGGCACGGTCGGCCGCCTCCAGCACCTCGGAGGGATCGCCGGCCGACCAGTCGGCGGCGCCAATGGCGACGGAGATGGGAAAGCTCAGACAGGGGGGCACTCGCAGCGACTGCAACTCTTCCGTGATGCGGGCGATCACAGGCTGGCAGGCGTCCTGATCGAGGCCCGGCATCACGATGACGAACTCGTCGCCCCCATAGCGGGCCAGCAGATCGCCCCTGCGGGTGCAGTGCCGCAAGAGATCGGCGAAGGCGGCCAACAGCTCGTCTCCCGCGGCGTGGCCGTAGGTGTCGTTGACCCGCTTGAACTTGTTGAGGTCAAGCATGATCACGGTGTACGGCTCAGCGCGCTCCGCCGCCCGCAGTGCGGTGACCCTCAGCTCGTCGGCGAGGCGGTGGCGGTTGAGCATTCCGGTAAGAGCGTCGGTGCTGGCCCGCCGTTCGATCTCCTGCCGATGGAGCGCGAGCGCCTGCTGCATCTGATGCTCGACCACGGCCAAGGCGCAGGCCCGGGCCAAGTCCTGGCCGTGGGTTCCGGTTTTGATCACGTAGTCCCTGGCGCCCCTCTTGAGCGCAGCCACGGCGAGCCGCTCGCCGCCGCTCGCCGTGACCATCACCACCGGTGGGGCCGCGGGCATAGCCTGGAGCCGCTCCAGCGCCTGCAGGCCGTCCATGTCAGGGAGCCGGTAGTCGAGGGCGACCACATCCCAGGCGTACGGCCGGTAGGCGGCGAGGGCCTCGCCGGCAGTGGCAAAGAGGACGACGCGGTGTCCCCGTTCCTCCAGCGCTTCGGAGGCCAGCAGGGCATGGTCCGGATCATCCTCGATGACGGCGACAGTGAACGGACCGGGATGAGCGTGCAGCGGCTCAGGCACGACTGCGCGCTCCCATCGGATCCTTCGGCCAATCGCCCGGCACAGGGGTGCAGGGTTCGTTGAGCAGGGCCCAGTAGAGCCCGGCCTCCCCCACCTTGCGGTGAAATTCCTCGAAGGAGATGGGCTTGACCAGATAGCTGTTGGCCCCGAGTTGGTAGGCATTGTAGATGTCAGGGGTATTGTCGGAACTGGTCAAGACGACAACTGGAAGGAGGTGCAGCAAGGGGTCCTGTCGGATCTCGCGCAGCAGGTCCATTCCGGAGCCGTCGGGCAGCCGGACGTCCAGCAGGATGACGCAGGGAAGGTCGTCTCCCGTTCGCTCGGAGCATCCTTTCAGGTAGGCACGAGCTTCCCGCAGGGTGCCCGCGGTGTGGATGGGGTTGCTCACCCCCGCGTCCTCCAATGCATCCAAAGTGAGAGCGAGATGGTCTTCGTTATCCTCGACGATCAGGATTTCGCTGAGCATCTTCTTGGTGATCTCAATCGCCCTCATATCTCACCTCCCGGCGGGGCAGCGTGAAGCGGAAGGAGGCTCCCTGGCCTCGCTGCGAGTCCACCCACACGCGTCCGCCGTGTCGCAGGATGATTCGCTTGACAGTACTCAGACCGATCCCCGCGCCCTCGCTCTCCACCTGGCCGAGCCGGCGAAAGGCCTGGAACACTTCCTCGTGATGCTCGGGAGCGATGCCCACCCCATTGTCCTGCACCGTGAACTCGTACTCGGTCGGGTAGGCCTGGTGGCTAATGGAGATCAGGGGTGCAGGCTGTTCGCCCAGGTATCGCAGGGCGTTGCTCAGCAGATTCAGGAATACCTGGTAGAGCGCCACCTCGTCGGCCACGGCTGTGGGCATGCGCCGAGGGACCCGCACCCGTGCGCCGCTCTCGGTGACCATGGCCTTCAGGTCGGAGACGGCGCGGGTGACCACGTTCCGCACTCGCACCGGCTTCAAGTCGAGCGGTCGGTTATGGGCACGAGAGAGGGTCAACAGGCTGTCAATCAGCTCCCGCATGTTATCCACGCTGTGCCCGATGCGCTGCAGGTACTGCTGGCCTCGGTCATCCAGCGCGCTTCCGTACTTGCGCTGCAAGGAGCTGGCGAACCCCTGAATCGTAACCAGCGGAGCGCGCAGGTCGTGGGAGGCGACGTATAGGAGCTCCTGCATCTCCTGGTTCATGGCCGTGAGCTGGCGCATCCGCCACTCCAGCTCCTGGCGCATCGACTGGTGACCTGCCTCCGGCCCCGTCCCATCGCTCAAGTCGATCTGGAACGAACGGGCGCCTCCGCAGGATTCCCGCACCACCAGCGTCGTGGGCAGGTCGAGCTGCCAGGCGTTGAAGACCGGCTGCTCGCCCGCGATGCAGCACGCTGCCAGGTAGCAGGCGTGATTGGCGATTTCGAGCGTTGGCTGGCGGATGCTGGTGAGATGAGGGATGACCTCGAAGACGTCCGGTATGTCGTCGAACCCGATCACGGCGATGTCTTCGGGGACCCGGAGGTCGAGATCCCAGGCCTCCTCCATCGCCGCAAATGCCAACGGATCCTCTGCGCAGACCACCGCAGTGGGGCGATCGTTGCTCCGCAGCACGTGTGCCGCGGCGGCCCTGCTCTCCGGGTGGTCCCGCTCGATCCCGGTTACGGCCACCCATTCGGGGTTGACGGATAGGCCGGCGTTGGCCATACCGTCGAAGTAGCCTTGCTCCCGCTCTCGGAAGTCGCCGATATTCCTGGGTCCGCCCACATAGCCGATTCGCCGGTGCCCCAGGCGGGTCAGATGTCGCACCGCCTGCATCACGCCTCCGCGATTGTCGCAGGCCACCCAGCAGACCCTGGGATCTGCCAGCCGAGAGTAGGCGAGCACCACCGGCACGCCGGTTTCCAGCAGCATGGTCACGGCCGGCAGATGCTCATCATATGGGGCCGGGATTATCACGGCGTCGCAGCTGGTTAGGGAGGCGATCACCTCCTCCGGCGGCTCTCCCACCCTCCAGAACCGCCAGACCAGGTCAAAGCCGGCCTGGATGACGCCATGCATGAAACCGCTGGCGGAGGATAGCTCCCAGGAACTGACTCCTTGCTCCGGGGGCCACTGCTCGATGCGAGGAGGGATGGCGGCCCAGTCAGATGTGTCGGCTCGGAGCACTGCTATGCTGTTGCTTCGTCGGCCCCGGCCAAACCCTGCCGGAAGCACCTGCGATGCTGTCTCAATGCTCATTTTATCGGCCCACGCCGTTGGATAGCCGCTGCTACAGGTATACATCCGCCTGAAGTGCAAGCGGGCAACTTCTAGGCAGTTGTTCCATAAGAGAGCCCTGTATCCCAGAAGAATGCTTGTCGGGTCCCGGAACTGATGTTCCGTGCCAAGACAGATCAGAACGGTCTGCCTGCGGAAGGCGGCGGCAGGGGATCCGGCTGACATGCAGGGCGGCTCGGCCGCGGCCGAAGGGCTTACTCATGCTGCACGACGTAGAGCTGGCATTCGAGCACGGGTCGGGAAACACCATCACAGCAAGGCGAGCGCGGCCTCGGGGCGAAGTAGCCACTTAATGGGGTTTTTCCCCCGCAAGCTCGGAAGGCGAGGTATACGGATGTCAACAGGAACCACTCGGCGAGATCCGCATGACTATCTGATCGTGGAAGGTCATCGGGATATCTGGGAACTCAGCGACAGGTTCATGGTTCGCGACGCGTCCCAGCATTCCCCCATCAGGGACTTTCTGGCGCCGCGGCTGATCGAAGGCGGGGTGAGCGTGACGATCATGCCCGCAGGAGGGGACTCGCTGGAGGAGAGGGAGGGCCGGGACGATTTGTTCGAGGGCTCGATGCGCACTCTGGACATGCTGCTCGTCGAAATCGAGAAGGCGGAGGGCAAGGCATCCATCATCAGGACGAAGGCCGATATTCCGACCAAGCCACACAAGGACAGGGTCCAGTTTTTCCTCGACCTGGAAGGGGGCGGCTCGATTCAGATCGACCCGGAGCCGGGCTACCATCCCGACCGCAGGTTGGGCTTGCTGCGCCAGTTCTTCCGGCTGGGAGTGCGTGGGATGCAGCTGACGCACAATGGCCGCAACCACCTGGGCGACGGCATCAGCGAAGGGAAGATGGCGGGCCGGCTGTCCAGCTTCGGCGTGGAGGTGATCGAGGAGATGAACCGGCTGGGGATGATGATCGGGGTCTCTCACCTTTCCGCGAACGGCGTTTTTCACGCGGCGGAGGTTTCGAAGAAGCCCATCGTCTCAACGCACACCAACATCCATCCCTTCCTTTGCACGGCCCGGCAGCACTTGGAGGAGGAGGTCAAGGCCATTGCCTCTACCGGCGGGCTGGTTGGGGTCAGGTACATAGAGGGAGAGACGCCGTACTCGCTTCTCGTCGATGAGATCGAGCACCTGGCGAAGACCGTGGGGGTGAAGCATACCGGGGTCGGCTGGCTCGGACACGATGCCGGTCACCCGGCGGCGGGCTATGTCCCCGGGCACAGCCCGGGGCGGCAGTTCGCCGGCGTAGAGGCCCAGAACATGTACGAGCACTGGAGCGCTTTCATCGACCTGCTGTCCGAGCGCGGGTTCACCGACGAGGAGATAGGCCTGATCCTGGGCGGCAACTTCGTGCGGATCTGGAAGGAGGTGCTTCCCGCCGCGTGCTAGACCGGCCATCCCGTCGACTGGATCAGAGCAGCTTGACCAGCTCCGGGAGCCATTCTTCGAAGCCTTTCATGTCGTAGGAGAACGTGCAGAACCCGGCGGCCCCCGCTTCGCGCGCCACTTCGATCTGGGTGGCAAGCTCTCGGGGCGAAGGCAGGATGAAGGCTCCCAGGCCCGCGTAGACGGGCACTCGACCGCCGGCGAGGGCGACCTGCTCCTGAACGGCGCGGCGCAGGCACTCGACATCGGGGGTGTAGTTCATGGGACAGATGGCGTCGAGCCAGCCCTTCTCGACCCAATGGACCCAATCCTGTGCCACATCTCGCAAGGCCCCCCAGGTGCTGGCCCAGGAGGCAAGGGAAATCTTGACCGAGGGTTTGAGTCGGCGGGCCTCCTGCGCGATCTCCTCCACCAACGATGACATGAGCCCCCGTCGGAAGTCCGCCCAGTGGAGCACCCAGGGTCCCTTGTCATGCCAGCCGGTGCCGAGCACCTCCTCGGGATAGGTGACATTCGTCGCTCCACTCTGCTTTTCGAACAGGGCTTTGCAGCGCGGGCAGAAGCAGAACTGGCGATTGGGAAAGCGCATGTAGTCGAAGTGGATGCCGTCTACATCGTAGCGCTCGACGAGCTCGAGCATGGCCCGCTTCTCTATCTCACGGTTGCGCTCGTCAGAGGGGCACATCCAGTGGCAGCCCTGGCCCGCCTCGACCGCGGGCTTGCCCTCCGGGTCAAGCTGCACGCGGTTCTCTCGCACGAACTCCTCGAGGCGACCCTCCGGCGCCCGCCACATCGCCCAGTTGATCCGCCACACATGGACCTGGACGCCGTGATCCCGCGCCGCCTGGAGGCAGAGAGCCAACTCGTCGCGGCGGGGGCCGGTCGGCTTCTCGCCGCGCCGTTCCGGCGCCACCCAGGGCAACACGTCGCTCTCATACATGGCCGTGCCGCCCGTGCTCATGCAGGGGAAGATCATCTCGAAGTCGTGGTTGCTCAGGTTGCCCATGATGGCCTGCCAGTCCCGGCCCGGCCGGTCCTGCATCCAGGTTGAGCGCACGAATGTCTCAGACATAGATAGACCTCCGTTCGTCCATAATTGGCGGCAACACTTCCGCGGTGCGCACCGAGGCCACATGGTATCACCTCGCCCTTCGCACAGCAATGCGCTCCCCGGGGCCACACCCGCGCGGGAGAGGAGATGCGGGGTCGCTTCCTGTCGTGTGGAGAGTCGGTCATGCGGGTCGCCAGTCGGGTCTCGGGAGCGATGTACCCCCCACCATCCGCCGCGGCCCTCGGCTGGGCCAGCGACGAGGCGAGGACAGCACGCACGAGTCAGAGGATGGCGGGGCGGCCCGGTGAAGAGAGAACCATCAGATGCGTCTGGGTTGTTTGCAGCATCCGTGGCGCGAGGCCGGTGCTCGCACGTCACCCGACGGGGGCCGCGAGGAATGGGTCAGGGGGAGACAGCGCACAGGGGCGATGGCGGTTGACTGACACCGGTGTCGAGGAGGGCGACGCCGGTGAGCGGCACCAGGAATCCCGGGCGAGGGCACGGGATCTCATGAAGAGAGGAGGAGAGGTTTGTGGCTGCTGAACGCACGTGGCGAGTAGCTGTTCTGGGTTTGGGCCATTGGTATTCGGCCTACGGTCTGGCCCGAGGTTTGCAGGAGTATCCGAAGGCGGAGCTCGCGGCCGTGGCCTGGCACAACAAGCAGCAGCGTGTGGAGTTCGCGGGCACGTACGGAATCAGGGCCTATGCCAGCTATGACGAGCTGCTGGAAAAAGAAGACGTGGACATCGTCCACATCTCCCCTCCGGTGGCGGAGATCCCGGAGTGCACGATCAAAGCGGCGCGGGCCGGCAAGCACATCATCATGGGGAAGCCCATGGCGATGACGCTGGAGCAAGCGGATGAGATGGTGCAGGCGGTGGAGAAGGCGGGAGTCAAGTGCCTGTGCTTCCAGGGTTTTTTCCGCCTGGGTATGGCCGATTTGAAGAGGCGGCTGGAGGGGGGATTGATCGGCGATCTGGTCGTGATGCATGCGACGGGACGCTGGTCCATAGCCGAAGACTGGCTCCGTTCAGGGAGGTCCGGCTGGTTCACCGACCCGAAGCAAGTGCCGGGCGGGGCCTTCATCGACGAGGGCATCTACGCGATGGAACAGCTCCGATGGCTGGCGGGGAGCGAGGTGGTGCAGGTGGAGGCGAAGATGGGGAACCTGGTTCACAAGGACATCGAAGTCGAGGACTGGGGGATGGCCACCTTCACCTTTGAGAACGGCGTCATTGGCACGCTGGAGGCCAGTTGGACGATCAACTCCCCGCGGAAGACCGGCCCCTCGCCGAAGCAGAACTCGGTGCGGCGGTTGGAGATCGTCGGCACCCGCGGTGAGATCGTGTCGGATGGGCTTTTCGGATTGGGGACGGCCGTGCTCTCCAAGGAGGCCGCGCACTGGGTGTTCGAGCGACCGGGAGGGGAGCGCTTCTCGCCGCCCCACCCAGGCACGGTGGATCATCTCATCACCTGCCTCGAGGAAGGCAAGGAACCGGTGGCTCCAATCGAAGAGGCGCGGAAGTCCTTCGCCGTTGCCCTGGCCGCCTATGAATCGGCCAGAACGGGGAAGCCGGTGAAGCTCTAGACCCCGCGTGCAATGTTGAGCGCGCGCGGGCTGGCCGGGAAGGGAGGAGGAAGATGAGGTACACCGCCATAGGGAAGCGCGTTCCTCGCCTCGACGCGCCGGCGCACGTGACCGGGCAGACGCACTTCACCGCCGACCTCGCGCTCCCCGGCATGGTCTGGGGCGCAATCGTGCGCGCGCAGCATCCGCACGCGCGCATCGTCTCCGTAGACACCGAGAGGGCGGCTCACATGCCCGGGGTGCTGGCAGTCGCGACGGGCGAGGATGGGCCGCACCTGGCCGGGGAGAAGGTTCGCTACGAGGGTGAGGCGGTGGCAGCGGTTGCGGCTGAGACGCGAGCGCAGGCATTGGCCGCGGCGCGGGGGATCGAGGTCAGGTACGATCCGCTGCCCGTTGTGACGGACGTGCGCTCCGCCATCAGGCCCGAGGCCGCCCGCGTCCACGCGCGGTCCGAGAGCCGCGAGTTTCCGAATGTGTGCGACGAGACCACGGTGAAGCGCGGGGATATAGGCAAAGGCTTTGCCGCCGCGGATCATATCTTTGAGGACAGTTTCGAGACTCCGTGGGTGCATCAGGGCTACCTCGAGCCGCACGCCTCCATCGCCGACTGGGAGGCGAGCGGGAAGCTGACCGTCTGGACGAGCACTCAGGCTCAGTTCGGGGTGCGGAGCGCGTTGGCCCGGACGTTCAAGCTCCCGATGAGCCGGGTGCGCGTCATCGGGATGCCGGTGGGCGGGGGCTTCGGGGGGAAGGGGGGCGTGATACTCGAGCCCGTCGCGGCGGAGCTGTCGCGAAGGTGCGGTCGGCCGGTGAAGCTGGTGATGACGCAAGAAGAGGAATTCCTGGCGAACCGGCCGTGCGGCGGATCGGTTCTGGAGCTGAAGACGGGGGTGAAGAGGAGCGGGGAACTCGTCGCCCTGCAGGCGCGACTGCTCTTCGATACGGGCGCTTACGGCGGGGCGCAGTCGGGCATCGGTGCGGTGCTGGTGCAGGGGCCGTATCGGATTGCGAACCTGCTGGTGAAAGCGTACTCGATCTACACGAACAAACCATCTGCGGGGGCGCGGCGCGCGCTCACCGCACCCCACGTACATTTTGCCATCGAAAGCCAGCTCGACATCATCGCGGAAGCGCTGGGGATCGACCCGCTGGAGATGCGGCTGAGGAACGTGATGGGGAAGGGCGACCCGGTGGTCGGGAGCGCCACCATGCCGTATTCGCTGCCGGAGAAGGTGATTCGGGCGGCCGCGGAGCGGGCGGGCTGGTCGCGACGGGGGCGGTCGCGGGGTCGCTCGGGGAAAGCCCGCGGCACCGGTATCGCGGCGGGGCACTGGACCTGCTGGGCGGGATCGTCAAGCGCCTACGTCCATGTCAATGAAGACGGCACCGTGTCTGTGCTCACCGGGGCCATCAACCTGAGCGGGACCGACACGTCGTTCGCGCAGATCGCGGCGGAGTGTTTCGGCGTCCCGGTGGAGCGCGTGACGGTGACTCAGGGCGATACGGACACCGCGCCGCACAACGATGGATCGCATCACAGCCGCGTGCTTTTCGGTGTGGGCGAAGCGGTGCGCCGCGCCTGCGAGGACGCCAAGCGCCGACTGGCGGAGGCGCTGGCGGGAGAGCTTGGCGTGGCGTCCGACAAGGTGCAGATAGGGCAGGGCCGGGTTCGAGCCGCCGGCGCGGGTTCGCTCTCTCTCGCCGAGGCCGCGGGCCGGGCGGTTGACTATGGAGGCGCCATCGTGGGCCGGGCGGCGCTGACCGAACTGCCGTTCGCGATTTCCTCGTGCGCTCAGGTGGCCGAGGTGGAGGTGGATCGAGAGACGGGCCGGTGGGAGCTAAAGCGGCTGACCTGTGCGCAGGATGTGGGGTTCGCCATCAACCCCATGAGCGTCGAGGGGCAGATCGAGGGGGGCGCGTCGCACGGGATCGGGTACGCGCTCTGCGAGGAGTATGTTTACGACGAGGGGCGGCTGCTGAACCCGAACTGCATGGATTTCCGCATGCCCACCTCGCTGGACCATCCCGAGTATGAGGTTGCGCTGGTCGAGGAGCAAGTGGACGGTGGGCCCTTCGGCGCGAAGGGCGTCGGGGAGCCGCCGACCATCCCCACGGCGGCCGCCATCGCCAACGCCATCTTCGACGCCGTCGGCGTGCGCGTTCGCCAGATCCCAATCACTCCCGAACGGCTGTACCGAGAGATGGAGCGGGCGCGGCGGTCCGGCTGTAGTTGAGCTGGGTCCGTGAGTGATGCCAGCGGTCATTGTCGGGCGCTGCCGGGAGGGGGTGGGCCGCGCTCTCGATCTTCGGGGGCGGCCGGAGGTGTTTGTGCAGACGGTGGGGTCGTGCCGGGAGAGGAGGGTCAGCGCTTGCGGCCGTGGGTGGCGAGGGCGCGCTTGATCTCGGCAAGGAGGAGATCGGAGGGGGCGGGTTTGCGGAGATAGGCGTTGATGCCGAGCCGCTCTAACTCCTCTTCCTGCTGGGGAGTGGCGCTGGCGGTGAGGACGATGACGGGGAGGGCGCTGTGGAGCGTGCGGCGGAGGAACTCCAGGATGCCGACTCCACTTTCCAGGGGGAGACCGATGTCGAGGATCATGAGGTCGGGGAGGGCGTCTTTGGGTGCGCTGAGCTGGACGAGGGCCTCGGCGCCGTGGCGAGCTTCCTGGACGTCGTAGCCGCTGCGGAGAAAGAGCTCTCGCAGCACGGCCATGACCTCGGGGTTATCTTCGACGATGAGTATGCGCACCGGGGGTGCAGTGCTCACGGTCTCTTCCTCCGAGTTGATCCCCTTCATACTACCCAGGTGGCCGCGGGGGTCACACCTGCAATACCTGCGCCTTGCTCAGACAGCGCCACCTGCGGGGGAATGAGAGGGGGCCGGGGAGCGCGGTGGCGCGCTCACGGATGGGAGCGGAGGCGGCGACGGCTCAGAGTGACGTAAGGCCCCGCTGGGATCATGGGGTCCCAGGCCGGGACTCGAGCTCCGAAGGAGGCTGCGCTCGACCGGGCTGGCCGGAGCCGCGGGACCTCATCCGGGTATCGCGTGATCTTCGCCGCATGCGGGGACGGCCGGCGCGTACCGCGCGATCGCGCTGCTGCTGGACAGCCCGGGCTTCGGCGGCCCACTGGGCTTCGTGGGCTCTGTAGCGCGTCATGGCGTAGAGCGCGCCCAGGGCGATGCCAATCACGATTACGATAACGACGAAGGCCGGACTGAGACGCTTTCTCACTGGGCTCTCCTCCGTGCTGCGGACAGCACCTTCTGATCGCCGACTGTCACCGGCGGCGACCCGCCATTATACCGCAATACGCTTGGGCAGCGGTAGTCTTCGCTCAGTGGCGGATGGGCACGGCGAGCATGTTGTGCACGGCGGAGAGGATCTCCTCCATGCTGCAGGGTTTGGTGAGGTAGCGGTCAGCCCCCCCCATCCAGGCATCGAGGACGTCGGCGTGTCCGTCGCGCCCCGTGAGGACAATGACGGGAAGGTATTGCGTCTCCGGTGTGCTCCGGAGCGTGCGCAGCACCTGGAGGCCGCTCATCACCGGCATCATGACGTCG
>Ga0307379_10002586_pt1 | contig 26682 bp, 22 predicted proteins | sample UN2MG_FD_202237 | JGI IMG/M metagenome (GOLD analysis project Ga0307379, IMG submission 202237) | Soil microbial communities from Risofladan, Vaasa, Finland - UN-2 | ecosystem: Environmental > Terrestrial > Soil > Coastal area > Acid sulfate soil | place: Finland: Risofladan, Vaasa | collected...
AGTTCACGGAAGGCAATTTCGAGGCCGAGGTCTTGCAATCGGACAAACCGGTCCTTATCGACTTCTGGGCCGAGTGGTGCATGCCGTGCAAGATGATCGCGCCGGCGGTGGAGGAGGTCGCGAACGAGAACGCGGAGGCCGTCAAGGTCGGCAAGGTCAACGTCGACGAGAGCCCCGCTATTGCGTCCAGGTACGGCGTTCGCTCCATCCCGACGCTGCTCATATTCAAGGGAGGCCAGGTGGCCGAGAAGATGGTAGGCGCGGTCTCCAAGGAGACCATGCAGGAGTTCGTAGATAAGGTGAAGTAGGGGGCGGCTCGAGCCGAGGCTGTGCCGGTAACCAACAGCGTAGCAACGACCCGTCGCTGCTTCAGCGGCGGGTGTTTTATTGCCCAACGCCGTTACGCTATGGTATTTTGCGGCGAGGGGTAGGGGCGACCGGCCGGTCGCCCCTACGATAACCCCGTTATGGTATACGACCGCCACAAACATCATCGCCGCTCGATTCGTCTTCCGGGTTGCGATTATTCGCATCCCGGCGCGTATTTCGTTACCGTATGCACGTACGGCCGCGATTGCCTGTTCGGCGCGGGGGAGGCGGGGACGGTCCGATTGAACGAATACGGCCTCGTCGCCCGGTATGAATGGTTGCGGTCCGCGGGCGTCCGCGACGAAATAGAATTAGACGCGTTCGTAGTCATGCCTAACCATATACACGGTATCGTTGTCGTCACCGACGCCACGGTAGGGGCGACCGGCCGGTCGCCCCTACATAAAACCGACGGCCGACCGCGGGGACCGGCAAAACGTTCGTTGGCGTCTTTTATATGCGGATACAAACCTGCCGTCACCCGGCGCATCAACCAATTGCGCGACACCCGCGGCGCGCGTGTTTGGCAACGCAATTATTACGAACGGGTAATCCGGGACGACGACGAGTTGGCCCAGGCGCGGGGTTATATAATCGACAACCCGGGCCGGTGGGCGGATGACGATTATTTCGTCGGTCCGTAGGGGCGGCCGGCGGGTGTTTTTTTTGTGTCAAACCGCCCCGCATTATGTTATCTTGCGGGGGGAAGGCGAGATATGACCGCAAGCGAAAACCACCCGACGCGAACAGCTCCTATAAATTGGGAGCGAGGCGTCGGGGTTTTATATGCGCCTGTGATAAGCGAATAATATATAGTTCGGGCTTTGCGGCGATTACCGGCTTAATAGTTCGAGGCAACAAGTATATAAGAAAATTAGGAGCCGAATATGGCGGATAAAGTCGAGTACAGCATTCGCGGAGGATTCTTAGAAATACCCGTAATGGACTTTTACGGCCCGTGTAACACATCGAGAAATAAAGAATACACGGTCGGTTGGGCATATAAAGTAATACTAGTAAAACGAGGCGCACCCATTCAAGTATTCGATTTGGTGTGTGCCGAGGAAGGAAAAGTGGCCGAAAACGGGAACTTCGTAATCGCGAGTGACGTAAAGCCCGATAAATTATCTTCAGTTCTAAACGCATATTCTCGCGAAGGGGAATTACTTATCCGGTTAAAAGTAAGAGCTTTGGTTTTCAATAAAGGCATTTCTCCTTCGGGGGATTATGCGGTATGGCAAACCGCACACAATCCGGATTCTAACGATGGTAATCAACTCATCTTTTTCGACCTCATTAAAAGGGAAGCAACTTGGGCGATACCCGCAGAACCGGGGTGGGCTAGCGATTACGAATTCGATGACGTGAATAAAATACTAAATTTAGTATACCGTGGAGGCCAGTCATATAGGTATACATACGCGGGAGAATTCCTCGACGCAGAAAAACTAGAAACGAACTTGTTAAATTCTAATTCGCCCTACGATGTCCTTCGGGCCGTTGGAGATAAACTGGATTCCGGGGATATAACCACGGGTGAGTACCCTAAATTAATAGGATATCTCGAAGCGGCGTTAAGTAAAAGCCCCGAACCGGACGCAAAGAGCTCTATATACCGCCGCCTAGGCGAAATGTATTACGCGTTAGAAGGCCGCGCCGAAGCTATCGATTACTTAGAAAAAGCGTTAAAGCTGAACCCTAGAGTCGGTGCTAAACGGTTGCTTGGGAAAATCAAAAAGGAAATGAATTGAGGCTACCGCCCGTAGGCCTTACCTATCCCGAAATCGAGTCTTCATGGAAGAGGAATTCTCCGCTGGTAAAGGGTGGTCCGCGGTAAAAGGGAGCGCGAGAAGGACCAGAAGCTGCCTTTATAATACGGGGATTAGTTACTTATATCTTAATTATTTAAACAAGGAGGCTAAAAAATGCATATCTACGAAGGTTTCCCGTACCGCCTCGAACTAGGTGGAGAAATAGTCGCAGCCTTCACGACCGCCCGGGGGCTGAGGCCGCCCAGCGGCGAGGGTTTGAAATATTTCCCGAACATAACCCTCCTTAACGGCAAAGACGACACGGGCGCAGTATCCGCTTGGAGGGATTTGGTTACCGGGGGGGCAGAGCAATACCGAAAAGACGGAGCCGTAATCCGCGTCAACGGGGCGGGTAACGCGTTAGAACGATGGGAATTCTTCGAGGCTTTCCCAAGGATTTTCGAAGACGGCTTGCCTCCGTATGATATTAAGGAAGTCGATATCGTCGTCGAACGTACGGAACGCGTAAAACGTTAAGGTTTAAAAATGAAGTACGAAATCCGCGTGGATGGATTGCTCGGCAAATTGAGGTGTCTGCTTTCGAGCAGGCGTTATTCCTGTGATGAATTCGGCGGCCTCCCCGATTCGCCGGGCGTTTACCTTTTTAGGCAAAAACGGACCGGCAAGGTTATTTACGCAGGTAGGACCGGTAAGACTAAAAAACGAACCATCAAAGTACGAGTTCGGGAACACTTCCACCATTTCAAAGACATAAAAAAAGCTTACAGCCAACCCACCCAAAAATGGTTGATCGAAACGCGGAGAGTAAAACGCGGAGGATTTGAAACCATTTCGCGCGCTGCGATAAATCACCTCAAAGAGGATTACTTCGTTCAATGTGTACCGGTTAAGGGTCCCGAAGAAAGGGCCGTCTTCGAACGTTTCACATTCGCGGCCCTTAAACCGCCCGCCAATTTGGCGAAAGACTACGAACGCTAAAGCTTGGGCCCCGGTATAATATGCCGGCGCCACTACTACTAGGGCTTCGGCTCTATTCCCAGCCTCCGCATACCCTCCCCCCCAAAGTTTTTAATTGCGCCCGCGAGGGCGTTTTATTATTATGCGGGTAAGGCGCTATGGCGAAGAAAAAGGCGAAGGACAACCCGACGCAGGAGGCGCGGGTCCTGGCGGCGCGCTGGAACCTGCGCATCGACGCCGACGAGCTGAGCCGCGTGTGCGAGCTGCTGGGCCGCGCGCCCACCAAGGTCGAGGCGTTCTTCTTCGACGTCGCCTGGTCGGAGCACTGCTCGTACAAGTCGAGCCGGCGCATCCTGAGGCGCTACCTCCCCACGTCCGCGCCCAACGTCGTTTGCGGCCCGGGCCAGGACGCCGGCATCGTCCGCGTCTTCGAGGAGGACGGCGTCTCCCACTGCGTCGCGCTGGCCCACGAGAGCCACAACCACCCCTCGCAGGTGCTGCCGCTGGAGGGCGCGGCCACCGGCATCGGCGGCATCGTGCGCGACGTCTACTGCATGGGGGCCGACGTCGTCGCGGTCCTCGACCCGCTGCGGTTCGGCGCCCTCTCCGGCGAGAACGAGAAGCGGACCCAGGCCATCGCCCGGGGCGTGGTGGAGGGGATATGGCGCTACGCCAACGCCATCGGCGTCCCCAACGCCGGCGGCGACGTATACTTCGACGCGAGTTTTGACGACAACTGTCTGGTGAACGTCGTCGCGGTGGGGGTGGTGGCCGAAGCCGACGTCGTCCCGAGCCGCGTCCCGGCCGCGGCCCGCGACGAGCATTACGTAATTGTCCTGGTCGGCAAACCCACCGACGACTCGGGCGTGGGCGGCGCCTCCTTCGCCTCGGCCGTGCTCGACGAAGAGGAGGACGTCGCGAACAAGGCCGCGGTGCAGGTCCCGGACCCGTTCCTCAAACGCGTTCTGACGGTGGCGACGCACGCCGTCCTCGCCCGCGCGCGGGAGAAGGGCGTCCAAATCGGGATGAAGGACCTGGGCGCGGGGGGCCTGGGGGGAGCAGCCTCCGAGCTCTGCGCGGCCGCCAAGCTGGGCGGCACCCTCGACCTCGACAAGGTCCCGCTGGCCATCGAAGGCCTCGAGCCGCCGATAATAGCCGTGGGTGAGACGCAGGAGCGCTACGTCATCGCGGCCCCGGCCTACTTCGCCGAAGAGATATTGGCCATATACAACGACGAGTACGAGCTGCCGCGGGTCTTCCCGGGCGCGCAGGCCACCATCGTCGGCGAGGTCATGGAGGAGAAGTACTTCCGGATGACGGCGCGCGGCGAGGTCGTGGCCGAAATTCCGCTGGAGGTCATCTCGAGCGCGCCCAGCTACCGGCGGGAGGCCCAGGCGCCGGCGGCGCCGCTGGAGTTCGTCCGCCTGAAGCTGCCGGGGGACCTGGCGGAGACGCTGCTCGAGCTTTTAGGTTCGCCCGACATCTGCTCGCGCCGGCCGCTCTACGAGCACTACGACCGCAACGTCCAGGGCAATACCGTAGTCGAGGCGGGCGAGGCGGACGCCGCGGTCCTGGCGCCGTGGCCCGGCAAGGCCCAGGCCATCGCGCTGGCGTGCGACGGCAACCCGTACGTCGGGACGCTGGACCCCTACGCCGGCGGCGCCCACGCGGTCCTGGAGGCGTGTCGCAACGTCGTCGCCGTGGGCGCGGCGCCGGTGGCGGTCACGGATTGCCTGAACTTCGGCAACCCGGAGGACCCGGAGGTCTTCTGGTCCTTCGAGGAGGCGGTGCGGGGCATCGGCGACGCCTGCCGCGCGCTCGGGCTGCGCGGGACCGACGCGCCGCTGCCGGTCGTCTCCGGGAACGTGTCTTTTTATAACGACTCGAGCCGGGGCGTCCCCGTCAAGCCTTCCCCCATCGTGTGCGTGCTCGGCTTTATGGAGGACTACGCCGTCGCCGTAACGACGCAGCTCAAGGAGGCCGGCAACCCCCTCTACCTCGTGGGCCGGCGATGGGGCGAGTTGGGCGGCAGCCAGTATTACCAGCTGCGCGGCCGGCTGGGGTGGCCCGCGCCCATGCCGCGCTTCGGCGAGGAACGCCAGATGCATGAGGCCGTCCTGGAGCTCGTCGAGACGAAGTGCGTGGCCGCGGCGCACGACGTGGCCGACGGCGGCCTGGCCGTCTGCCTGGCGGAAATGGTCGTCAGGCCCAGGTGGGCCGCGCCGCTGGGTTGCGCCGTCGACATCGGCCCGGCGCTCGGCTCCACGCCGCCCGACGGGGCGCTTTTCTGCGAGAACGGCGGCTTCGTGCTGGAGGTCCGCAGGGGCTCGGCCGAGGCGGCGGAGCTTATAATGGACGACGCCGGCGTCGACTGGTGGCGGCTGGGCGAGGTCACCGAAAAGCCGGAGTTGGCGATAAAGGAAGGCGGCAAGACTTTGCTCGAGCTCGCCGCCGCGGATATGGCCGCGGCCTGGAACGAGACGCTGAAGGGGTATTTTTAAACAGTATTGTCGGCGGACGCCGCACGCATAAGGATTATAATACGTGTCCCCTCTTCGAAAACCTAAATTGGCCGTAATCCAGTTCCCGGGCGTGAACTGCGAGTACGAGACGGCGCGGGCGCTGGAGGCCGCGGGCGCCCGGGCGGACGTCGTGCGCTTCAACCTCCCGGCCGACGAGATACGTCGGTACGACGGCTACGTTCTGCCGGGGGGCTTCGCGTACGAGGACCGCGTGCGCGCCGGCGCCGTCGCCGCCAAGGATGCCGTCGTCGACGTTCTGGCGGAGGAGGCCGCGCGCGGCAAACCGCTGTTGGGGATATGCAACGGCGCCCAGGTGCTGCTCGAGGCCGGCATCGTGCCGGGGCGCGAGCCGGGCCGCGTCGAGATGGCGCTGGCTCACAACCGCCACCCGTACCATAAAGGTTTCCTCAACCGCTGGGTCTTCTGCCGCCACGAGCCTACGGGCGAAGTGCTGCCGCTCCCTATCGCCCACGCCGAGGGCCGCTTCGCGTGCGCCGACGAGAAGGCCGAGGCGGCGCTCGAGCGCGACGAGCTGATATACCTCCGCTACGTGGACGAGGCCGGCAACGCCGTCGGCGAGGAGTACAATCCCAACGGCTCGGCGCTGGACGCCGCGGCGGTAAGCTCGTACAGCGCGGCCGCGGTCGCGACCATGCCTCACCCCGAGCGCGCGAGCTGGCTTTATCAAATCCCCCGCTACTTACCGGGGCCTTGGGGCTTGAAGCGGCGCCGCGCCGCGGGCAAGGAGCTGAACGCCCGCGGGCCCGGGCGCCTCGTCTTCGAAGACTTTTTGAAGCTGGTTTGAGAGGAGGAGTTCGCGTTATGAGAGCGCTGGTTACGGGGGGCGCGGGCTTCATAGGCCGGCACGTCGTAGGGTGGCTGCTGGGCCGCGGGTACGACGTCCTCGCGCTCGACAACCTTTCGAACGGTTTCGTGGAAAATTTGGCCGAATTCGACGGGAAGAGCGGTTACGAGGGCCTGCACGAGGGCGACATTTGCGACGACGCGACGTGGCGCCGGTTGGCCGACGAGCGCTTCGACATAATCTACCACCTCGCCGCGGCCATCAACGTCCAGGAATCCATTGACGACCCCGCCGCGACCTTCCAGTCGGACGTGGTCGGCACGTTCAGGGCGTTGGAGTTCGCCCGTAAGCAGGCGAGCCGGTTCATCTACGTTTCGACCTGTCTGGTGTACGCGCCGGCGGTGGACGGGACGCCCATAAACGAACGCTACCCGACCAGGCCCGCGTCGCCGTACGCCGCGGCCAAGCTGGCGGGCGAGAACCTGACGCTGTCGTACTACCACGCCTACGGCCTGCACGCCCTCATCCTCCGCCCCTTCAATACCTACGGCCCGTTCCAGCGGACCGACGGCGAGGGCGGCGTCGTCGTGACGTTCCTGAATCATTTCCTCAGGGGGGAATCGCTCGTCGTCTTCGGCGACGGCCGCCAGACGCGCGACCTGTTGTACGTGGACGACTGCGCGGACCTCATAGGCCGGGCGGGCGAGTCGAACGCCGCCGGCTCGGTGATTAACGGCGGCCTGGGCCGCGAGATCGAGGTGCGCGACCTGGCGCAGAAGGTAGCCGGCGAGGAGGGGCGGGTGGAGTTCGCGCCGCACCCGCACGCGCAGGCCGAAGTGTGGCGGCTGGTGTGCGACAACGCCAAGGCCGCGCAGCTGCTGGACTGGCGGCCTAAAGTGCACCTCGACGAGGGCATCGCGAAGACGCGGGCGTGGATGGCGGAGAAGTTAAAATAAGAACCGATTACTCGCGAAATAAAAAGCCGGCCCTCGCGGCCGGCTTCTTTTTCTAAGTAGGGGACGACCTTTAGGTCGGCCCGAACAAGGGGCTTAAGCCCCTTGGCTCCCTTCCCTCAGAACGACCACGCGAAGGCCGGCGTTGTTATTTGATACGGGGTATTACGTTACCTGCGTCGCGGCGATGGCGACGACGTCGACGATGTCGTCCACCTTGGCGCCGCGGCTGAGGTCGTTCATCGGCTTCGCGAGGCCCTGCGTTATGGGCCCCACGGCCCGGGCGCCGGCGAGCCGCTCGGTTAATTTATAGCCGATATTACCGGCGTTCAGGTCCGGGAAGATGAGGATGTTGGCGCGGCCGGCCACGCTCGAGTCGGGCGCCTTGCGGGCCGCTACGGCCGGGACCGCCGCGGCGTCGAGTTGGAGCTCGCCGTCCAGCGCGAGCTCGGGCGCCTTCTCCCGGGCGAGCTTCACCGCCTCGCGGACCTTGTCCACCAGCTCGTGGGCCGCCGAGCCCTTGGTGCTGAACGAGAGCAGCGCGACCCGCGGTTCCCTCTCCATCAGCCGCTCGAAGGAGCGCGCCGTCGTGACGGCTATGTCCGCGAGCTGTTCGGGCGTCGGGTCCACCACCAGCGCGCAATCGGCGAAGAAGAATACGCCGCCCTCGCCGAGCGCGGCGTCTTTCAGAAGCATGGCGAAGAAGGTCGAGAGCGTCCCGACGCCCGGCGCCAGGCCGACGAGGTGCAGGGCGGCCCGCATGACCGTCGGCGTCGCGGTGGCGGCGCCGCCCACGACCGCGTCCACGTCGCCCCGCCGCAGCAGGTAGGCGCCGAAGTACATCGGCTCGGCGACGGCGCGGGATGCCTCCTCCGGCGTCAGGCCCTTGTGCTTGCGGAGGCCGTAATACACGCCGGCCGCGTCTTCGCGGCGTTCGTCTTCACCGGGTACGATTAAGGTGAAAGGCGCGAGGTCGACGCGACCCTTGGCCGCGGCGGCCTCCGCGGCGGCGTAGTCGGGCGCGAGTAAAACGACTTCGCGGGCGTAACCGAGCTCGAGCGCCCGGGCGCCGGTCGCGACGATGCGCTCGTCGCCGCCCTCCGGCAGGCAAAGGCGGATGGGGTTCTCGCGGGCCTTATTCCGTACGCGGGTAAAAAAATCCGTGGGGCAACCTCCCGGCGTCGGGTTGTCGAAATGGGTTTTTGGGGGCTGGTTTCGGGCCGGCCCTCGTCGGCGTCGGCTACAGTACTTCCGCGCCGGCGGGCAGGTCGCCGTCCAGCGCCAGGACCTTGACGACGTCGTGGTGCTGAGCCGCGAGCAGCATGCCGCGGGATTCCGCGCCGCGGATCGTCGCCGGCTGCATGTTCTTCACGACGATAATTTTCTTGCCCACCAGGTCCTCGGGCTCGTACCAGGGCGCGATGCCGGCGACGACCGGGCGTTCCTCGCCCCCCACGTCCACCGTCATCTTGAGCAGCTTGTCCGCGCCTTCGACCCGCTCGCAAGTCTTGACCTCGGCCACGACCATTCCCAGCTTCTTAACGTCGTCCATATTTACGTGTTCTTCGCTCATATCTTCCTCCGTCGGTGCGGTTCTTTCCTCTTTTTGGGAAATGGCGGCCGCCGGCTCGAGGCCCGCGCTTTTCTCGAGGGCTTCCAGCTGAGCGGCGACTTTGCCGTCGTCGATTTTCTCTATTAAAATTTTAACGTCGCCCAGCGGCGCTCCCTCGGGGACGGCGGCGGTCTTGGCCTCGTCCCAGCTCAGCGGCCGCGCCAGGCCCAGCATACGCCGTATCTCGGCGGCGGCCACCGGCGTGAAGGGGTCGAACGCCGTCGACAGCGCCGCGGCCACCCGGCAGCTTACGTTCAATATCGTCGCGGCCCGGGCGCGGTCGCGCTCCCGCCAAGCCCACGGCTCCTCGTCGTTGTAGTATTTGTTGGCGGCGCGGGCTATATCGAGCGCCGCCGCCAGGCCGGCCCGCATCTCGAAGTTCTCGACGTGCGCCGCTTCGGCCTCGAGTTGGCGGCCGGCCAGTTTGAGCAGCTCTTCGTCGCGGGCCTGCAGCGCGCCCGCGCGCGGGACCTCGTTGCCGAGGTAGTTCTTGACGAAGGCGAGCGCGCGGTTGACGAAGTTGCCGAAGATGTCGGCCAGCTCCGAATTCACCCGCGTCGCCATCTCGGCGAACGAGAAGTCGGCGTCGCGCGTCTCGGGGGCGTTGGCGGTGAGGTAGTAGCGCAGCGCGTCCACCTGGAAGTCGGCCAACGCGTCCTCGGCCCACACGGCCCAGTTCCGGCTGGTCGATATCTTCCGGCCCTCCAGGTTGAGGAACTCGTTGGCGGGGATTTGGAACGGGAGTTTGAAGCCGTCCGGCTGGCCCATCAGCATCGCGGGCCACACGAGGGCGTGGAAGACGATGTTGTCCTTGCCTATGAAGTGGACCAGTTTGGTGTCGTCGCCCAGCCAGTAATCCTTCCAGCGTTCCGGCTCGCCGCGCTTCCGCGCCCACTCGATGGTCGACGTGACGTAGCCGATGGGGGCGTCGAACCAGACGTAGAGCACTTTGCCGGCCGCCTCCTTCAGCGGTACCGGCACGCCCCAGTTGATGTCGCGGGTGATGGCGCGGTCGGCCAGGCCCTCGTCGAGCCAGCTCAGGCAGAACTTCCGAACGTTGTCGCGCCAGTGGGTATTGGCGGCGAGCCACGCGCGGAGGCGGTCGGCGAACTTCGGCAGCTCCAGGTACCAGTGGGTCGTCTTCCGCACCACCGGCCTGCCGTCGCATATCTTGCAGCGCGGCTCGCCCAGCTCCATCGCGGCGAGCCACCGGCCGCAGTTCTCGCACTGGTCGCCGCGGGCGTCGGTGCAGCCGCAGTGGGGGCAGGTCCCCTCCACGTAGCGGTCGGGCAGGAAGCGGTTGCACTTCTCGCAGAAAAGCTGCTCGCTCTCGAGCGGCTTGACGTAGCCGCCTTCGTACAGGTTGGTGAAGAACCGCTGCGCCAGCGGGTAGTGGATTTCGCGGAGCGTCGTGCGGCCGTAGTTGTCGAAGGTGAAATGGAGGTCGTCGAAGGTCTTGGCCAACAACACGTGGTAGCGGTCGACGAGCTGCTGCGGCGTAACGCCCTCCTTTTCGGCGCGCACCGTTATGGGCACGCCGTGTTCGTCCGAGCCGCAGATGTAGATGACGTCCTTGCCGGCCAGCCGCAGATAGCGTACGTACGAGTCCGCCGGCACGTACGCGCCGGCGAGTTGGCCGACGTGCAGCGGGCCGTTGGCGTAGGGCAAAGCGCTGGTTACGAGGTACCTTTCCGGCATAGTCTACTCCGCGGGTTGGCGCGAAGTCTAACACAGGGGCGTTTGTCCGTCAAATGGTAAAAAGAAAAGCCGGCCCGAGGCCGGCGTTCGCGGGTGGGGTGGAAATTTAATAGTACAAAGCTTTGACGCGGCCCAGGCTGGTGGGCGCGACCCCTATTTCGGAATAGCCTATGCGAACGATTACCCGCAGCATGAGGTTGCGGTAAGGATAGGGGTTTTTGCCGACGAGGGGCACCCAGGACGTTTCGGCTTCTTTTTGCCAGCTGTGCGCCAGGAAGGTCGGGTTGCCGTCGCAGAAGTAGGGGTCGCAGTTGGGGTAGTCGTAATATTGCTCGACCGCGGCGACGAATTTCGTTGTTTCCAAATAATAATTTACCCAGAACGTTTTGAAACCCTCGGTGCCGTTGGGTTTTACGAACCGGCCTTCCGCGCCCGGGGGCCACAATTTCGCGCCGGGGAGGCCGCTCGAGAATTCGAAGAGCGCCAGCCGGAAACCGTCGTAACGGTTGTTGGGCCAGGTGGGCGACGTGAAGTACTTCATCTCGCGTACGATGTTGTGTTTCGTCTTCAGCGTCGAGATGTCGAAGTCGTTGCCGACCCAGGAGCCGGCGCCGGCGTACCAGGCGAGCTGCAAGGCCCTCGAGCTGGTGTCGTAGCCCAACTCGTACAGGCCGCCGTCGCCGGCCGCTGCGGCGGTCGCTAAAATAAAGCTTGTCGTAAAAGCCATTATTATCCTCACCGCGGAACCTCCCTTATTTTGTAACTTTTACCTTTCACGCGTTTATTACGGGGATGGCGTTTGGAGGTGCCAAACCGATACGTCGCGACCCCGGAAAAAAGGGGGCCTACCAGCTCCCTTCAACGCGCCCGCAGACGTCCGCGTCAATAGTATAAAGCTTTTACGCGCCCCAGGGCGACGGGTTCGACGCCGGGATTGTGTTCGTCGTCCACGACGACGCGCAGCATCAGGTTGTAATAGCCGGTTTTGTTCGTCAAGAGATGCCAGTTGCCTTGGTAGTAGGTCCAGGAGTGTTTGCGGAAGATCTGGTTATCGTCGACTATGTGCGGGTCGCATTTGGGGTAATCGTAAAATTGTTCCACGGCGGCGACGAGCTTCCTGACGCCCGCGGGCAGGGCCCAATTGACGTTGAATTCCTGCCAGCCGTACGACGGCGTCGAACCTCGGACGTACTTGCCCCGGCCTCCGGCGGGCCACATCATCGAGCCCGGGACGCCGCCGGCGAACGAGTAAACGGCGAGGTAGAACCCATCCCAGGAGCCGTTGGGCCAGGTGGGGGTGGAGTATAGGCGGACTTTGCGTACGTAGGGATACGTCTTGACGGTGGAGATGTCGAAGTCGTTGCCGACCCAAGTGCCGGCGCCGCTGCGCCAGGCGATGAGCCAGGACGGCTGGCCCGAATCCCATTTCAACTCGCGCGCGCCGTCGCACCCCCGGGGCGCGACTATCGCAGGGTCCGCGGGGGCGCGCTCCACTATATGGTCCGCGGCACCGGTTACGACCGCGGTAAGGGCCGCGGCCGCAATCGCGACGGTTCTTTGTAGCTTGGCCACGGTTCATTATACCGGCCGGGGGCCGGGGTGTCAATCGTAAAAGCGGCCGCAAGAAAAGGGAGCCGGATAGGCTCCCTTGGATGACGCGCTGAAACTTCCGGTTAGTAGTAGAGCGCCTTTACGCGGCCGATACTCGACGGCGAGACGGCTTCGTTCTGCTCGTTGTCGACTATCATGCGGATCATGACGTTACGATACGGCGCGATGTTTTCTGAATAGAACAGGGACCAGCTTCCCCCGGTGTACATCCACGAGTGGCCCGAAAAGGTGGGGTTCCAGTCGGTCCCGAACGAGTCGGCGTTGGGATAATTGTAGAATTGCTCCCAGGCCGCCGTAAACTTCTTGGTGCCTTGGAGCACGTAGGTGACGTCGAAGTCTTTAAAGCCGCTGGTGGCGCCGGTGGGCATGACGAATTTGGGCGTGCCGTTGGTGGGCCACATAATCGAGCCCGGAACGCCGCCGGCGTACGAGAAGACGGCTATGCGGCCACCCTCCCATCCGGTGTTCGGCCAATCCCACAGTGCGACCCGCATCGTCTTAAGGCCGCCGTAGGTCTTAACGGTGGATACGTCGAAATCGTTGCCGACGAAGATGCCGGATGCGGTGATCCATACCAGAAACCAATGAGCGAAGCCCGTATCCCATTTCAGCTCAACGGTATTGTCGAGGCCGGTCGCTTCCGGTATGGACCGGTTTCCCTCGGCTCGCTCAACGATTACGTCCGCCGCCTGAGCGCCGACGGCGACGCAAGCTACCAAGCTTATTACTAAAGCGAACTTCTTCATGGACAAAACCTCCTATATATTTTCTGTTAGCCGCTCGGCTAACACCATTCAGGGAAAACCTCCCCCGGCCGAGTGCACCGGGAATACTAAACTAATTTGTAACATCCTAGGGTATTAGTTGTCAAGGAAAAAATAAGCTTTCGCTCAATTTTTACCGTCGCGCCGAAAAGGGTTTTTAAATCAACGCTTAGCCGGCTTCGGGTTTTTCCCCCCGGCGGCCTTGCCGAACCGCCTCTTCCACCGTACGCCCTCCGGCGTATCTTCCAACGTTATACCCAGCGCGGAGAGTTTTTCTCGCAACGCGTCCGCCCGGGCGTAATCTTTCGCGCGTCGGGCTTCTTCGCGCTCGGCTATTAACTTTTCGATTTCTTCGTCGAGCGCTACCGGCGTGGCGTGGAAAACGTCCAGGACCCGGTCGAAGGAATCCAACGCGGCGAGGAGTTTCGCGCGGCCGGTGGCCGAGAGCTCGCCGCGGTCCATGGCCCGGTTGGCCGCCGTGACCAGGTCGAAGACCGCGGCCAGCGCTTCCGCGATGCCCAGGTCTTGCTCGAGCGAGGATGCGAACGCGCCCTCGGCCTCGCCCACTTCCTCCGCCAGGTCCTTCCCGCCGGCGCCTTCGTATTCCGATACCCGGTGGTAGAAGTCGGTAAGGCGGGTGACGGCCGCGGCCGCGGCGTCGAGGACCTCGAGCGTCAGGTTCATTTGCCTGCGGTAATGGGTGGCGAGCAGCAGGTAGCGGATGGCCAACGGGTCGTACCCTTTGGCGAGCAGGTCCGGGAGCGTGAAGAAGTTGCCCAGCGACTTCGACATGGACCGGCCGTCGATGATGAGGTGTTCGGCGTGGAGCCAGTAACGCGCGAACGGCTTGCCGGTGGCGCCCTCGCTCTGCGCTATTTCGTTCTCGTGGTGCGGAAAGATATTGTCCACGCCGCCGGTGTGGATGTCGAACGTCTCGCCCAGGTATTTCATGGACATGGCCGAGCACTCGACGTGCCACCCGGGGCGGCCGCGGCCCCAGGGCGAGTCCCAGCCGGCGTCCCCCTCGTCGACCGGTTTCCACAGCGCGAAGTCGCGCGCCTCCTCTTTGGCGTACTCGTCGACGTCGACGCGCGCGCCGGGTTGAAGCGACGCTATGTCCATCCCGGAGAGCTTGCCGTAGGCGGGGAAGGTGGATATCCGGTAGTAGACGGCGCCCTCCGATACGTACGTGTGGCCGGTGGCCTCGAGCTTTTGGATGAGCTCGACCATCTCCGCGACGTGTTCCGTCGCCCGGGGGTAGTGCTCGGCCCTTTGGAGGCGGAGGGCGTCGACGTCCTCGAAGAACGCTATGATATACGGCTCGGTGTATTCGGCTAGGCTGACGCCGGCCTCGCGGGAGCCGCGAATGGTTTTGTCGTCGACGTCCGTTAGGTTCATAACCTGGACGACGTCGAAGCCCTTCCAGCGTAGAAACCGCCGCAGCAGGTCCTCGAACGTGAAGGTCCGGAAGTTCCCGACGTGGGCGCGTTCGTAGACCGTGGGGCCGCAGGTATAAATGCCGACCTTCCCGGCCTCCAGCGGCTCGAAAGTTTCGAGCCGTCGCGTCAGCGTGTTGTAGAATTGTATCGCCATCTCCGTTACCGAGCGCTTCGAGTTTGCCGGATATTATCAAAAAACGCCTTCGGATTAAAGTTAAAAAACCGGCGGTCGTCGTTTGACGGCGCCGCGGAAATTATATATAATGAGTTCACGAGGCGCAACGCAGCACGCTCGAGCCGGGTCGCCTATGGACAAGAAGAAGAGAAAAGTGGAAATCCCGTTGGAGGATGCGGCCGACGTCGAAACCTTGAAAGGCCGCGTAGTCGAGTTGCGGGAGAAGCTGGCCGCGGCCGAAGAGGCCGCGGCGGCGGCGAAGGACGAGTTGCTCCGCCGGGCCGCGGACCTCGACAATACGCGTAAGAGGTTGGCCCGGGACTACGAACGGTCCTGCGCCGCCGCGGCGCGCGGCGTCGTCGAGAAGCTGCTGCCCGTGCTCGACGACCTGACGCGGGCCATCGACGCCGCGGACGCCGACGAGGCGGTCCCGCAGCACCACGTGGACTCCATCCGCATGCTCGACCGTACGATGTACGACGTTCTGCGCGCCGAAGGCCTGGAGGCCATACCCGCCGGCCGCGGCGACCCCTTCGACCCCGAGGTCCACGAGGCGGTATCGGTAACGTGCGACCCGGAGCTGCCGCCGGACGTGATCGCCCGGGTCGTGAGTCCCGGCTATAAATTCCAGGGGGTGCTGCTCAAGCCGGCTAAGGTGGAGGTTTGCGTCGCCGGCGATTCGGCTCGAGGCCGGCCGGGCGCGCCGCCGGAAGGACCGGAAGGGGGCGGCGCCGGGGCTTAGGCCCGGTTCAAACGCGATATGCCGGCCAATAAGGATTTCTACGCGGTGCTCGGCGTTTCGGAGGACGCCTCGGAGGACGAGATAAAGAAGGCGTACCGGAGCCTGGCGATGAAGTACCATCCCGACCGGAACGCCGACGCCGGCGCCGACGAGAAATTCAAGGAAGTTAACGAGGCATACCAGACGCTCTCGGACCCCAAGAAGCGCCAAGAGTACGACATGCTGCGCAAGTACGGCGCCTTCGCGGGGGCCGGCGGCCCGGGCCCGGGCGGGTTTGATTTCTCGCGATACTCTCAGCCGGGGGCCGGCCAGACGTTCCAATTCGACATCGGCGACCTGGGCGGTTTGGGGGGGCTCTTCGACCAGATCTTCCGGCGGGGGGAGGCCGGCGCGCCGCAGGCCGAACCGGCGGCGGGCCGCGACGTCGAGATGACGGTCGAGGTCCCGTTCTCGACGGCGGTGAAGGGCGGGACGGCGAAGATAAACCTGGCCCGCGACGAGCCCTGTATGACCTGCGCCGGAACCGGCGCCGCGCCGGGGACGCAGCCGAAGACCTGTCCCCAGTGCGAGGGGCGGGGCACCGTGACCGTCGGCCTGGGCCAGTTCGGCGTGACGCGCGCGTGCCCGACGTGCGCCGGCAAGGGGACGGTGGTGGAGAAGCCTTGCCCGGAGTGCAAAGGCGCCGGCGTCCGCCGGGCGAAGAGGCCGTTGAAGGTGCGGATACCGGCGGGCATAAAAGACGGCGGCGTCATCCGCGTGAAGGGCGAGGGCAACGTCGGCGCCGGCGGCCTGCGGGGCGACCTCTACATCACGGTCAACGTCAGGCGGGACGCGCGCTTCCGCCGCGACGGCCTGGATACCTACGGCAAACTCGAGCTCAATCTCGGCGAGGCACTGTTGGGCGCCAAGAAAGCCGTGGATACGGCCCAGGGCAAAGTCAACGTCAAGGTCCCGGCGGGGATAGAGGCCGGCAAGAAGATCCGCGTCAAGAAGAAAGGCATCCGCGACGAGCGCACCGGGCGGGTCGGCGACCACTACGTCGAGGTGAAAATTACCACGCCCAAGAAGATGAACAAGGAGCAGCGCGAGCTGTTCGAAAAGTACGCCCGGGCGATGGGGTGGGTACGGGAGTAGCCCGGCCCAGGGCCCGGATTTTTCGCGGTAGCGGGGCGGCGCCGCGGTAAAGAGCCCGACGGCGGTCGTTATTGCATCCGAAAATCGGAGGATTCGTTCTATGGGCCGAGTTAAAATACTCGTGGCCTTGGCGCTCGCCGCGGCGTCCGCAAGCGACGGCGTCGCGGGTGCTTTCGAGGATATCCCGTACGAGCCGGTTATCTCCGAGAACCCGGCCTTTCTTCGCGGCATGACGTACTTCCCTCGCAAGGAGCCTTTGTCGGCCCTTCCCAACCAGGCTAAAAACCTCGACCTCATGCTCGCCACCGGCGTCGAATGGGTGGCGCTGGTGCCGGTTTGGTATCAGCAGACGCGCACCTCCACCCTGATTGGTCCGGCTGCGGGTAAGACGGCCCCGGACGAGAGCGTCCGCCAGGTGATAAGGTACCTCCACGCCAAGGGCGCCAAGGTAATGCTCAAGCCGTACGTCGACAGCCACGACGGCGTGTGGCGCGCGAACTTCGAGCCCAAGAACGCGGACACGTGGTTTAGTTCTTACCGGCGCTTCGTCAACCACTACGCCGAGATGGCCGCGGACGAGGACGTGGAGATGTTATGCGTCGGCGTCGAGTATTCGTGGTGCGACAAGAACCGGCGCGAGCAGTGGCTTGACGTCATCGACTCGGCTCGAGCGCGATACGGCGGCCCGTTGACGTACGCCGCCCACTGGCGCGTCTACCAGGACGTTTGCTTCTGGGACGCGGTCGACTACGTCGGCGTCAACGCGTACTTCGCGTTGTCGAAGAAAGACGACGTCGGCCTCTCCACTATGGTGAAGGCGTGGGCCGGGCCGTTGGACGAGATGGGGAGTTGGCGTTACCGCGCCCGCCTGACCGACAAGGAGGTCATTTTCACGGAGGTAGGTTACCGGTCCCTGCCCCTGTGCTGGAAGAAGGGGATCGTTACGGAGACCGACGAGGTCGATACCAAGGCGCAGGAGGTCTGCTACAAAGCGCTGTTTATGACGGCGCCGGGACGGCGGTGGCTTCGCGGTATATTTATTTGGTGTTGGGACAACTGGAGCCCGGACGCGGGAGGCGGCCCCGATAACAACAATTGGACGCCCAAGCGTAAGCCCGCCGAGAAGGTGCTCTCTGACTACTACCATAGTTATTAGTCGTCGCCGCTGAAGTGAACGCCGACAGATGAAACGCGGGCCCGGAGTCGGAGTCGGGTTGCTCGAGCGCCGAGCGGCGCTTTTTTTGGCCCTGGCCGCGGCGGGCCTTTTTTTCGTCCTTTACGCCTCGAGCTGTTGCCGCGGCGCGTACTGGCAGGATTCCGGGATATACGTTCGCTCGGTATACCTTTTGGGTAACTGTTACGCCCCGGGGTACCCGGCGTACTTATGTTCGTCGTATATCTTCACGGCGTTGCCGGGAGTGGGCGCATCGGCCGGGGTGAATTTTTTCAGCGGGGTCGCGGGCGCGGCCGCCGCTTTTTTCGTGGTGCTCGCGGCCTTGAAGCTGTACGGCGCCCACGGCTTCGGCGCCGCCGGCGCGGCCGTCGCCGCGCTCGCGGTGGGTTCGGCGCCGGCGGTATGGGCGCAGGCGACGGCGGCGGAGGTTTACACGTTGAGCCTCGCCCTTACCGCGGCTACGGTTTGGCTGCTTCTCGTTTGGGGCGGCGGCCCGGACGACCGGCCCTTTTTCGCCGCGGCCTTCGTCTACGGCCTGGCGTGCGGCGTCCATCCCCAGCAGGCCGCTTTTCTGCCGGCGTACGCGGCGTACGCGTTTTGGGCGGGAGGCCGGCGCATGGCGTCGTTGAAGGTATTGAGCCTCGCGGGAGCGGCGTTCGCGCTGGCTTTGTCCGCCTACCTGTACTTACCGCTGAGGTCCGCCGCGGGGGTCGCGACGGACTGGGGCAAACCCGACAACTTGAGGAATTTTTACTATCACGTGACCGGGAAAGCGTATCGGCACGAGCTCCTGGCCGCGACGCCGGCGCTGGTGGCGGCTCGAGCGAAAATGGCCGCGCGGCTTTTCCTCAGCCAATTCGGCTGGCTCGGCTTAACGGCGGGCGTTTTAGGCGCGGCGTGGCTGTTCCGCTGCCGGTTAAAAGGCGCGGTCCTCCTCTTCGGCGCCTCGACGGCGGCGGTCGCGTTCATCCTGAATTATTACTCCGCGAATTGGCGGACTTGGTACATGGCCCTCTATATGGCGTGGGCATTGGCCTGCGGCGCGTGCGTCGCGTGGTTGTGTCGGCGAATGGCGGGGCGGCGTTTTTGGCCGGGTGCGGTCGCGGCCTTGGCGTCGGTCGCCGTCGCGGCGGCCACGGTCCCGGCGCGGTTCGGCCCTGCGGACCGGTCCGATTTCCCGTACGCCGAGGAAGCCGCCGGTAACGTCCTGCGCGTCGTCGGGCCGCGCGCGACCTATATCCTGAGCTACGAGGGCAGCGCGGTAACGGGACCCCTGGCCGCGCTGGTGACGGCGGGCTACGCCCGGCCGGACGTTTACTTCGTCGACGCCGCCGGGACGCGCCAGTTCCACGACTTCTTCGACTTGGTCGGCGATAGGTACCGCTATATGCCCGCCGGGGCGAGCGCCGGCCCTTACGTGGACGCCTTCATGGCGTTGGTTCGCGACCGGCGCCGCGACTACTATATGCTTTACCCGTTCGGGCCGCCGCGATATTACGGCTACCGCTACGAGCGGCGGGGGCGCGTTTGGCGGTTGGTACCGCCCGGCGGCAGGGCCCCGGAGCGCGACTGGTGGTCGTTGTACCGCCGCCGCGGCGTGGAGCCGGAGCCGCCGCCGTACGTCGATTACTGGACCGCGACGTACCTCGGCGTGCAATACGTCGCCGAATGCCGCGACAGGGCGCGTGCCGGGGACGACGCCCGGGCCGAATTTTGTTTGAAATCGGCCGAGCGGCTCGGCGCCCGCGCCGAGAAGGTGCAGAACGGCCTCGGCGCCTACGCCGAGGAACGCGGCGACCTAAAGGCCGCGGCCGCCCACTACCGACGCGCCCTCGCGCTGGACCCGACTTTTCGAGCCGCGCGGGAGAACTTGGTACGGCTTTATTATCGTACGGGCCGGCCGGACCTGGCGGCGCAAGAATCGGCGGTTTTAACGGACTTTTACCCGGGCGAATAGGGGATTTCCGTTTCGGCGGCAACGTTTACGTACGTCGTCCGAATAGGGGGGTATTACGGTTTTTCGCCGGGTTGTAAGTACGAAAAAAAGCTTGACCTTCGGGCCGGGGTTCGGTAATATTTATAGGAGTATTAGCATAGGAAACGGTGTAACCTAAAAAGGAGGACCGTATGAAGAAGGTAGCGTTGTTAGTGGCATTTGTGCTCGTCGCGACGAGCGTGTTGGCGGCGGACCCGTCGAAGATTATCGTCAAGTACGACGTGTTCAGCGGTTACGGGGAAGCCGTCATCACCGCGCTCAAAGCGAAGTGGCCCACGGCTACGATTACGTCTTACTCGGGGGCTACCTGGCCGACGTTCGACTCGCAGCTCGTATCCGGGACTTGGGACATAGTCATCGTCGAGGCCCACAACTACCCGGGAACCGCCACGCAATATCAGCACATGGCGGACTGGTATAACAAGAAAATCGGCCCCCTCTTCTACGCCGACTGGTCTATGAACAACGGCAACAGTTCTATGCTCGTTACCGCGATGGGCGGTTCCGTCCCGACCAGTGTGCCTATGACCACGCCGCCTGCACCACATTACGCGTGGGCCACGACGCATCCAATTTGTTCCGGCATCACTAACTGGACGTACGGCAACCCGGGCTACCGCGTCGCCGGCCAGCGCATGCCTTGGACCACCGCTGTCCCCGTGACCGGCTGGACCACCACCCAAACCCCGAGCCAGGGCGGGATCATGGTTGCCGCGGACAAGCACAGCGTTATTAGCGGTTACTTCCCGTCCTTGAACACGACACAACCGGCAACGCTCTGGTCTAACATCCTGGACTTTATGTGGGGCAGCAGCGGCGTCGCCCCGCAGTCGCTCGGTAAGGTAAAAGCCCTGTATAAATAACAAAGGGCTTATCAGGAACTAGCCGCCCGCGGAAGCGGGCGGCTTTTGTTTGGCGCGCGCGACCGTCGGGATGCGGAGAGAGATTCGGCTCGCGCCGCCGTGGGTTTTACTTGTAATATTCGCCGTAAAAAGATAAAATAATCTAATAGGGGAGGGGCCGAGTCGGCATTACCGCCGACCGTTGCGTCTCGAGTGGCGGTCCGCAGGCCGGGCCGATACGCGCGCCTTCGGCGGCCGGACGCCTTTTTATTACCCGATGAAAATATTGACGATCAACTGCGGCAGCTCGTCGCTGAAGTATTCGTTCTTCGACGCCGCCGAGGAACGTACCATCGCCCGGGGCATCGTCGAGAGGATTACCATCGGCGGTTCCTTTATCGTACACCGGCTGACGCCGTCGCCGGCGTACGAAACCCTCGGCGGGCCGTCGGGGACGTGGCGCGGGGCCGTCAGCGTTAAGATGCGGGGGGGCTTGACGTTGCGGCGGACGCACGAGTGCCCCACCCATAAGGAGGCTATCGACCTCGTCCTGGCGACGTTGACGAAGGGCGAGGGCGCGGTCATCTCCGATTTGGGTGAAATTTCGGCCGCGGCGCACCGCGTCGTCCACGGCGGCGAAGCGCTTACGGGTTCCGTTATCGTGGACGACCGCGTCGTGGACGTGCTCCGCGACTGCATAAGTCTGGCGCCGCTCCATAACCCTCCCAACATCGCCGGCGTCGAGGCGGCGCGCGCCATCCTTCCCGACGTCCCGCACGTCGCCGTCTTCGATACGGCGTTCCACTACACCATTCCCGATTACGCGTACCTGTACGCCTTGCCGTACGAGTGGTACCTCGAGAAGGGCGTCCGCCGCTACGGCTTCCACGGCACCTCCCACCTCTACGTCTCGCGGCGCGCCGCGGCCCTTATGGATAGAAGCCCGGCGGAAGCCAACGTCATTACCCTCCACATAGGGAACGGCGCCAGCGTCTGCGCGGTCAAGGGCGGCATATCGGTGGACACCTCGATGGGGTTCACGCCGCTGGAAGGTTTGGTAATGGGCACGCGGTGCGGCGACATCGACCCGGCCATCCCGTTCCAGGTGATGGCGGAGTACAACCTCGAGCCTCAGGAAGTCTACAGCCGACTCAACCGGCGGAGCGGCGTCTTGGGCCTTACGGGGAAGTACGCCGACCGGCGAGACGTGCTCGCTCACATGGACGCCGAGGCCGCGAGCGAGGACGAGGACGCCGCCGCGGCCGGTTCGCCGTACCGCTGCAAGGCGGCGCTGGAGGTCGAGTGCTACCGCTTGAAGAAGTACGTCGGCGCGTACGCCGCGGCGCTGGGGTGGGTGGACGCGCTGGTCTTTACGGCCGGCGTAGGGGAGAATTCGCCCGAGATACGGGCGTCGACGGCGCGCGGCCTGGAGGGGCTGGGCGTCGTCCTCGACGCGGAGAAGAACGCCGGGGCGCCGCGCGGCGCGGAGGTCGACGTCTCGTCGTCGGCCTCGGCGACGAGGGTGTTCGTCATCCCCACCGACGAGGAACGGGTATTCATCGAGGATACCATCGCCCTCCTCAACGGCACGTACCACCCGCCGGACCGCTTCGTGTACTCTTTCCAGAAACCCGACTACCGGCCGCGGCTCGCTTGACGCCCGTTACTTAGGTCATAGTACTGAAAGGCGGCCTTTCGAGGGGCCGCCTTTTATTGTTTCGGCTACGCGGTGGGGCGCGTTAGCGCGCGTCTTCCGGCGCGTCGGCGTTGCCCTCCAGCGCCGTCGAGCCGAAGTAGAAATCGGGCCGCTCCCAGTGGAGGACCAGGTCCACGTCGGGGTAGAAATCCTCGCGCCGCAGCTCGTAGCGGACGACGCCCTCGCGGGAGGGGACCTCCTCCAGTTCGTAGGAACCTTTGACGGGGGCGAGTTGCGGCGGGACCTCGACGGCGAACGTCGCTTTCTCGATAGGCCGCTGCCAGCCGCGATTGCTCGCGAGAATGTACTTATACTCGCAGCCGTCGCAGGGCTGCTCGTACGCGACCGACACCCCCACCTCCGTTTGCGGCGGTACCGTTACCTCGAAGGCGACGTCGTAACGTTTCCAGGAGAAGGGGACGGCGCCGCCGTCGGCGTCGCGGACGGATATATTCTCCGGCTTACCCAGCCCGGGCCCGCGGGGGAAGGGATAGTACAGCTCGAGCGTATCCGGCTCGTCGCCGGCGTTATAGAAGGTATACGTACCCTCCACCGTCACCCGCGGCGGCGCGACCGTTATCGTAACGTTCTCGCCGGCGAATTTCGTCTTCCCGAAGGCGGGCGCAACGCTGGCCGTCGCGGCCGCCACCGACGCGACGACGCCCCACCGTAACAACGTTTTCATTTTCCGCTCCTCTCCGCCGTTAATACTCTTAGGCCGGTTGGCCTCGGGGCGCCGTTACCGCGCGACGACCAGCCGCTTGGCCGCGGCGTCGACGCCCGCCCGCAACCGGTAGATGTATACGCCGGGCGCGAGGCCCGCGAGGCCGACGGCCACGTCGTGCTCGCCCCCGGCCAGGGGCCGCTCCAGCAACGTGCGGACCTTGCGGCCCGAGATGTCGTACAGCTCCATCGTCGCGGCGCCGGCCTCCGCCAGCGTGAAGGCTATGCGGGCGTCGCCCCGGCACGGGTTGGGCCGCGCCTGCTCGAGCGCGAAGGCGTACGGCGTACGCGGCGCGGGCGCGTGGGGCGGGCCCTCCTCGACGCCGGTATCCCCCTTGACGTCGAAGAGCCAAACGTGCGCGGCCTCGTGCCCCTTATCCTGCAGGCACACGCAGACCTCGCTCACGCCGTCGCCCGTCACGTCGCCCACGCGCTCGACGTCGTAGATGCGCTCCGAGAAGCTGCGCGTCCAGAGCTCGTCGCCCTTGTTGGAGTAGCACTTCGCGACGCCGCTGCCGCTCCCCAGCGAGCCGCCCACGGCCTCCCACAGCTCGTCGCCGTCGACGTCCTCGACCACGTCCACGGACCACACGTCCGCGGCCACCGGTTTGGTCCACAGCGTCGCGCCGTCCTTGCCGCTGACGCAGAGGAGGTTGGAACTCCACGAGCCCACGACGACGTCGTCTTTGCCGTCGCCGTTGACGTCCGGCAGGCGCTCGAGGTCCATCACGATGGCGCCGACGCCGTTGGTCCACAACAGCGAGCCGTCTTTGCCGCTCAGGCCCACCACCGTTTTCGCGTACCCGCCGGCGGCCACGTCGTCGTAGCCGTCGCCGTTCAGGTCGCCGAGGACGACGACGTCGGATACGCTGCCGCCCGTGTCGTACTGCCATATCTGGGCGCCGTTCGTCCCGTTGAGGCCGTACACCTTGTTGTCGTAGCTGTTGCCGCCGGCGCCCGCCACGACGTCGGCGACGCCGTCGCCGGTGACGTCGGCTATCGCGGTCACGCACTGCGCGCCGTCGCGCGGCGGCCTGAAGGTCCAGATGATGTTAACCGCGTCCGTGGTGCTGCCGCCGTCGAAGCAGAAGACGGTCCCGCTCGGGTCGCTGGTCTGGCCCCCGGCGGCGGCTAGCAAATCCTTCTTGCCGTTCTTGTTCACGTCGCCGGTGCCCGCCACCGAGTGGACCCAGCCGGCATTAGGGCCGCTATAGGTGGAGTAAGAGAAGATCGTCGTGCCGTCTTTGCCCGATTTGAGGTAGAACGAGCGTCCCTCGCTCACGCCGCCGGGGGTGCCCATAATTACCTCGCGGATGCCGTCGCCGTTGAGGTCTTCCACGGTGTCGAGGCCGTGGGTGCCCCACAGGCCCAGGCAGTCGTTGGCGGCCCAGAGCTTCTTGCCGTCCTTGCCGGACAGCGCGAAGAGCTCGTCGCCGTCGTCGGAGTAGTACTTGCCGCAGACGACGTCCGGGACGCCGTCGTTGTTCACGTCGCCCAGGTCCGCCGAGGCGTAGACGCCGTTGCAGTCGGTATACGACCACAGCAGCTTCGCGCCGGCGAGCGCGGTCGTCGCCGCCAAAATCGTCGCGATAAACGTTAACGCGTAACGCCGTTTCATTTTATTCCACCTTTTCTAAGATTTGATATTCGCTCCGGTAAGCAATTTATTATTGGTCAATTCTATATTAATATTGCCGGCTTAGCAAGCTATTCGCGGCCTCGAGTCAAGCATTAATTAGGGTGCCCGGGGGGACGCCGCCGCGGGCCGTTTTTCGTTACGACGACGGCGCGACGACGTAGACGTAGCGGAGGGCGCCGTCGCCGCGGTTGTGCACGTTGTGGAACGTCTCCGGCGGGATGTACGCGACTTGCCCCGCCTCGAGCGCGAGCGCGCCGTAGCCCTCCAGCTCGGCCTCGCCCCGTCCCTCGAGTATTGTGAGCAGCTCCTCGTAGTCCTCGGTGCAGTGGCGGCCGCATTCTTCGCCGGGCCCCAGCGTCACCATCCCCGCGCGCATGCGCCTCGCGACGCCTTCGGTGAGGAGGGGGAGGTGGGTTTCGCCCCGGGCGTCGAGGCGTTTGACGAACGGGCCGCCTTCGCTCGTTCGAGCCATATCGGTTGCCACCTTCGGTTTAAGTTTTTACTGGGCGGTGTAGCCGCCGTCTATTACCAGCTCGGCGCCGGTAACGAATTTGGATTCGTCGGAGGCGAGGTACAGCACGCCGTAGGCCACGTCTTCCGGCTCGCCCAGCCGGCCTACCGGGTGGAGGCTCTCGAGGTAGGCGCGGCCGCCCTCCACGTCGCCCCGGGCCTTCATCGCGTTCTCGACCATCGGCGTCCAGATGTACCCGGGGTGAACCGAGTTGACGCGGATATCGTACCCCTGCTTGGCGCAGTGGAGCGCGGCGGATTTGGTCAGCAGGCGAACGCCGCCCTTGCTGGCGCAATAAGAGGCGGTCCCCGCGTCGCCGACGAGGCCCAGGACGGAGGACATGTTGATAATCGAGCCGCCGCGCTCTTTCATGGCCTCGATGCCGTACTTCGTACCCAGGAAGACGCCGTCGAGGTTGACGCTCAGGAGCCGGCGCCAGCCCTCGAGCGTGTCGGCCTCGACCGTGGTCGTGGCGCCGATGCCGGCGTTGTTCACTACGACGTCGAGGCCGCCGTATCTTTCGAGCGTCTTCGCGATTACGTCGCTCCACTCGGCCTCGGCGGATACGTCGTGCCGGAAGAAGACGGCCTCGCCGCCCGCGGCCCGTATCTCTTCCGCCACCGCTTCGCCGGCCTTCACGTCGACGTCCGTCACGACGACCCGGGCCCCCTCGCGGCCGAGCAGCGTGCAGCACGCCGCGCCGATGCCCATCGCGCCGCCCGTCACGAGCGCAACCTTATCTTTGACTCGAGCCATTCAAATCACCCCTTTAATATCGTTACGACTTCTCGCTCACTATATCATAGGTCCGCCGCCGGGTTATGCCGAGTCGGGCGGCTCCCGCGGCGCCTTGAAAAGGCGGCCTTTATTTTTGCGCGGGGTTTATATATAATGACTATATTATAAAATAACCCTATATTGGGAGACGAGCCGTTATGGAAGAATACTTCTCGAGTCGCGCGCAGGAGGCCGTCCGCTCGGCGCAGGAAACGGCCAAGGCCCTGGGCGCCGCGCAGATCGGAACGGACCACTTGCTGGTCGGCATCGCCCGCGACCGGGGCTCGGTCGCGGCCCGGGCGCTCGGCGCCGTCGGCCTGGACTTCGACCGCGTCAGCGCCGCGGCCCAACAGCTCGCGCCGTCGCGGCCCGGCGCCGCCCCCGGCGTCGTAATTGAGTTCGCCCCCGACGCCAAGCGCGCCATCCAGCACGCCGTTGACGAGGCGCAGCGCCTCAAGGCCCAGCTCGTCGGGACCGAACACCTATTATTGGGCGTCCTGCACGAGACCGCCGGCGCCGGCGTCAAGGTCCTGGTCTCGCTGGGCGCGGACCCGAAGGTCGCCGCCGAAAAGTGCTACGAGCTGATGGGGGCGAAGGCCGCGGGCCCGTACGGCGCGAGCGCGGAGTCGAAGACGCCGGCGCTTGACACCTTCGGCCGCGACCTGACGAAGCTCGCGCGCGACGGCAAGCTCGACCCCGTTATAGGCCGGGAGAAGGAAATAGAGCGCTGCATCCAGATATTGTCCCGCCGGACCAAGAACAACCCGGTCC
>Ga0307379_10002587_pt1 | contig 26681 bp, 27 predicted proteins | sample UN2MG_FD_202237 | JGI IMG/M metagenome (GOLD analysis project Ga0307379, IMG submission 202237) | Soil microbial communities from Risofladan, Vaasa, Finland - UN-2 | ecosystem: Environmental > Terrestrial > Soil > Coastal area > Acid sulfate soil | place: Finland: Risofladan, Vaasa | collected...
TGGTGCCGTCGATCGCCGGGCCGAAGCGCCCGCAGGACCGCGTGCCGTTGGATCACGCCGCATCCTCCTTCACCGAGGTGCTCGATAAGGAATACGGCAAGGCCGCGGAAACCGGCAAGCGGGTGCCGGTCAAGGACAGGAATTTCGATCTGGGCCATGGCGATGTGGTCATCGCCGCCATCACGTCCTGCACCAACACGTCGAACCCTTACGTCATGGTGGGCGCCGGCCTGCTCGCCCGCAACGCCGTCGAGAAGGGCTTGAGCGTCAAGCCCTGGGTCAAGACCTCGCTGGCGCCGGGCTCGCAAGTGGTCACCGACTATCTCGACAAAGCCGGCCTGACAGACGATCTGGATAAGCTCGGCTTTAATCTCGTCGGCTATGGCTGCACCACTTGCATCGGCAATTCCGGGCCGCTGCCGGAGGAGATCTCGCACACCATCCACGAACACGGATTGGCTGTCGCCTCGGTGCTGTCGGGAAACCGAAATTTCGAAGGCCGGGTCAATCAGGACGTGAAGGCGAACTATCTGGCTTCGCCGCCGCTGGTGGTGGCCTACGCGCTGGCCGGCTCGATCATGGTCGATCTCGCCACCGAGCCGCTCGGCACGGATCACAAAGGCAAGCCGGTCTACCTCAAGGACATCTGGCCGTCGTCGAAAGAGGTGGCCAAGCTCGTGCGCAAGGCCGTGAAGCGGTCGATGTTCAAGGAGCGCTATGGCGATGTGTTCCGGGGCGATCCGGAATGGCAGGCGATCGCGGTCGCCGACGGCCTCACCTATCAGTGGGACACCAAGTCCACGTACGTGCAGGAGCCGCCCTATTTTGCCGGCATGACGGCCGCGCCGGACGCGGTGACTGACATCGAGACTGCGCGCATTCTCGGCCTGTTTGGCGATTCCATCACCACCGACCACATCTCGCCGGCGGGCGCGATCAAGCATGACAGCCCGGCCGGTCATTACCTCACCGAGCATGGCGTGGCGGTGCATGACTTCAATTCATACGGCTCGCGGCGCGGCAATCACGAGGTGATGATGCGCGGCACCTTCGCCAATACCCGCATCAAGAATCTGATGGTGCCGGGGGTGGAAGGCGGCGTCACGGTGCATCACCCCTCCGGTGAACACCTGGCGATCTACGACGCGGCGATGCGCTACGGAACCGAGGGCGTGCCGCTCGTCGTCTTCGCCGGCAAGGAATACGGCACGGGCTCGTCGCGCGACTGGGCAGCCAAGGGCACGCGGTTGCTCGGTGTGCGCGCGGTGATCGCCGAGAGCTTCGAGCGCATCCACCGCTCCAACCTGATCGGTATGGGCGTGCTGCCGCTGGTCTTCGCCGAGGGTATGTCGTGGGAGACGCTCGGCCTCAAGGGCGACGAGACGGTGTCCTTACGCGGCTTGACCGAAATCAAGCCGGGTCAGTGGCTGGAGGCGGATATTACCTATGCTGGCGGCGAGACGCGGGCGGTGCCACTCCAACTGCGGATCGATACGTTCGATGAGCTCGACTATTTCCACAACGGCGGAATTCTCCATTACGTGCTGCGATCGCTCGCCCGTGATGCCGCGTAAGTCACCGAGTTGTGACCCCAGTTGAGCGGTTTTTCCCGGAAATCTCCGGCTAATTCCGGCATTCTAGCGGGCATGAGGCCAGTCTTCTTCTTCGCTGTTGGCGCCGGCGCTCTTGCGCTTTTCGGGCTGACATCGCCAAGCCAAGCCGAGCCGCCCGCGGCCGGCGTGAGCCTGCTCGAACTGTTCACCAGCCAGGGCTGCTCGTCCTGTCCGCCGGCCGATAAGCTTCTTGCCGAGTATGGCAACAAGCCGGGCGTGATCACGCTCTCCTTCTCCGTCGACTATTGGAATTATCTCGGCTGGCACGACACGCTGTCGAGCCACGAGAACACGGAGCGTCAGCGTGACTACGCGATGGCTCGCGGTGACGGCCGCGTATACACGCCGCAGGTCGTGGTCGACGGCATTCTGCATGTGAACGGCAGCAGCGAGGCGGCGATCGAGATGGCGATGCGGAAGGCGGCCAGGCGTCTGCAAGACGTCAGGGTGCCGGTGATGATGCACGCCGAGGGCAATAGTCTAGTGGTCGATATCGGCGCGGCGCCGAAGAGTTCGGACATGCGCGAGGGCACGGTGTGGCTCGCCGTGGCCAAGGAAAAGGAAACCGTGGCCATCACCCGCGGCGAGAATCGCGGCAAGGAAATCACCTATACCCATCCGGTGCGCGAGTTCACGCCCATCGGCATGTGGGCCGGCGAGAAGATGACGCTGCGCTTGCCGCTCAAGGATCTGCAGACCATTGGCGGCGACTGCCTGGTGGCGATGGTGCAGGTGGAAGGCGCGGGGCCGGTGCTCGGCGCCGCCGTCTTTGAACAGCGTTAGCTGACGTTCGCCGGCTTCTCTCGCGACGGACGCAAAACAAAAGGGCCGGCTTTCGCCGGCCCTTTTTCGTGGCCTCTTGAATGAAGATGGCCCGGTCCGAGAGAAGGCCCCGGGGGGGCTGGGGGGCTGAGATTCCGAAGCCTCTCTAGTTGGACCGGGCCGAGAGGCAACATGGATCATCATATCAATTTTTGGGGCTGACCAAGGGCTGAACTAGGGCGGAACTGTGACTTATGTTTCGTTATGTTACAGCTCGTGTGATGACCCTGTGCGGCTTGAATTTCCTTGGCTGCGCGGTCATCATGAAGCTTCCGTTACAGGAGGCGCCATTGAGCGATACGGAGCCGATAGTCTTGCCGCTAGCCCGCAAGGCTGGCGGTCATCTCAACCCTTCCGAGGGGTCCCGGCGCGCCGACATCTCCTTTAACCGCCAAGAACTCAGCCAAATTCTCAGTGTCTACGGTCGCAAGGTTGCGAGCGGCGAGTGGCGCGACTACGCCATCGACACGCTCAAGGAAAAGGCCGTGTTCTCGGTGTTTCGTCGGTCGTCCGAATGCCCGCTCTACCGCATCGAAAAGGCGCCGAAGCTGGCGCGGCGCCAGGGCGCCTATAGCGTGATCGCGGCGACGGGGCTCATCGTCAAGCGGGGGCACGATCTCGCCCGCGTGTTGCGCGCGCTCGACAAGGGCTTGCGCTTGGTGGAGGCCTAAGAGAACCCCAGAAAATGGAGAAGCCCCGGAGACGGGGGGACTCGGGGCTTCTCCGGTTCCGTACGGGGGGAACCTGTGACGGGGAGGGATTCCCATCACGACCAGCAAATGGGCGGCGGCCGCGGGTTTTTCAAGCGCCCGGCATGCGCTGCTTGGAAGCAGGATGACGGACGTGAAAAGGCCCCGGCGGTGACGCCAGGGCCTTTGTCGTTCGTATTTGTCTGTTTGGCTCTAGCGGCGGTCGCCGAAGAGCTGCAACAGCATCATGAACAGGTTGATGAAGTCGAGATAGAGCCTGAGCGCGCCCATCACGGCTTTGCGGCCGGAGACAGAGCCGTCGTCGTTGACGGAATACATCTCCTTGATCTGCTGGGTGTCGTAGGCGGTCAGCCCGGCGAACACCAAGACGCCAATCACCGACACCGCGAATTGCAGGGCGGTCGAGCCGATGAACAGGTTCACCAGCGAGGCGATGATGATGCCGATCAGGCCCATGAACAGGAAAGAGCCCCAACCGGAGAGGTCCTTGCTCGTGGTGTAGCCCCACAAGCTCAGCGCGCCGAAGGAGGCGGCGGTGATGAAGAACACCCGGGCGATGCTCTCGCCGGCATAGACGAGGAAGATCGAGGAGATCGATGCGCCCATGAGGGCGGCGAAGCCCCAGAATACGAACTGGGCCGTGCCGAGGCTCATCGAGTTGATGCGCGCCGAGATGAAGAACACCAAAGCGAGCGGCGCGAAGATCACCACCCATTTGAAGGCGCTGGCGAACATGAAGTTGCCGAACGGGGTCAGGCCGGTGACGGCGCCGTCGGTCCCGGTCACCACCGCCATGGCATAGATCGCATAAGCGACGACGCCGGTGATGGCGACGCCGGAGGCCATGTAATTGTAGACGCGGAGCATGTAGGCGCGCAGGCCCTGGTCGATGGCGCCGGCGTCGGTACGCCCGGCGACCGTGCCTTGCCCATAACGTCTGTCGAGTTCCGCCATATTGAGAGAATCCCTTGCTGAACGGTTGGTCAGAGAGCCAATTTGGTTATGAATATGGTGGTTTAAGGCTAGCCGCGCAAGGTGAAGACACTGTGTCCGGGCTGATCGAAATTGCCTATCGAAACGTTAGAAAACGCCTATTCCGCCCGGAGATATGGCGCCGCCTTCACCGAAAGCACCCGCCAGGTGGTGATGGCGCCGACGGTCAGCACAAGGGCCAGCGCCAGCGCCACGGTCTGAATGGCGGCCCATGGCGCGAAGATGAACTTGATGTCGAAGGCGAAGACGCACAGTGCCCAGGCCGTGACAGTGGCGATGAGGAGCGCGAGTAGGGAGGTGGCGAGCCCGAGGGTGCCGAACTCCAGCAACTCGGCGCGCATGATGCGGCCGCGCGTGGCGCCCAGCGTCTTATAGAGCACGGTCAGATATTTCCGCTGCTGCTGGCCGGCCGACACCGCCCCCGCCAGGACCGCGGCGCCGATCAGCAGCGTGGCGCCGGCCGTGGCGGTGATCGCGGTCATCAGCTTGGCAAGCAGCGCCTTGGCCGCCTCGATGATGTCGCCGATCTTGATGGCGGTGACGAGCGGGAAGCGCTCGGCCAGCGACTGGATGATCTTGGCTTCGGTGGCGGGCGGCGTGCCCTTCGGCAGTTCGAGCGTGGTGACGAGGCGATGCGGCGCGCCCTCCAGCGTGTTGGGCGAGAACACCATGACGAAATTGATGGCGAGCGATTCCCAGTCGATCTTGCGTAAGCTCGCGATCTTCGCTTCGACGTTGCGGCCGAGAATGTTGACGGTGACCATGTCGCCGAGCTTCAGGCCAAGCCCTTTGGCGAGCTCGCCGTCGAAGGACACCAGCGGCGGGCCGTCATAGCCCTTGGGCCACCATTCGCCTTCCTCCACGGTCGAGGAGCCGGGCACCGCGTCCGTATAGGTGAGGCCGCGATCACCGGAGAGCACCCAACGGGCATCCGGCTTGACCTCGACCTTGTCGACGGAGATGCCGTTCAGCTCGATGATGCGGCCGCGCAGCATGGGGGCATCGTCCAGCTTGGCCTTGGGTTCAATGGCCTTGGCGGTGTCCTGGAAGGTCCTGAGGTCGTCCGGCTCCACGTCGAGGAAGTAATAGGCCGGCGCGTCGACCTCCACATGGCTCTCGATCTCGGTCAGCAGCGAGGTGTGGATCAGCGCCACGGCGATCAGCAGGCCGAGACCTAAACCCAGCGACACGGCGATGGAACGGGCGAGCGAGCCGGGCGCGCCAATGCTGGCCAGCGCCAAGCCCCAGGCGGGTGGCTTGGTGCGGCGAAAGCGGGCGGCGAGGCGCTGGACCAGAAGTCCGAAGCCGAGCAGGAGCACGAAGGCGACCACGATGCCGGCGGAGATCGCGGCGGTGACGATGCGTTCGTCGGATGCGGCGATGGCGAGCGCGAACAGGGCGAGCCCCGCTGCCGCCGAGCCGATGGCAAAGGGCAGCGCCGAGCGCTCGCTCTCCTCGGTCAGATGGGCGCGCATGAGCACGGCGGGCGAGATGCGGCTGGCGCGGCCCAGCGGCCACAGCACGAACAGCACCATGGTGAGAAGTCCGGCCAGCGCGGCGACCAGCAGCGGAATAGGGTGCGGCTCGACCGCGAGTTGGATGGGCAGCGCATCGGCATAGAGGGTGGCGATGGCCGCGGGCGCCAGCGCCCCGAGCACTAGCCCCATGGAAATGCCGATCAGCGCCAGCAGCAGCGCCTGGATTAGATAGACGTTGAGCACGAGCCGGCTCGAGGCGCCGAGACATTTGAAGGTGGCGATGATGTCGCGCTTCTTCGCCATATAGCTTTGGATGGCGTTGCCGACGCCGATGCCGCCCAGCAGTAACGCCGTGAGCCCGACGAAGTTGATGAATTGGGTGAAGCGCTTGGCGTCACGCCTAAGCGACGGGGCCGGATCGGTCCAGTCATGGATGGCGAAGCCGGATTGCGGAAACTTGGTCTCGATGCCCTTGCGCGCGGCGGTCAGGGCTTCGCGGTCGACGCCGATCTCGTCGGGCATCTTCACGCGATAGGTCCAGCGGATCAGGCTGCCGGGCTGCACCAGGCCGGTCTCAGCCAGCGTGTCGCGCGACATCAGCAGCTTCGGGCCGTAGGACAGCCGGTCGGCTAGGCGGTCGGGCTGGTCGCCGAGAATGCCGCCGATCTTGACGGTGGTCTGGCCGATCTTGAGCGGGTTGCCGACTTTCAGGCCAAGCCGGTCGAGCAGGCCGCGCTGGGCGACGACAACGCCGGGGGCCCGCCAGACGGCGCCGGCATCCTTTGGCTCCAGCACGGCGACGTCGCCATAAAGCGGGTAGGGATCGTCGACCGCCTTCACCTCGACCAGCGCGCTCTTGCCGTCCTCGGCGCGCGCCATGGCGCGGAAGCTGGCCGAACCGCTGATGTCGCCGAGCTTTTGCAGCGCCGCGGTTTCTTCCGGATTGGTCTGGCGGTGGATTAGCTCAAAAGAGAGATCGCCGCCGATAAGGAGCCGCCCCTGCTGGGCCAGCGCCTTGTCGAAGGCGGCGGCCAACGAGCCGATGGCGGCGACGGCAGCGACGCCGAGGGCGATGCACAGCACGAAGACGGCAAGCCCGCCGGCGCCGGCGCGCAGCTCACGAAGGGCTATCCTCAGCGCCAGCGGCAATTTGAGGCGCGCAGTGGGCGCGGCCGCCGTTATGGTAGCCTCCGTCACGTGGCGCGCACGCGGCGCTTGCCGCCGGTAATGATGCGTCCGTCGGCGACGTTGACGGTGCGATCGCAGCGCTTGGCCAGCGTGTTGTCATGGGTGATGAGGAGCAGCGTGGCGCCGGTGCGCTCCTTCATCTCGAACAGGAGATCCATGACGGCCTCACCCGTGGCGAGGTCGAGATTGCCGGTGGGCTCGTCGGCGAGGATCAGCGTCGGCTTGGTGGCGAGCGCCCGGGCAATGGCCACGCGTTGCTGTTCGCCGCCGGAGAGCTGGCCGGGAAAATGGGCCTCGCGGTGGGCCAGCCCGACTTCGGCGAGCGCCGCCCGTGCTCTGGCGAAGGCGTCGTCCTGGTTGAGGAATTCCATTGGCAGCGCCACGTTCTCGATGGCGGTCATGGTCGGCACCAGGTGGAAGGACTGGAACACGATGCCGATATTGGCGGCCCGCAGCCGCGCCAAGCCGTCCTCGTCCAGCGTGCCGAGATCGGTGCCGGTGACGGTGACGCGGCCTTTGGTGGCGCGTTCGAGACCGGCGATGACCATGAGAAGCGTCGATTTGCCGGAGCCGCTGGGGCCGACCACGGCCACAGCTTCGCCTTCCGGCACGCTTAGATCGATGCCGCGCAGGATGGCGACGGCGCCGGCGCGCGACGGCAAGGTGACATGCAAGCCTTCGAGATGGATCGCGGGGTGCTGTTTCAAACTCTGATCCATGGCAGGAAGGGTCACCGGTTCGGGAAGCGAATGGCAGGATAGACGTTAGATAGCCGTATTAGACATAGCCGCATTAGACAGGGGCAAACAGGTCGAAATGATGATAGTTCGCGCGCACATTGTGGGCCTTGTCGCCGCAGCCTTGATGTTGGTGCTGCCGTTGCGCGCGTCCGCGGCGGATGAACACGAGACGGTCATCGTCGCTTTGGGCGACAGTCTCACCGCCGGTTATGGCTTGCCGCAGGACCAATCCTTCCCGGCGCAGCTCGAAACAGCGCTGAAAGCGCGTGGGGCGAATGTCAGGATCGTGAATGCGGGCGTGTCGGGCGACACGGCCTCGGCCGCGACGAAACGCCTCGATTGGGCGCTGCCCGAAGATGCGAGTGCGGTGATCGTCGAACTTGGCGGCAACGATGCGCTGCAAGGCGTTCCCCCCGCGGGGACCAAGGCGGCGCTGGCCAAAATCATCGAACAGATCAAAGCGCGCGGGTTGAAGGTGCTGCTCGCCGGCATGGAGGCGCCGCGCAACATGGGCGAGGACTATGTGACCGCCTTCGGCTCCATCTATCCGGATCTCGCCGCGCAATATGACGTGCTGCTCTATCCGTTCTTCTTGGAGGGCGCCGCGCTCAATGATGGGCTGATGCAGAAAGACGGCATCCATCCCAACGGCGAGGGGGTGGCTGTGATCGTAGAGAACATGCTGCCGAAGGTTGAAGCGCTTCTGGCGCAGGCGGAGACGCAAGCAAAAATGGAGGAGTAGGGTTTTGTCCATGAGCACGACGTCCGGCATGAGATCGATCGCAGTTGCAGCCGCGCTTGCCTGGGCACCGGTTGCCGCTCTAGCCGGTGAGGCGGTCACCTATGACGTCGGTGGCGAGAGCTTCGAGGGCTATCGCGCCGACGCGCCGGGCGCGTCCAAGGGCCTGGTGCTGGTCATCCACGATTGGGACGGGCTGGATGACTATGAGAAGAAGCGCGCCGACATGTTGGCCGACATGGGATACGACGCGTTTGCCGTCGATCTCTACGGCAAGGGCAACCGTCCGGCCGATACCGGGGCCAAGAAGGCGGCAACGGCCGCGCTCTACGAGGACCGCGCGCGCATGCGCTCGCTGATACTCGGCGGACTCGCGAAGGCGCGCAATGACGGAGACCAAGAGGTCGTGGTGATGGGGTATTGCTTCGGCGGCGCGGCGGTGCTTGAGCTGGCCCGCTCCGGGAAAGCGGTTTACATCGCTGGTTACGCCACCTTTCACGGCGGTTTGACGACGCCGCAGGGCCAGAGCTATCCGTCAGACACGCCGCCCATTCTCGTCATGCATGGCGGCGCGGACAGCTCCATCACCATGGACGACGTGGCGGCGCTGTCACGAGAACTGGAGAGCGCCGGGGTGCCGTACGAGATCCAGGTCTATTCCGGCGCGCCGCATGCCTTCACCAATTGGGATTCCGAGCGCTATCGGAAGCAGGCCGACGAACAGTCCTGGGATGCGTTTTCCGATTTCCTTGCCACGAATTTGTCGGAGTGAGTGTGCTAGGACGCCTCGTCGCGGGGATCAATCCCCGCCACGCATTCGGTTTGTCCCAATGAAGCCACCTATGAAGCAAGTCGCCGCGCTGCCCTTCGTGGACACGCCGAGCGGTCCGCTGGTCCTGCTGATCACGACGCGCAGCATGGGCCGCTGGACCATCCCCAAAGGCTGGACCAAAGCGGGCCTGGAGGATGCCGAGATGGCGGCGCGGGAGGCTTTCGAGGAGGCCGGCGTCGAGGGGGAGATCAGCCCTAAGCCGGTCGGCTCCTACGATTACACCAAGCGGCTGCATCTGTTCTCCTGGACACGGTGCAGCGTCGATGTCTTTGGCCTGCGGACCCGGTGGCAGGAGCTGGATTGGCCGGAAAAGCAGAGCCGGACGCTCCGATGGGTGACGCCCGAAAAAGCCGCCGCCATGGTGCGCGACGCACAGCTTGCGGACGTGCTGCGGGACTTTGCCAAGCTCGGCCTAACCTAGACAAAGCCCCGATTTCCGGGCCGCCGGGTGAAAAGCTGTGGCGAACTGCCGGGCGCAGTTGTGAGCGTCCTGCAGACCCCCTATGACCTAGCCGCAAGGAGAGGGAACTAAATTCGTGACAACTGGCGATCAGAAGGTACCGGCCGCACGCGCAGGCGGGACCCGCAAATCCTCGCTCGATAAGGATCTTCGCAAGATCGAGCGTTTGGAAGACGCGACGCGCGCGGTGTCGCGCAACCGGATCGCCGTCGGCATCGCCCTGCTCTTTCTGGCGACGGCGGGCGTGCTGGCCAGCACCCAGATCGGCATCGGTCAGCACAGCATCCTGATGATCATGGCCGCGGTGATCGGCGGCTATATGGCGCTCGCCATCGGAGCCAACGACGTGGCCAATAATGTGGGGCCGGCGGTCGGCGCCCGCGCTTTGACCATGACCGGCGCGCTCGTCATCGCCGCCATCTTCGAATGCGCCGGCGCGCTGCTCGCTGGCGGCAATGTGGTCGAGACCATCTCCAAGGGCATCATCGATCCGGCGCTCGTGCCGGGCGCGGGCGTGTTTGTGTGGGTGATGATGTCGGCGCTGCTCGCCTCGGCGCTATGGGTGCATCTCGCCACGTTTCTCGGTGCGCCGGTATCGACCACGCACGCCATTGTCGGCGGCGTGCTGGGGGCCGGCGTCGCGGCTGTGGGCTTTGGCGTGGTCGACTGGGTCGTCGTGTCGTCGATCTTCGTCAGCTGGCTGATCTCGCCGCTGATCGGCGGCGGCGTCGCCGCGGGCTTCCTCGCCTTCATCAAGATCAATCTCATCTACCAAGAGGACAAGATCGGCGCGGCGCGGCGCTGGGTGCCGGTGATGGTGGCGCTGCTGGCGGCGATCTTCGCCGCCTATCTCCTCACCAAGGGCTTGAAACATGTTTGGCATCCCGGCTTCCCGGCGCTGGCGACGATCAGCATCCTGGTCTTCGCCCTGGCTTACCTGGTGGCGAAGCCGTGGGTGCACAGCCAGTCGGTCGGCATGGAGAACCGCAATCAGGGTTTGCGGAAGCTGTTCAACCTGCCGCTGATCTGCTCGGCCGCCCTGCTGTCCTTCGCCCATGGCTCCAACGACGTGGCCAATGCGGTAGGTCCGCTGGCGGCGATCCTCAACAGCGCCACCACCGGCTCGCTGGACAGCCAGGTCGGCGTGCCGTTCTGGGTGATGCTAATCGGCGCGGTGGGCATCAGCCTCGGTCTGTTCCTGTTCGGCCCGCGTATCGTGCGCATTGTCGGCGGGCAGATCACCAAGATGAACCCGATGCGCGCTTTCTGCGTGGCGCTGTCCGCCGCGCTCACGGTGCTGGTCGCCTCGCAGCTCGGACTGCCGGTGTCGACGACGCATATCGTCGTCGGCGCGGTGTTCGGCGTCGGCTTCTTCCGCGAGTATTACACGACCCATAGCCGGCGCCGGCGCTACTACATCCTCACGAGCAACAAACGGAAAGGGCCGCGACGTCCCGCCGCGCTTGCCGACCAGGATGAGCTGCGCCGACGTAAGCTGGTGCGCCGGTCGCATTTCATGGGCATCGTGGCCGCCTGGGCAATCACCGTCCCGTCTGCCGCGGTGCTGGCGGCTCTGATATTCTTCACCGTCGACTGGGTTCGCTGACCGTCCTTCACCAAGGCTGACAACTTGGCCACCATCTACGATCTGAAGCCGAAATTTCAGGCTTGCCTGCGCCCCGCCGCCGCGTGGCTGGTGGGCGCCGGGGTCACCGCCAACGGCGTCACACTGGCCGCCCTGGCATTGAGTGCGGCGCAAGGCGTTTGGCTGGTGCTTGCACCCGGCGCGGCATTGCCCTTGCTGCTCCTGCCGGTGACCCTGTTTGCACGCATGGCGCTCAACGCCGTCGACGGGCTCATGGCCAAGGAGCATGGCCAGGCGAGCGCCAGCGGCGCCGTGCTCAACGAGCTGTCGGACGTCATCGCCGATGCCGTGCTCTATCTGCCCTTCGCGCTCATTCCGGGTATCAATGGGAGCCTCGTGGTGCTGGTGGTGGTGACCGGCATCATCGCCGAGATGGCCGGTGCGCTCGGACCACTGATCGGCAGTCAGCGCCGCTATGACGGGCCGCTCGGCAAAAGCGACCGGGCCTTCGCCTTCGGCTTACTGGCGGTGCTGATCGGCATCGGCTTTGCGCCGGGACTCTGGACGAGCGTCTATCTCGCCATCGTGCTGGCGCTCTCGGCCGTCACCGTGGTCAATCGCGCGCGGGCCATCGTGGCCGAGAGCAACGCATCATGAGCAAAACGCCATGAACATGATGTTTGGTCTGCCGGAGCATGTGGTTGCCGCCACGGCGGGCGTGTGGGCGCTGCTCGTCGCCGCCACGGGGCTGGTGCTGTTTCTCAATTGGCGCCGGCCCGGCCATTACAGCGAGCTGGTCGACCGCACCGCGTCGTGGTGGTGGATGATCGGCGCCTTCACGCTGGCGATCGCGCTCAGTCACACGGCCGCCATCGTCTTTCTCGCCTTCATTTCCTATCTGGCGCTGAAAGAATATCTCTCGCTGATCCCGACGCGGCGCATCGACCGCGGGCTTCTGCTGTTCGCCTATCTCGCCATCCCCGTTCAGTATTATTGGGCGGCGACCGACTGGTACAACATGTTTCTCGTGTTCGTGCCGGTGTGGCTTTTCCTGTTCTTCCCGGCGCGCATGGCGCTGCGCGGCGACACGCAAGGTTTCCTGCGCGCAGTCGGCACGCTCTCCTGGGGGCTGATGCTCACTGTGTTTTGCTTAAGCCACATGGCCATGCTGCTGGTCTCGGGCGAGGTTTACAACCCGGTCGCCGGGGGCGTCGGGTTGCTGTTCTTCCTCGTGGTGCTGACCCAGTTCAACGACGTGGCGCAATACACTTGGGGCAAGCTGTTCGGCCGCCACAAGGTGACGCCGCTGGTCAGTCCAAAAAAGACCTGGGAGGGACTCGCTGGCGGCGTGCTGACCACGGTGGTGTTGGGCGCCGCGCTCGGGCCCTTTCTTACGCCTATGACTTGGCAATGGTCGGCTTTGGCCGGCGGCGTGCTGGGTGTCGCGGGCTTCCTCGGCGACATCACCATCTCGGCGGTGAAGCGCGATCTTGGGGTCAAGGACACCGGCGGGCTGATCCCCGGCCATGGCGGCATTCTCGACCGTGTCGACAGCCTCACCTATGCGGCGCCCGCCTTCTTCCACTTCTTCCGCTATTTCTTCACGCCATGAGCGCGAACCCGCTGGTCAGGGCCTTGCGCTTTGTGTTCTTCGCGGTCGTGGTGCGGGCGGTGATCCTGCTCGCGATCGGCTTGACGGTGCGCCACCGTGAGCGACTGCCGAAAGACGGCCCCGCTGTGCTCGCCGCCAACCACAATTCCCATCTCGATACGCTGGCGCTGATGTCGCTGATGCCGCTGAAATTGCTGCCGCACCTGCGCCCCGTGGCAGCCGCCGACTATTTCGACAAAGCCGGCGCGTTCGGCTGGTTCGCCAAGAACATTATCGGCATCATCCCAGTGGCGCGCGGCGGCGCGTTGAAAGGCGGCAATCCACTGGCGGGCTGCGAAGAGGCGCTCGACCGGGGTGACATCCTCGTGCTGTTCCCGGAAGGATCGCGAGGGCGCCCGGAAGCCCTGCAAGCCTTCAAGAAAGGCATCGGGCATTTGGCCTGCGGCCGGCCGCACGTGCCGGTCATTCCAGTGTTCATGCATGGGCTCGGCAAGGTGCTGCCCAAGGGCTCGGCGCTGCCGGTGCCGTTCAACTGCATCGTCAGCGTCGGCGAGACCCTGCACGGCACGGGCGACCGCAGCCAGTGCGTCACTGCCCTGGAAACGGCGATGACGGCGCTGGCGGCGGAAGAGAAAGTACCGGCCTGGGATTAAGTCGCCCACGCTTGACCCGCCGATGATGTTCGACAGACTCTCGGTCTTTGAGAGATTCGGTCCAAACAAGGAGGCGCGCGCTCGTGGGATTTCGACTGGCTTCGGCGATGATGGCGCTGGCGCTCGCGCCTTTCACAAGCGTGTTGGCCGCAGCGCAAGGCGATGCCGGCCGCATCGCCATTATCGACACCTCCCACAATGTGACACCGCATCTGCCGCAGTTGCGCGCCGCCGGCGTCAAGGTGATCGGGCGCTATCTCGGACGCTGCGCCCAGTGGCGGGGCAAGCGGCTCATCGACAATGGAAGGGCCGGAGGGCCGGGGAGCGAGATCGACGCGATCCTCGATCACGGCTTCGCGGTGCTGTCGATCTACCAATATCTCTCCAGCAGCAAATACAAGTTCGAGGGCAAGAGCTTCGACAGCCGGGGCAGACTGTTCACGCTCAAGGACGCCAATTGCGCCAAAGCCGCCAGCCCGCCGCACTCGACCAAGACCGAAGCCGAGCTCGATTCCCGCGCGGCGATCGCTCAGGCCCGGGCGCTCGGCCAGCCGGCCAATAGCGCCATCTATTTTGGCGTCGACTTCAATTTCGACCGGAGCGACACGGCCACGGCCAAGAAGATGGTCGAGTATTTCACGGTGGTGAACCGGAACTTGCGCGGCGCCGGCTATCTGGTGGGCGCTTACGGCAGCGGCGATGCGCTCATGCTGCTCACGCGACAGAGGCTGGTCGATTTCACCTGGCTGTCGGCGTCGCGCTCCTTCGGGGGCTCGTCCGCCTTCCACAATTCCGGGCAATGGCATCTGTTCCAGAACTGGACCGACACGACGTGGTTCGCGCGCAGAGCCGGCGGCAAATGCAAAGGCGGACTGCCGCTCGATACCGATATCCAGAATGCAGCCTATGCCGGCCAGTCGATCGGCTTCTGGACGCGGCAAGGCCCCTATGCGGTGCCAAAGGCGCGGACGCTGGCGATCTACAATCAGCGCCGCTTCGCCTGCAACGGCGATGCGCTGATCCGCGCCACCGGCGCGCTGCCGCCGGGACCGCTGGCGAGCACCGACCATTGCGGCCGGCGCTATGTCGAGTGTGAGCCGCGTCTGGGGCGCGGTCTCGTGGCACAGATTTGCTATGGCAACACGGCGCGCATCGGTGAGAGCAACGGCGTCCTCGTGCGCGTCGACTATGACGACGACGGCAATTTCGACGGCTGGACGATGATCGACAATCTGTCGAGATCGTTCGGCGACAAGCCGACCTATATCAAGGACCAGGCGGCGCGGCGGAGCGCGGTCTGCCCACGATGAGGCGCGGCTGCTGCGCGAGACTCAGTGGGCGAAGGGATTGCCGCTTGCGGCGAGCGCCAGGATGAGCAGCGCGCAAGCTGCCAGTGCCGTCACAGTACGCACATGATTCCACGCAGCCCACGACGACTGTATCCGCTTCCACAATTCGCGACCTTCTTGCGTGTCGGGCGAGGCGATGGCGAGCCGATTGTTGAGCGGCCTGTTGGCCATCATGGTCACCGGGAAGGTGCCTAAGAGGAAGAACAGGGTGCCGGCGAGCCGGTAGTAGGCGTCCGGCTTGCCCCATGCGAGGATGGCGGTGGAGAAGAGCACGGCGCAGAGCACAGCGGTGCCGAAGAACAAGATCAAAAACGGGATGCTCTTGATCGCCGCGGTGATGGCCTGCATGGCGACGATGCCACGCTCGGCGGAGAGGCCGGTCAGCGCCCGCATCAGATAGGCGGAGAAGGCGAAGAAATTGCCGGCGAGAAGCCCGGTGCCGAGCGCCGCCAGGAGTGTCACCACGAAGTTGAATTGCTCCATGCGTTAGCGCCCCCACCCCTTGGTCTTGTCAGTCTTCTACCAGTTCGGGTTGGTGCACTTAACGCCCTTGGTGTTGACCTTGACAATTTTGCCGGGCTGGGGCGCGGGTGCGGGCTCGGCTATCGTCTCGGCGGTCTCGGCTTTCGTCTCGGTCTCGGTGGCGGGTTGGGGTTTGGGCACGAGCTCGATCGCCCAGGCGCGGCGCACCTCGGTCCACCATTCCGCCGAGTCTGGCCCCCTGGCGTCGCCAATGAAGCGCAGGGTGAAGTCGTCGCCTTGCATGCAGGCAATGGAGACCGCGTAGCCCTTCCACGGCTTGGAGATGATCAGCGCGTCGGTCACCACATATTTTTCGGAGGACAGTCTGCTGGTCACCACCAGCGAACTGTCGTCCTCGCGCTGATAGAGGTGAACATAAATGGGCGGCGCGACGAGGCCGCCGCCGAAATTGTCCCAGCCCTCGATGGGAAGATCACCGCTATACGTCATGCCGAGCAGGCTCTGAACGAGGGTCGCGTCCGGGTCTTCCGGCTCAGCGGGGAGTTGCGGCTCGGCAGGGACTTTCGGCTCAGTTGGGGCTTCGGGTTCGGCCATTACCGGGCCGGCAAGGCATAGGAGCGCTGCGACAAGACAGAAGGCGGTCAGAGACGGCAAGATGGTACGGTGCATCAGTTCCCTCGGTGTTCAACGGCCGTTGGGTCGCTCGAATTCTATTCATAAACGCGGCGAATTTCGTCCATAAACCCACCCGCAAATGTTCTTCCCTCGCGTCTTCCGTTCATCTGTCTTGGCTTTGGCCGCAGCTCTCTGCCTGTTGAGCGCTGCGTCGGTACGCGCGGCGTCATTGCCGACCGGCTGCGGCTCGCCCCGGCTGTCACTCATGATCGGCCAAATGATCATGGTGGGATTTCCCGGTGACGATGAGAAGGATCGCGGCGTCATCGCCGTGCGTGATCAGTTGAACAAAGGCCTGATCGGCGGCGTGGTGCTGTTCCCGGAAAATATCCGTTCGCCCCGCGAATTGAAGAATCTCATCGCCTATTTGCGTAATGCGCGCTCGAATCCCCGGCCGTTCTTCGCGGTCGACCAGGAAGGCGGCAAGGTGCAGCGGCTCAGCCGCCGGAATGGGCATACGCGGTTTCCGTCGGCGCAGAGTGTGGGCCGCAATCCGAGCTATGCCGTGCTCGACGCCGCCAGACACCTTTATGACAAAATGGCGGGCGAGCTGGCCGAGGCCGGCTTCAACATGACTCTCGGTCCCGTGGTCGATCTCAATCTCAATCCGCATAATCCGGTGATCGGGGCGCGCGGGCGGAGCTTCGGCGCCGATCCCGATGTGGTAACGGCGCTGGCCACCGATTTCATCGAGGCGCACCGCGCGGCGAATGTCGTGACCGTGGCCAAGCATTTCCCCGGACATGGCTCGAGCCGCGTCGACAGTCACAGGGCTTTAGCCGATGTCTCGGCGACGTGGCGCGAGGTGGAGCTTGAGCCGTACCGCCGGCTCGCGGCGGCGGGCAAGCTCGATGCGGTGATGATCGGGCATCTCTATCACCCGCGCTTCAGCGACATGGAAAAGCTGCCGGCCTCGCTGTCGGCCAAGTCGGTGCGGGCGCTGCGGAACAAGAACTGGATCGACTTCCAGGGTGTCGTCATCAGCGACGATATGGAAATGGGCGCCGTCCGCCACGCCTTCACGCGTGAGGAACTGACGGTGAGGGCGATCAATGCCGGCACCGACATTGTCGTGTTCTCAAATGTCGAGGCGAGCGACCCGGATCTCGGCGTCAGGCTGCACGGGGCAATCGCCGAGGCGGTGTGCGACGGGCGTATTTCGCGTAACCGCATTCATCAGGCTTACGGCAAGATTATTCAGCTCAAGCAGCGTCTGCAGCAGAAGGATCTGGCGGGGACGCGGTGAGGGGCGGTGTCATGCCCGCGAAAGCGGGCATCCAGTAGCCACCACAGCGGCATGTTGTAGTTGAAGTCAGCGAATACCGGATTGCCCGGTCAAGCCGGGCAGTGACAACAGGAGGCGTAACGCAAGCCCTAATGATAGGCGTCGTGCTCCGGTGCATCCCACAACACGTAATAGGAATAGGCCGTGTAGCCGAGGATGAGGGGCAGCAGCGGAATGGCGCCGTACAACATAAAGAGCTGCGAGTTGGGCGCGGCGGCGGCCTGCCAAATGGTGATGTCCGGCGGGATGATGTAGGGGAACAGGCTGATAGCCAGGCCGATATAGCAGAGCTGGAAGATGGCGGCGCCCCATAGGAAGGGGGCGTAGCGCTGGCGGTTGGCGATGCCGCGCCACAGGCCGATGACGGCGACCGCGGTCAGCAGCGGCACGGGGCAGAACATCACCATGTTGCCGACCGAGAACCAGCGGGTGGCGATTTCCGGATGCAGGAACGGCGTCCATACCGAGAAGGCGACGATGAACAGGGCGACGGCGATCAGCGCATATTTCGCCACTCCGTAGGCCCAGTCGCGCAGCGCTTCGTCGGCCTTCATGATCAGCCAGCCCGCCGACAGCAACACATAGCCGGACAGCACGGCGACGGCCGTGACCATGGAGAAGGGCGACAGCCAATCGAAGGCACCGCCGGAGAACTGGTTGTCGGTAACGGCGAAGCCCTGGACGAAGGCGCCGATGGCGCCGCCTTGCATGAGGGCGGCGAGAATGGACCCGCCGGCGAAGGCGAGATCCCAAGCCCAGCGAAAGCGGCTCGACTTGAAGCGGAACTCGAAGGCGACGCCGCGCAGGATCAGTCCGAGGAGCATGAGAATAATGGGGATGTACAGCGCCGGCAGTATCACCGAGTAGGCGAGCGGGAAGGCCGCGAGCAGGCCGCCGCCGCCGAGCACGAGCCAGGTCTCGTTGCCATCCCAGAAGGGTGACACCGAAGCCATCATGGCGTCGCGATCGCGATGGGACGGGGCCAGCGGAAACAGCACGCCGAGGCCGAGGTCGTAGCCCCCAAGCAGCACATAGAGGAACACAGCCAAGGCCAGTATCGACGCCCAGACGAGCGGCAGGAAGATCGGGAGCAACTGGCTCATGTCCATGGCTGTGGCTGTCATCTTACGACCTTCATGGATTTCCCGCCGCCGCCAAGGGCCGGTGAGACAGATCCGCCTCGTCTTTCTCGGGCACCGGCGGCGTCTGGTCGGGGCCGCGGCGCACGAGCTGTCCCATATAGAAGACGCCGGCGCCGAACACGATGCCGTAGACGATGACGAATAAAATAATCGAAGTGAGCACGCTGCTGCCGGGAACCGGCGAGACGGCGTCCGCGGTGCGCAGCAGGCCGTAAACCACCCAAGGCTGGCGGCCGACCTCGGCTACGAACCAGCCGGCCAGCACGGCGATGAAGCCGAGCGGCGAGGCGAGCACCATGGCGCGCAAGAACCAGCTTGTGGTGTAGAGCCGGCCCATGAGCCACAGCACCGCGCCGGTGAAGCCCAGCGCGATCATGATGAAGCCGATGCCGACCATGATGCGGAAGGAGAAGAAGGGAATGACGGGATTGGGCCGGTCGTCGACAGGGAAGGACTTCAGGCCGCGAACCTCGCCGTCCCACTCATGGGTGAGAATGAGACTGCCGAGATCGGGAATGGCGATCTCGTAGAGATTGCTTTCGGTCTTCGGGTCGGGGACGGCGAACAACACGAGCGGCATATCGCGGCGTGTGTCCCAATTCGCCTCGATCGCGGCGATCTTGGCGGGCTGGTGTTCGAGGGTATTGAGCCCATGCAGATCGCCGATGACCAGTTGCAGCGGCGCGAGCCAGACGATGAGGCTCATGCCCATGCCCAGCATGATGCGTCCGTGAGCCGCGCTCTTGTCTTTTAGAATGTACCAAGCGCCGATGCCGGAGACGACGAAGGCCGTGGTCAGATAGGCGGCGGCGACCATGTGGGTGAAGCGGTAGGGGAAGGACGGGTTGAAGATGACTTTCGCCCAGTCCGTCACATGCAGCACGCCGTCCTCGGCGACGCGGTAGCCTTGCGGCGTCTGCATCCAGCTATTGGCGGAGAGGATCCAAAAGGCGGAAATGGCCGTGCCGAGCGCCACCATGCAGGTGGCGAAGAAATGCACCCATTTCGGTACGCGGTCGCGGCCGAACAGCATGATGCCGAGAAAGCCGGCCTCGAGGAAGAAGGCGGTGAGCACCTCGTAGGAGAGCAGCGGGCCGATGACGTTGCCGCCGAGCCGGGACAGCTCGCTCCAATTGGTGCCGAACTCGTAGGACATGACCACGCCGGAGACGACGCCCATGCCGAAGGACACCGCGAAGATCTTGGTCCAATGGCGGGAGATGTCGGCATAGATCTGTTTGCCGGTCTTCAACCACAGCCCTTCAAGCACCATGAGCCATGCGGCCAAGCCGATGGTGAAGGAGGGAAAAATAATGTGGAAGGAAATCGTGAAGGCGAACTGGATGCGCGATAGAAGTAGCGGGTCGAGCTCGGACATCGTTCGTTTCCCACCTACCCAGTCAATGGCCGCCTTCGATGGCGACTCAATCACGTTGGCGGAAGAGTAACCGGCTTTGGCGGCGAAGCCTAGGAGGTGCGGCGTCGCAGGGTGGCTGACATAGGTCGTTCAGGGGCGCTAGGCCCGCGCGATCAGGCTCAGAGATCGAGCTGATAGGAATGCGCCAGCCAGCGATAGCCGCCGTCTTTCCGCCGCACGACATAACCCAGCGAGGGAAATGGCATGTGGAAGCCGCTCACGGCGACGCGGTCGGTCGCCATGCGGTGGAACATGCGCGCGCGTGTCGCGGCCCCTTGCGCCTTGTCCACGTCGAACACGCAATGCCAGTAGGGGCGCGCCAGGGAAGCGACCTGATGATGGGCGCAGTCGCCCCAAAAGACGAGGCGCTTGCCGCCGCTTTCGATATTGAAGGCCAAGTGTCCGGGCGTGTGGCCATAGGCTTCAACCGCGTGAATGCCCGGCACCACCTCGTCGCCGGGCTTGAGGAAGCTGGTCTTCTCTGCGAGGAGCACCATGGTGTCGCGGAACAAGGCGGCGAAGGGCTGCAAATCTCCGGTCGGTTTGTCGCCGGCCCAGAAATCATAGTCGATCGCCCCGGTGACGTAGCGCGCGTTGGAGAAGAGCGGCTTGCCGCCTTCAATCACACCGCCGATGTGATCGGGATGGCCGTGCGACAGCACCACCACATCGATCTGCTCCGGTGCGAACCCGGCGGGCCCAAGCTGGGCCGCGAGCCAGCCGCCGGCGGGGCGCGGGACGAAGCCGCGCTCGCCGTTGCCTGTATCGAACAGGACGAGCTGCTTGCCCGTGTTGACCACCATGGGCGTGAAGCCCGGGCCGGTATTTGTTGGCGGGCAGGAGGTTGTCGCGCATGACCTGATCGACCTCTGACTACTTTCTGCGGTGGGGCTCTCGCTGCTCTCTGTTTCGGCAGCAGCCCCGGCCGCGCCGGCGGTCAAGGTGACAGAAATTGCCAGCGGTAGAAGGATTCGCCTCACGTGGAAGGCTAGGGTCATGTTTCCTCGCTCTCGATCGGAGATGTCGCTTGGCATGGGCTAAACAGGAAACGGTGGAGACGTGCTCCCGGTTCCACTTGACGACCCGATATGATGTTATGTTATATCATCAGTCATGAACGCCGCCCACCACCACGACCCCTTGCCCAAGCTGTCGCGCAATCAGACGGAGATCCTCACCTGTCTACGGAAAGCGCGGGAGCCGATGAGCGCCTACGCCATCCTCGACCGGGTGCGGAAGTCGGGCATTTCCCATCCGCCCACGGTCTACCGGGCGCTCAACGATCTCATGCAGAAGGGCATGGTGCACCGGCTCCAATCGCGCTCGGCCTTCGTCGCCTGCGATCACGGCGCCTGCGACGGCAAGTTCGCCTTCGCCATCTGCCGGGCTTGCGACAAGGTGGTCGAGATCGCGCTTTCCGATCAGGACCAGGCGGGGCTGTTGGCGCTGGCGCCGGAGGGGATTTCGCCCGAGCAGGTGACGCTTGAGATTGCCGGGCTGTGCGACGACTGCCACGAAGCCGCCTAACCTATAAGGATCGAGCGCCATGAGATCGCCTGTTGCGATGGACCGGCACGAATATGTTGCGCCCGCGCGCGGCGTCTCTCTTCTGCGCCTCTCGGTGCCGCAGCGGCTCGCCATCGTGGCGGTGGCGGTCTGCTTCTTGTGGCTCGCAGTCTATTGGGCGCTTCGATGAAGACGACCGCGCCCGCCATCAGCTTTCACGACTTGACGCTCGGCTATGACCGGCATCCGGCGGTGCATCACATCACGGGCGAGATCGCCCACGGCGAATTGCTTGCCGTGGTCGGCCCCAACGGCGCCGGCAAGTCGACCTTGCTGAAAGGCATTGTCGGCGAGCTGAAACCCTTGAGCGGCAGTCTTGGCCTCGACGGCCTCAGGAAGCGCGACATCGCCTATCTGCCGCAAGTCATCGAGATCGACCGCAGCTTCCCCATCTCGGTGTTCGACTGCGTGGCCATGGGGCTGTGGCGCGAGATCGGCGCGTGGCGCGGTTTGCGCGCGCGCGACAAGCAGGACGTGGTTACGGCGCTTCACACGGTGGGCCTGGTCGAGCTGGCCGGCCGGCCAGTGGGTTCGCTGTCGGGCGGCCAGTTTCAACGGATGCTGTTCGCGCGCCTTCTCCTGCAAGACGCCGCGGTGATCCTTCTCGACGAGCCATTCCGTGCCGTCGACACCAAGACCGTGGCCGAGCTCATCGCGCTTATCGAGCGCTGGCATAAGGAGGGGCGCACCGTGCTCGCGGCGCTGCACGACATCGAGCAGGTGCGTGCGCATTTTCCCGACACGCTGCTGCTCGCACGCGAGGTCGTGGCCTGGGGGAAAACGCCAAAAGTTCTGACGCCGGCCAATCTCGCCAAATCGCGCGCGCTCACCGAAGCTTTCGACATGCACGCTCATGTGTGCGAGCGCGACGAGGAACTGGAGCGCGAGTCCGCATGATCGACGCCGCTATCCAGCCCTTCGTCGAGTTCGCCTTCATGCGCCGGGCGCTGGTCGGCTGCCTTGCCATCTCGTTGACGGCGCCGCCCATCGGCGTGTTTCTCGTGCTCAGGCGCATGAGTCTCATGGGGGACGCCATGGGTCATGCCATTCTGCCCGGTGCGGCCATCGGCTATCTGCTGGCCGGGCTGTCGGTCTTCGCCATGAGTCTCGGTGGCTTCGCCGCAGGGCTCGCGGTGGCGCTGGCCGCCGGTCTTGTCGCCCGGTCCACGGTGCTGCGCGAGGATGCGAGCCTCGCGGGGTTCTATCTGGTGTCGCTGGCGCTCGGCGTGATGCTGGTCTCGGTGCGGGGCAGCAATGTCGATTTGCTGCATGTGCTGTTCGGCACGGTGCTGGCGCTTGACGACGCCGCACTCCTACTCATCGCCGCCATCGCCACGGTGTCGCTCGTCGTGCTCGCGGTGATCTACCGGCCGCTCGTGCTCGAATGTTTCGATCCCGAGTTCCTGCGCTCTGTGAGTCCGTTGAGCTCGCCGACTCATCTCCTGTTCCTGGTGCTCGTGGTGCTCAATCTCGTCGCCGGTTTCCAGGCGCTCGGCACGCTGATGGCGGTCGGCATCATGCTGCTGCCGGCAGTGTCGGCAAAATTCTGGGGCGAGGATGTGTCGAGCATGATCGGCGTGGCGGTGGCGACCGCCTTTGCCGCCAGCTTCACCGGCCTTCTCATGTCCTATTACCTGAACGTGCCCACCGGCCCCGCGGTCATTCTCGCCTGCGGCGGTTTCTATTTCCTGTCCATGCTTGTCGGCGTCAAAGGGGGCCTCCTGTGGCGCCTCGTGCCGCGCAAGCATCTGGAAGCCTGATCCTCTCGCCCAAGGAGTCGCGTCATGCGCAATCGCTTCATTGCTCTGTTAGGAGCCCTACTCGTTCTGCTCGGTGTTGCGAGCGCCGGCCACGCGGCCGACAAGGTCAAGGCCGTCGCCTCGTTCAGCATTCTCGGCGACATGGTGAAACAGGTCGGCGGCGACCGGGTCGAGGTCACGACACTGGTGGGGCCGAACGGCGACGCCCATGTGTTCAATCCGACGCCGGCCGACGCCAAGACGCTGGCGGGCGCCGACATCTTCTTCATCAACGGGCTCGGCTTCGAAGGCTGGATGGAGCGGCTGGAGAACGCGTCCGGGTTCAAGGGCGCGCTGGTGGTGACGAGCGGCGGTGTGATGCCGATCACCATACGCGAAGAGGAGGGGCACGATCATGACGCCCAGGCCGAAGCCGAGGCAGAGGACGATGACACCCAGGCCGGCCAAGTCACCGATCCCCATGCCTGGCAGAATCTCTTCAACGGCAAGATCTATGTGGCGAATATCCGCGATGCGCTGATCGCCGCCGACCCCGACGGCAAAGCCGTCTACGAGGCGAATGCCACCAAATATTTGGCCGCCATCGATGCGGAGGACGCGGCAGTGAAGGCGGCCATCGCCAAGCTGCCGCCGGCGCGCCGCAAGATCATCACCAGCCATGACGCCTTCGGCTATTTCGCCAATGCTTATGGCTTGGAGATCATCTCGCCGGAAGGCATCAGCACCGAGAGCGAGGCGTCCGCGCAGGACGTGGCCAAGATTATCCGCCAGATCCGCGCCGAGCACATCCCGGCGGTGTTCATCGAGAATGTCACCGACCGCCGCCTGCTCGACCAGATCGCGCGGGAAACCGGGGTCAAGATCGGCGGCGTGCTCTATTCCGACGCGCTGTCGGAGCCTGACGGCCCGGTGCCGACCTATCTCGGCATGTTCCGCCGCAATGTCGGCGCGCTCACCGCGGCGCTGTCGAGCTAGCAATGTCCGGCCGGAGGCCGTGGCTGCTTCTGCTGATCGCGGTTCTTTTGGCGGCCATCGTCTTTGCCGCGCTGGCGCCGCCGGGCTGGCAGATTCGGCTCGGGCTGCATTGGTTGGTGGAGCATTTCATCGCCTTCTTTGGGCTGACCGCGCTGGCCTGCCTCGCATTTGCCCGTCCTTTGCTCGTGGCGGCGGTGCTGCTGCCCTTCGCGGTGGGGCTGGAAATGGCGCAAGTCCTAACGCCGGACCGGACGGCCGACCCGGCCACCGCGCTCAGCGCCGCGGCGGGCGTGGCGGTGGCGGCACTTGTCGCCGATGCCGTGCTCACTGTGCGGAAAAAGCGCCGGAAAGCGTGAGTTCCAGGCGGTAGCGCGGCCTCCTCAAATGTGATGTATCCTGGCTCCATGGAACCAAAGGCGCGGAAGCGCACCATAGCGGTCAGGGTCGGCGGCGTGACGTTGGGCGGCGATGCCCCCATCGTCGTCCAGTCCATGACCAATACGGACACGGCGGATGTGGGCTCGACGGTCGCGCAAGTGGCGGCGCTGTCCCGCGCCGGCTCGGAACTGGTGCGCATCACCGTGGACCGGGCCGAGGCCGCCGCTGCCGTGCCGGAGATCGCTGAGAAGCTGGCCGCGCGCGGCGTCGACGTGCCGCTGATCGGCGACTTTCACTATAACGGCCATACGCTGCTGGCCGAGTATCCGGACTGTGCGGCGGCACTCGCCAAATACCGCATCAATCCCGGTAATGTCGGCTTCAAGGACAAGCGCGACAAGCAGTTCTCCCAGATCATCGAGATCGCGCTCCGCCACGACAAGCCGGTCCGCATCGGCGTCAACTGGGGCAGCCTCGATCAAGATTTGCTCACGCGGCTCATGGACGAGAACGCCGCGGCGCCTGAGCCGAAGGACGCGCGCCAGGTCATGCACGAGGCCATCGTGCAGTCGGCGTTGATCAGCGCCGAACGCGCCATGGAATTGGGCATGGGCGCCGACAAGATTGTGCTGTCGGCCAAGGTGTCCGCCGTGCAGGATCTCATTGCCGTTTACGCCATGCTGGCGGCGCGGTCCGATCTGGCGCTGCATCTCGGCCTCACCGAGGCCGGCATGGGCTCCAAGGGCATCGTCGCCTCGTCGGCGGCTTTGTCGGTGCTGCTGCAACAAGGCATCGGCGACACGATCCGCATCTCGCTGACGCCGGAGCCGGGCGGCGATCGCACGGTCGAGGTCAAAGTGGCGCAAGAGCTGCTGCAGAGCATGGGCTTCCGCGCCTTCGTGCCGCTGGTGGCGGCGTGTCCCGGCTGCGGCCGCACGACATCCACCACGTTCCAGGAGCTTGCCCGCGACATCCAGGATTTCATCCGCGACCAGATGCCGGAGTGGAAGCGCCGCTATCCGGGCGTGGAAAATCTCAACGTCGCGGTGATGGGCTGCATCGTCAACGGGCCGGGCGAATCCAAGCACGCCGATATCGGCATCTCGCTCCCCGGCACCGGCGAGTCGCCGGCGGCGCCGGTGTTCGTCGACGGCGAGAAGGTGACGACGCTGCGCGGTCCGGGGGCGGCGGCAGAGTTCAAGCAGATGGTGCTCGATTATATCGAGCGCCGCTACGGGCAAGGCGCGATGGGGCGCTCCGCGGCGGAGTAGACGCTAGCGTCGGCCGCTATTTGATCGAGATCGCGTCGCCGGCGATCGACACGGTCAGCGCGATCATCGTCACATTGAACACGAAGGCGACGAGGCCGTGCGCCGTCACCGTCTGGCGGATCGTGCGCGAGGTCACCGCCACGTCGGACACCGCCGTCGACGTGCCGATGACGAAGGCGAAATAGATGAAGTCCCCATAGCCGGGCTTGCCGCCGCCGGGAAAGCGCATGCCGCCGCCAGTCCCCCGATGCTCCGCGTAATATTCATGGGCGTAATGCAGCGCGAACATGGTGTGGATGAAGAGCCACGACAGCAACGTGGTGACAAACAGCAGCGCGAGTAGGCCCGGCTGAATGGTCTCGCTCTGCGATGCCGTGCGCAGCCAGAAGACGATGGCCCCTAAGCTCATCATGCTGGCGGCCACGGTGAGGATGGGAATGGCGATGCGGCCATCGTCCTGAAGCGGAGATTCGCGGCGCACGCGGTCCGGGTCCGACCGCAGGATCATGACAATCACCAGCAACAGATAAAGCGCCACACCGGCGTCGAAGCCGATCAAAAACCGCGACGTGAGGTGATAGTTGTCCGGCAGGAGCAGATAGAGCGCCACACCGAGAACTACTGCGAACACCAACCGCCAACGTGCCTGGAGAAAGCGCGAAACGCGCGTATTCCGAAGGCGATGCAACAGCTTCGATGGCGTGGCCATGGCCGCCATTCGATCCGGATTCGCCTGCCGGCTCAAGCGCGCCGTTCGGCGATGAAGCGCGCGGCGTCGATCAGCAAGCCTGCGCGATCGCCGAAGGGGGCGAGCGCGTCTTCCGCTTCGGCCACAAGCCCGGCAAGATGCGCTTTGGCGCCTTCGATGCCGAGCAGGGCCACGAGGGTCGCCTTGCCGGCCTCGGCATCCTTCGCCACGGCTTTGCCGACGGCTTCGGCGTCGCCTTGCGCATCG
>Ga0307379_10002592_pt1 | contig 26658 bp, 18 predicted proteins | sample UN2MG_FD_202237 | JGI IMG/M metagenome (GOLD analysis project Ga0307379, IMG submission 202237) | Soil microbial communities from Risofladan, Vaasa, Finland - UN-2 | ecosystem: Environmental > Terrestrial > Soil > Coastal area > Acid sulfate soil | place: Finland: Risofladan, Vaasa | collected...
TGATCAACACGATCGGGTGAACCGCCTTCTTTGTATCCTGACGGGCCTCTATTTGCAACATGCAGGTCCCACATTCCGTCACGACGGCGTCCACGTCGGCGTCCTCTATCTCTCCCCAGAGCTTCCGTGCGATCTTCACGGACAGATCGTAGTGAGCCGTTTTCATGCCATAGGAGCCACCCATCCCGCAGCAACTGTCCACGATTTTGCTCACGTGAATTCCCGGTATCAACTCCAGGAGCGCGACCGGCTCTCTTCTGATTCCCTGTACTCGCAGATGGCAGGGGTTGTGGTACAGGACCCTCAGCGGCGTCTCGGCGAACCTGGTATTCAACCTGCCCTGGTGCAATAACCTAACAAGATACTCCGCGGCATTCAAGACTCGGCTTGCCACGAACCGGGCTTCCTCGCTGTCGAAAAACGGCAATCCCTCCTTTTTCAACATCAAACTGCAACTCGGGCAGGTAGTTGCTATCTCCAGGTCCGGAGCGGCCATCCGAGAGAGGGACCGCACGATTTCATCGAAGTTCTTCTTCGCCCCCCTCATGTTTCCATTGGACATCATGGGCATGCCGCAGCATTTCTGTTCGGCCAGCAGCACCTCGATTCCGTTGGTCTCCATGACCTCGACGAAGGCCTCGCCGATCCGTGGGTCATAATAGTTGGCGTAGCAGCCGCTGAAATAGACGACTTTCTCAGTCACGCCCTTCTCAGTCACGGTGGCTCACCCATTTCTTCAGCGTGCGGCGATGAAACGCCGGCAGCCGAGCGTTTCTGTGGACGCCCATGACTGCCTCCATGATCCGCTTGGAAACAGAGAGACTGCTCGCCCAGTTGGAAAAGGGCGCCGTCATCGACCCGATCTTGGCCAGCAACTCGGGCCTATCCAGCAACCGCTTTCTCCAACGCCTTCCGTGTCTTGCATAGTGCTCGAACTGGGCTCTCCAGATCAATGCGGGAATATCGATATCGACCGGGCATTCCACCCGACAGCGGCCGCAATGAAGACAGGCCTCGGTAGCGTCTACCCAACCCTGCAAGAACCCCAGGAGGTAGTTCTTGGGACTCCAGATCATCCCGTCCACGTCCATGTGTTGCCCGATCGGACATTGCCGGGCGCACGCCCGACAATCGATGCAGAGGAAGAGATCCCGGTACCGCTCGGCGAAAATCTCGGTCCGGCCATTGTCCAGGATCAGCACGTGGAGTTCCCGATTCCCAAGGTCGCTGTCCGCGGTGATCGCAGGAAGCCCTTCGAAGTCGTACTTCTCCACCTCGTTCGGCCCCAGATCGAGGAGCATATTCTCCAGGCCGAACACTCCCATCGACTTCGTCTGAAAAAGGGCTGCTGCGCGGTCTCTGACGACCTTCTCCGGACTGACCACCATCACGACCTTCTTCGCCTGCTGGAGGTCCTTGGAGATATTGGACATGTGCTGCAGGAAGAGGACGGAACCGTCCCCGGCGGAGACCGCATTGACTCCCAGGACGGCGACATAATCTCGCACTTGCCCCGATCTCAGGGGCGCAAACGTTTCGGCAACGTCGAACGACTCGACCAGGCCCTTCTCATGGAGTCCCGGTAGTCCCCAGTAGTCCTCGATCCTCTTCTCGAAGGTGTCGAACTCCTTGAAGTAGCGGACGTACGCGTGCAGGCCGACGGCTTGCAGCTGGGGCCGAAGCTCGTTCACGACGACGTTCGACCTGTTGATCGAGACGAGGTCCGTGTGTCCGGCAACCTGCTTGACGTAGGATGCAGCTTGCGCAGCGTCCGGCGCGACGGCCCACTCCAGACCCGCGAACTGCGCGAGGCTATTCTTGTACTCCTCCATCAACGAGGTTTGGTTGTCCCGGCAGTGCCGGCGAATCTCACCGAGTTCCGTCTTGATGGATTCCAGATCGAGCCGAGACTCTCTGCGAGCCTTGATTCCAGCAGCTCGACGCCGTCCGGCTGCCGGCTCGACCAACAGTAATGGGGGAATTTGCGCCATGTGTCACTGCGTCCCTCAGCATGAGCGCACGGGGCATCCCTTAGGTAATCCGAGTTTCACGATGCTGCTCCCGCCCCGTTCAACTGCTCCCGCAGCCGTTCGGCCTCGACCTGCCGCTACTTCCCCGGCGTCTCCACCAGGATCGTGCTCTGGAGGCTGATCGGCCAGGACGATTCTTTCAACGCCGCCGGACCGCCTTCCATGCGGACTTTGCCGGAGAGATCCTGGGTCAGCTCCTGCCGTAGCGTCCACCCGGTGGCCTCGTCGATCTCGATGGTGCCTTCCTGCTTGCCGGAAAGGTCGTAGCCGATCTTCATGGGGCCGACGGCGATCGCGGCCGCATCGGGATTGGGGCTGACTTTCGACGTCACGCTCACCAACGCCTTGCCGTCGCGGCGGGCCTTCAGCGTCCAGGTGTTTTCCATGATCATCCCAAACCCCTTCGAAACCACGATCTTCTTGGACCAGGAATCCTCCAGGCCGACCGGACCGTCGGGATACGTCGCCATCATGTTCTCCATCATCTCTTTCATCGCCTGATCGCCGAACTGCTCGGTCAGCTTCTTTTCCAGGTCGGCCTTCGTCGCTTCGTCGGGAAGGTCCATGTTCGCCAGCATGTGCTTGAGCATGGCGTCCACGCCCTCGACGTTGGTGACTTTTCCCTCGGGCGTGAACTCCATCGAGAAGCCCTGCCCGACCAACGCGGCAAACCCTTGGGCCAACGGGTGCACGGTTTCCGGCGGGTTGGCCGAATCGTAGCGGATTTTTCCCATCGGGCCGTCCTGCTCGAAAAGCACGCCGGTGTACGTCACTTTCACCCGGGCCGTGCCGTCGGCGTTTACCTTCAACACGTCGTACGTGAACTCCATGCCCATCTTCTGGGCCATGTCGAGTTGCTGCCCCTGGATCGTCTGCGAGATCTTCTGGTCGGTGGTCATTCGCTGCCTGTACGACTCGCCTTCCTTCAGCCGCAGCCGGAGCACGATCTTTTCATCCGCCGCCTGACCGAACGCCGTGCCGGCGACGGCCAGAAAGACGGCCGTCAGCAACATCCGGGAACCTCTTGTGCGTGTCATGAAACACCCCCTTTCGTTTTCGATGGTGAAAATACCTCAACGGCCGCATCCCGGGGCGTCGTCGAGCTGCCCGCCCCGATTATTTCTCACTCCGGCTCGACGCGAATATCGCTCTGGATGGCGATCGGCCAGGACTGACCCGATTGACCGGGAATCATGCCGCCTTCCACGTGTACGGTGCCGGAGAGATCTTGCGTCAACTCCTGTCGTTTCGGCCATCCGGTCTTCAGGTCGAGTTCCATTTCTCCCTGCTGCGTGCCCGAGAGTTCATACCGCATCTTCATGATTCCCATGTCGATGGCCTCCGCATCGGGATTCGGTCGTACCTTCGATTCCATCATCACTATGGCCACGTCGTCCTCGAGAGCTTTCAGCGTGAACGTGTTCTCGATGGACATGGCGAATCCCGTGGCCACGTCGATCCGGTTGCTCCAGGTGTCTCCCACGGCGACCGGCCCATCCGGATAGATTGCCATCATGTTTTCCATGACCTTCTTCAGGGCTTCGTCGCCGAACTGTTGTTTCATCTTCTCTTTCATCACTTGCTTCAGCCCGGGCACGGGCGCGTCGATGCTTTCCAGAACGTTCGCCAGCATCGCGTCCACGCCTTCGACGCTGGTAACCTTCCCTTTCGAGGTCAGGGTCATGGTGAAACTCTGCCCCACCAGGCCGGCGAGACCCATGGTCAACGGGTGCGGCTTTTCGGGCGGACTGGCCGAGTCGAAAGCGATCTTCCCTTCCAGGGGATTGTCTTGCTCGAACGTCACCGCGTGATACGTCACTCGCACCTTGCCCGTTCCTTCGGCGTCCACGTCCTGCACGTCGAGCGTGAATCCCATGCCGAAAGCTTGTTCCACGTCCAATTGCCGCTGATCCGGGAGGGTTTGCCGGATCGTTTGATTGCTCGTCCACCGGAGTCTGTGCGACTCTCCCTTCTCGAGCCGCAACCGAAGTTCGACCTTCTCGCCGTCGCCGCTCGAGCTGCACGAGGCCCCGATACTGACGGCCAGGCCTGAGAAGATCAACGCCAGGAGGTTTCTTCTTCGCCACATGGAACCACTCCTTCCGAACCGAGAGGATGAGAAGAACGAAACGCCGGGCGGAGGACGCGATCCGCCCCCTCGTGGGCCTTTTCGCGGTAGCATCGCGGCCATCTTACCCCTTCGCGCGGAGACCCACAAGAGGTCGGGCGAAGAACGCGGGTTTCGTGCCCGTTTTCCGCCCAGCTACTTCAACCCGAGTTCTTCCGCCCGGTTGAAATCGGCCTCGGCCTTTTCGTGATCGTCGAGGTTGGCGTAGGCCGAGGCCCGCTCGAGGTAGAGATCGGCGTTTTCCGGATCGAGCCCGATGGCCGAGGTCAAGTCGGCGATCACCCGTTCGTAGTCGTTCAGATCGTAATACGCGCCGGCCCGTTCCCGATAGCCTTTTACCTTCTTGGGTTCCAGGCGGATCACCTCCGAGAAGTCCTCGATCGCCCGGCGGAACTGGCCGGTTTCGGTCAGGCGCATGCCGCGGTGGAAGTGGAGTTCGGCCTGTTCGGGCCGCCGGGTGATTTCGTCGGTCAGTTGGGCAATGCGACGATGAAGACTGTGCCGGGCAAGCCAACCGCTCAGCCCCAGCCCGGAGACGCCGGCCCCGGCCAGCAGGAACGTGACGCCGAACCATCGCTTTTCGACCACGGTCATCTCGTGTGCCCGCCGGTCGGCCGGTTCCGAGGCGGTCAAGAGCACGTAAAGGCCGGGCGCGCAGAACACGGCTCCCACCAGCATCAGAAACAGCGGCGGGGTGTGCCGCCCGGCCCGGCCGCGCGTGGTGAGAAACTCGGCCAGCGAGAGTTTGTACGCCCGCAAACGCAACCAGAGCAGTGAGGCCCCGATGACGACTTCCCCGCCCAGCACGGCCAGCCCCTCCGGCAAGCCGGCAAAACGCAGGACCATGGCCGCCGGGATCATCAAGAACGCCAGGATCGCCGAGCCCACCGCCATCCGCCAGCACAGGCCGGCCAGCTTCTCGAACGGCTCTCGGTCGGGCGCGGTCATAGGATTGGGGGGGAGCGGAGTTGTCAGATAAATCAGTTGTCAGTTGTCAGTTTTCTGTTATCAGTTGTCAGTTTTCAGTTTTCAGTTGTCAGTGACTGGGTGGCACGCCCTGAGGAACGAAGGGCGTGGTTCGCCAGGTTTTCCACGCCCTTCGTTCCTCAGGGCTTGCCACCCTCGCTGAAAAATGTACCGGTTATTCCTGCGCGGAACCTAAGTGCGGCGAAGCGCATCGGTGCAATGCGACACGAGCCACCAAAGAGCAATCCAACCGGAAAGTCAAAGCAATCGTGTCGTTCGGCAAGACGTCGCGGCACTTCGTCCCAGCGAGATGACTAATGCGCAATTGTCCCCCGGTTCCACTTGACCCAAAGCACCGAGTCCGAATCTCCTGAAGCCGAGAACTGAAAACTGACAACTGAAAACTGAAAACTCTTCCCTCCAATCACTCGTACCCCGTGGACGGATAGAACGGAATCGGGTCGCCGGCCGAACGTCGGACGTAAGGATCTTCCGCCACCGGGTCCTCCGGATCGACCGGCGGCAAGCGGCGGGTTTCACCATCATCCGCAGGCTGCTCATGCGGATCCCGTTCTTCCGCCGGACGAACCAGGGGGACCAAACCGCCGTCCGCCTCCGGCCGAACCGACGCGCCGGTCATCGCGACGTCCCCTCCGTATTCGCTCGACGACTCGGACGGTTCTTCAGACCACCGCGCATCTGCGTTCGAGTAGGAGACGGGATCGACCGGGCATGCTCCGGCCGGGGAATTCAGACACAATTCAGTTTCTTCGGCACCTTTGGCATCGCCCCTTCGAGATGCGTCAGAAATCGATTGCGAAGAGCTTGACGCCTTGTCGGGTACCCGTGACGGCGCGGTGGACACCGGCCCGGCAGTGACCGTCGATTCCGGCGACTGATCCGGCTGCGCAAGAGGCGACGCCGGGCCGACCATCTCCCGTACCTTCGGATAGCGCACCGTGTTGAAGCCGATCGAAAACACGATCAGCACAAGGCCCCCCAGAGCGGCCGCAATTCTGGGCATCGTCCAACCTCCTGATCTCGTGCGGCGAAACGGCAGCGTCGAAAGCATACACTCGGAGAGTGCAGGGGCAAGGAAAATGGGCGAAATGACGAATGTCGAATGACGAATGTCGAATGGGCAGAACGTCTGGGTAAAGTTTGGCGGCGGGTGTTGCCCTACGGACAAAAATCGTGGCTTTGGGAGACCAGCAAGAACCCGGTTTTCTGCCCATGTGTTCGCACGTGAGCGACGCCATTGTGGGGCAGTTTTGGGCATTTTTCCTCGACATGGCACGCGGAATCGGCTAGAATGGCGCCCGTTGGACGCAGCCGTCGCGTCCGGACGCCGTTTCTTTCAAGCCGGGAAGAGTCGATGACGCTGCAACCGTACGGGCCGGAGAAGCTGGACGAGTTCGCGCTGAATCTGCTCGATTTGGCCGCAATCATGCGGAAAATGGCCAACGAGAGCCGCGAACGGGGGGTCACCGACTTGGCCTTGCACGACAAGAAGGCCCAATATTGGTACGGCAATCTGTCGAACTGGGTCCACAAGGTCCAATCCGACCTGGAGGTCAGGATTCTCCAGTCGCGGGCCAAGCGCCGAGCAAAGACGGCCGGGCTGTAGCCGGAGTTCCTCCAAAATGCTCGAACCATAGGCGGTGAGTGGAAAATGGGGACTGGCTCCGAGCCGCAGATGGCGTGAAACTTGCGGAAAAGCGCTGCCGGCTCGGTGCCTGTCCCCTTTTTCCACGGTGTGCCAGAATTACTGCCCGAAAATCTCGTCGCTATTCTGTACAGAATATCGGACAAGAAAATCCCTGGTCCACCGGTGTCTCGGGCCGCCGCTACGGCAACGTGGGCGGAGTATCCCGCGGCGAGTATGCCGATTGCGGCGTCGGACGCGATTGCTCGCCTGGAGGCACCCGACGGCGGCAGACTTGAACTGGGATCGTCCCGCAGGTCGATGATTACGGCAGCATGCGTCGAGACAGCGACCCACGACGCGCCGAAAACCCCGGCCCCGCAGGTATCGAAGTGTCCCTCCACTTGATCCAGACCACCCTGACCCTGACGTTTCTGGGCGTTTTTGCCCTGGCCGGCGAGATCCTCGTGCGAACGCGCCGCAGAGGAAGCTAATTGCCCGATGCGTAGGTCAGGGCTTGCCCTGACGGATTCTTTTGCCGGGTGCTCGGTTTCGTCAGGGCAAGCCCTGACCTACGCGGTTTCGTCAGGGCAAGCCCTGACCTACTACTGATTGCCGAGTTCTTTGAATAGCGGCAGGTGGCGGTAGTAGACCTCGAGCATCAGCAACTGCAACGCCGTGACATAGTGGCGGCCGCCGGTGTGGCCCCAGCGGTCGGGCACGGGGCGGCGGGGATCCCAACTGCCGGCAAGTGCGCCGGTCTGGACCTGGCTCTCCGGCAGCAAGACGCGGAAACGGTCGTTCCACGCCTCCCAATGCTCGCCCTGCATCTGGTACATCGCTTGCGTGGCGTAATACCAATAGTAGCAGTCTCGCATATTGGCTTCGTCTTTGCCCATCCGGGGCAGGTTGCCCTGGATGTGGTCCGCCCCGGCGATCAAGCCCGAGTCTTCGCGCTGGCGGCCGAGGTAGATCCGCATCAGCATCGCCTCGGCGGTCATCGCCAGATTCGGCTCCAGGCCCTTGAGTTGCTGCTCTTTGGTCCGGTCGGCGTGCGGATTGTAGATGTACTGTCCCTCGGCCCGTTGGGCCTCGGCCGAGTCGAGCCAGCGGCCGATCTTCTCGAACACTTCGTCGGGGACCTCCAGGCCGGCCATCTGGGCGCTCTTCATCGCCATCAACATCCAGCCGGTGACCGAGGTGTCCGTCTCGGTGGAGAAGCCACGAGTGTCGAGTTCGTAGCGCCAGCCGCCCCGCGTGGGATGTTGGCTGCCGATAAGGAACTCGACCGCCTTGCGGGCCGGTTCGCGAAGCTCGGGATCTTTGGTCATGCCGTACGCCTCGCACAGCGCGATGGTCGCGATCCCGTTGCTGTAGAAACGGGCCGCACTGGTCCCGCCGCTGAACAATTCTCCGTCGGGTTTCTGATGCTCGACCAGCCAGTCGATTCCGCGGCGGACCGCCGCGCGGTGCTTGTCCTCCTGGTGGGTGTAACCGGCGCCCAGGTACGCCAGCAAAGCCAACCCCGTGGCGGCCGTGTCGGATTCCATCTGGCCCAGGCCCGTAACGAACAGGGCCAGCTCGTCCAACTCGGCCTGCGACAGCTTCTCGCCGTCGGCGTGCTTCTCGACCGCTCGGGTGACCGTTTCTCGGGCCGCCTTGGGCAGCGTCTTGTCGTAGCCCGCCTCGAGAAGCTCGCGGGCGTTCCGCACCAGATCATCGACCGAATCGCCCATCTCGGGCGACCATTTGGCCGTCTCGGCCGGCAGGGCGTTGAGGCTCCAACGTCCGTCGGGGAATTGACTTCGGGCGAAGAAATCGAGCCCCATCTCGACGGCCCGCTCGTTGCCTTCCGGGGCGCCCTGTTCCCGGGCGATCTCGCCACGTCGGTCCGGGTCGCGCTGGCCGAAGACCTCGGCCGGGATGTGGGCGTTGATGGCCGGGTCTCCGCCGCTCCGGTCGGGCAGGAAACGCGGCACCGTGGCCTCGTGGACCGTCTCGCTCTCCCGCCGCGCCCGACGGCTGGGAATCCCCGCGTCGGGAAGCGGATCGTAACGCAAGCCGCCCGCTCCGACCATCGCGACCGTCAGCACGGTCAAGCCACCCTCCTGCCGGCCGGCGTCGCTGAAGACGGCCGCTTCGGCCAGGTCCATCGCGTCGGCCGTGCCGATCGGCGTGGCCGAGGCGATCGTTTGCTCGGCCGCGTCGGCCACCGCGTGGGGAAGACCGGGCAGGTCGCTGTCGCGTTGCGGCCCGCGCCCGACTTCCAGCGCCACGGCCGCGCCGACGTCGTCGCCCTGCGGGAGCCGGCGGAGGCCCTGGACCGCGCCGGGCGTGGTGGCGGCCGGGCCGGATTCGCGGGCGCCCTCGACCGGCGTGCGATCGAGCAAGTTGCCCTCCAATCCGGCCGATCGACGCGGGCTGCCCGTCAAACTGGCCACGAGGCCGACGTCCGGCGCTGCGCTGTCGCCGGCAACGGACTCCCCGGGCGGCGCGCTGGTGGGCGCCGTCAGGCCCTGACCGGCCGTCTGCATGGCTCCCGGCCTGGGAAGCGGTCCGCCGGCGGCGCCGGAGGAAATCGCCGCCGCCAGCGAGTCGTCCTTGCCCGGGCGGCTAAGTTGTGCCATAGCGACCGCGCCGCTGCTGGTCGATGCGGCAGTCGTCTCGGCCGGCTGGCCTACGGAAGGTTCCGCCGCGGCGCCCTGGGCCGCCACGCCGGAGAGTCCGCCGGTCGGGGCTTGGGCCATGTCGCTCGGCTGGGCACCCGCGCCGGGCGATCCGGCTTCGCCCGCGGGACCGGTCGGTTGTGGTCCGGTCATGGCTCCACCCGGTCCGGCCGACGCCAGACGTTCGATGGGCGGTCCGCTCTCGGAACCGGCCGCTACGGACACGTCGTCACCGGTCACGCGTGCCGTGCCGGGCAAGCGAGCCGCCAAAGCCGAGCCGAGACCCGCTTCGGCCGGTCCGTCGGCGGCCGTTTGGCTGGCCGGCGGTAAGCTGGCTCCCGCCGATTGGACGGTGGCCGTGGGACCCTGTTGCAGCGAACTGGCCAATCCGCCCAACGTGTCGACCACTCCGCCGGCTCCCGTTTTCGGGGCGTTGTCCACGGTGACGTTGTTCGTCGGGATGTCGACGCCTTCGCCGGAATTCGTGCGGGTCAAGGTTTGGTTGGCGGCCAGATCGGCTCCGCCGGGCTGCTGACGCTGCGAGGCGGACTGGCGGCGGGTACCGGCCGCTTCGGTCAACGGTGCTCCTTGATCGCCCAGCGCGGCCAGGGCTCCGCCTTGCGGCTGGCTCTGCAGACCGCCGGGCAGACCGGGGATCTGCTGCTGGGGTCCGCTGGTCGGGGCGAACGCGGGCGCGCCGGGAGTGCCCTGCTGGCCGGGCGAAACGTTGGCGGCCAATTCGGAAGGCTCCGGGGCCGAGTCGGGGGCCAGCGCCTCGCCGGGCGTTCTTCCGCGCATCGGTCTTCCGCTGCCGGCGACCGCCGTGGCCGAAGACTCGATGCGGTTGACCCGATCGGGCGACGTGCTGGTCACCGGCCCGGACGTTCCACCGGCGGCGGACGGCCCGGCTCCGATGACCGGCTGCCGGGCAAGCTGGAGGGAGGTTCCGCCGGTTTGGACTCCGGAGCCGCGGACGTTCAGGGACGCCGCCGTCGGGCCGCTGAGGCTGGAGGCCGCGCTGCCCGGACTGGCCGGCGAGGGACGCGGGGCGCCCGAAGACGCCAGCGAATGGGCGGGCGCGGGGCCTCGGGCGATCCGCGGCGTGGGATCGTTGGCCGCGGCCGTGGGTTGACTTACGCCGCTGCTGCGGGGTTGTCCGGTCCGGGCCAGGGCCTGGTTGGACCCGACGCCGGCTTCCGTCGTCGAGGCCGATGCCGACGTGTTGCCGGCCGGCGGTTGGGCGCCCTGGGTCTGCACCGAGGCGATGTTGCCCGCGGTCAGTTGGCTGGGCGGAGTGCCGCCGCTGGAGGCGGCAGCGGTGCTGGGCGTGGCCTGCGAGGCGATGATGGTGGACGGAAGGTTAGCTCCGCTACGGGCGGGCGGGGCCAAGGACGTTGGTTCCGCCGGCGCGGTGCCCGTCGCGCCAGGCTGGCGAGCATTGGGAGTACGAGGCCGGGCGGGAATGGAGGGCAGTTGCGAAGTGTCGGTCGATGCCGGAAGCGAGGGCCCGGCGGCTGCCATCTGCTCGACTCCGGGCGACCTGCCCGCCGAGGTGCCGGCCGCCGTGGTCACCGGCGACGGCTGCGACGGGCCGGACGGCGCGGCGGGCGTCGTTTGCGGCGCGGCCGGCGATGGGCGAGCCACGCTGCCGGCGATCTGAACGTCCGCCGGCGATCGTTGGGGTGTGGTCGCGGACAATGGGGAAACGGCGACCTGCGACGGGCCCGGGCGGCGGAGCGGCGTGTTCGGCGCCGCCGGTCCGGCGGCCGGCCGCACGGTGCTGCCGCTGGAAGACTGGCTTACGTTGGGCGAAGATTGCCCGGTCGAAGCGCTACGCGTCGGCGTGTTGGGCATGGCAAGCGCATCGCTGCCCGCCCGGTTCTGAGGTGTTTGGGGAGTCGCGGTCGGCCGTGGCGTCGTGAAGTCGGTCGGCGCGGTCACTTCGCGAGGCCGCCGCATGGGGATCGGCTGCGGATTCTCGGCCAACTGGATCGGTTCGTCGCGGCGCTGCGTCCGGGGTGCGATCGCGGGCGTCGTCGGTGCCGTGGGCGTAGGCGCGGGGACCGAATCCGGCATAATCACCCGCGGCGCCTCCGCCTGGTTTCGGGCGACCGATTTCTCGCTCGGCCGCAAAGTGTCGGCCTTTGGCGACGGCGGGGTGATCGGGACCGGCTCGGGGGCATGGGCGTCGCTGCGTGCCACGTCGGCCGGACGCGGGGCGTCACGGGTGGGCGTAGGTGTGGACGGCGCGTCCGCCAAGGGATCGCGGTTGGTCGCCCGGCGTTCCACTTTCGCCTCCAACGGATCGGCTTGGACGCTGGAAGGATCCTCGAAGACTTGCCGTTGATCCGTATCGAGTTGGCTCTCCCTCGGTTGATGCGAGGCGATCTCGGGGGCGGACAGGGCGGCCTTTTGCCCCGGCCGCGGGCTGGGCTGCTGCACGGGGATCGGTTCGTTCGGCAGGAGCTGCTCTTTCAACGGCTGCCGGCTGATCTCGCGTCCGGCCTGATCCGCCCGGCGCGGGGCCGAGGGTTCTCGGCGCTCGGTCGTCGTTGGCCGGACCTGCTGCTGGGGCGTCTCGGGTTCTTCGGTCGGCCTGGCCTCGGGGCGGATCTCGACTTCGACCGGCGGCCGCTCGACCGCAAGCGGCTGGATCGGCTCGGGAGGCGTGACGGGAATCGGCACCTCGAAGCTCTGCTGTCGGCGGGGGAAATCCATCACATCGTCTGGATAGACGGGCACCGGAATCAGCTCTCGCTGTTGTTCCCGCAGCAGGGCCTCTTTCGCTTCCTTCTCCTTTTCGGCCATCAGTTCCACGTATTCTCGGGCGGCGTACATCACGATCCACAAGTGGACCAACAGGCTGATCACCGTGCAGAAGAGCACCCGATGGCGGACATTCCCCTGGAATCGGATCACGGCCCAGAACGCCAGTCCGGCCGTCAGCGCCAAGGTGAACAGCAGGAACCAGGTGTTCAGCAGCAGCCGCGGCTCGTCGAACCGGCTGTAGGTGACGATCAATCCGGCGATGAAACCTGCCAGGATGAGAATGGCCACGTTGATCGGCCAGATCTGGTCGTCGAAGTCGGCGACCTTGGCGGTGGTAACGCGGCGGATTTTTCGAGTGCTTTCGGCCATGATAGTAGTGGTGCGACTACCGATAAATGTCGGCCGCCGCACGGCGACGATGTAGCTCGTTTGAATATTCGCTGCCTGACATTAACCGACAGTCGCACCAGTAGGGTGGGCATCGCCCACCGTCGCCTCACGTTTCCTTGGTGGCTTCGGTTCCGTGGTTCACGGTGGGCGGTGCCCACCCTACTTTGTTCGTGGTGGGCAATGCCCATCCACCCCATCGGTCAACTCTTGCTTCCCGCTCCTCGGGCGGCTTCGCTGACGTCGAAGATTCTCGCTTTGATGCAGGCGTTTCTCGCCGCGAAAACGAACTTGAACATGCTCCGCTCGTCGGCCCGAATGATCACCGACGCGTTGCCCGGGTTGTTGATGTACGCCTGCTTGAGAATCTCGTCGAGTCGAGGCAGTTCCACCATTTCGCCGGAGACGAAGTATCGCCCTTTGTCGTCGATGTTGATGAACAGTTCGTTGGGTTCGTCGGTCATGGGTTTGGCTTCGCTGGCTTCGGGCAACTTCACGTCCTGCTCCCGCTCGATCTCGGCGAACTTGGTGGCCACCAGGAAGAAGATCAGCAGCAGGAAGACCACGTCGATCAGCGGCGTAATGTTGAGACTGCTCAGGGCGCTGCCTTTGTCGATGTTCACGGCCATGGCGAAATCCTATGTCTATTTGGGCGTGGCGGCGGTTGGCGTGGCTTCCTGTGCCAAGGGCGAATCGTCCGCGTGTCCGCGGTCTCGCGAACCGGCCCGGGCGTCCAGCGGGTCTTTGGTCACGCGCATGCGGCCCTCGAAACGCTCGAGTTGGGGCATCATGCCCAGCAGCGTTTCGTCGAGTTCGCGGAACAGTCCCTGGATGCGTCCTTCGAACCAGTGGGCCAGCACGGCGGCGGGAATGGCTACGGCCAGGCCGGCGGCCGTAGTGACCAGCGCCTCGTAAATGCCCTCGGCCAGCGCCTTGGATTTACTCTGGCCGGCCGTCATTTCGGCGGTGGCGATGAACGCCGAAATCATCCCCAGCACGGTTCCCAGCAGGCCCAACAGCGGCGCGATGCCGGCACCCAGGCCGAGCCAGCGGACGTTGGCGTAGAGCCGGGCGGCCTCGCGGTCGTTGGCTTCGGTCACGGCGTGTTCGAGTTCGCTGTGGGGGCGGCCGACCTTCAGCAGCATGGTCTTGATCACGTTGGCCGCGGCGGAGGGAAACTGCTGGCAAAGCTTGTAGGCCTGGCGCGGGTCGAGTCCGCCCTTCTTGCCGGCCAGATTGCCCAGCCCACTGACCAACTCCGGCGGCAGGACCTTGTGCCGCCGCAGGCCGAGTGCCCGCTCGATGCCGAAGGTGACCACCAGTAGCGACAGGGCGCCGATCGGCCACATCATGAAACCGCCCGCCGCCAGCAGCTCGAGATAGCCGATCTTTTTGGCCACGTCCGATTCCTCTTTGCCGGCTTCTTCTTCGGTCGAGGAATCGGTCGTCGAGCCTCCGCCGGTTCCCGCGGCCGCGTCGTCCACTTCGGCGGAAGGACCGCCCTCGGCACCGCCGGGCGCCGGCGCGGGGTCTTCACCGGGATCGGGCGGCGGGGGCGGCTGGAGACCCGGCTGCTGGGCCGCCGCCTGTTGCGGTACGACGACCTCGGACCAGGCCGTCAGCATCAAGGGGACGCAAAGGATCGCGAACCAGAAGACGGCCCGGCGACGTGGGTTAGAAGAAGCGTTCATGCAGGGACCTCGTGGTCAAGTAGGTCAGGGCTTGCCCTGACGAAGCGGTCTGGGGTTGTTCGATTTTATGGTTGTTCGGGGATTTTCGTGGTCCCTTTTCCGGTCCATCGAAGTCGACGGCACGCAGGAGTACGGGTTCCTCTTCTCTGATTCCACGTCTTCGCGCGTCGTCAATAGCGTCAGGGCAAGCCCTGACCTACAGTTTCTTCAACTCCTCCAGCCGGGTTTTGGCTTGGGCGGCCTTGGCGCTCTGGGGGAACTGGTTGACCAGCTTTTCGTATTGATTGATCGCTTGCGGGATCTTTCTGATCACTTCGTAGCACCGGGCGGCCTCCCAGAGGGCGTCGGCCTGGAGATCGGGAATGGCGTAGTTCGAGGCGACGTCGATGTAGTTGATGATCGCGTCGGCGTGCTCGCCACGCCCGAAATAAATCGCGCCGGTCGCGAACTTCGCCCGGGCCGCCGGCTCCTGGTCCGTCTGGGCGATGACCTGCTGATAGATGGGCATCGCCTCGTCGGGCTTGTCGAGTTTCTGCAGGGCCCAGCCCTTTTCATAAAGCGCCTGGGGCAGGTACTTCGAGGCGGGGAACTGCTCGACGCACTTGCTCAACAGGTCCAGGCTCTGCTGCCACTGCTTCAACTGCCCGGCCGCATTGCCCGCGTGCAACAAGGTCAGCACTTGCATGTCCTCGTTGCCCGGCGTGCCGACGGTCAGGTAAAGATCGAGGGCCTCCTGGTACTTCTTCTGCTTGAAGAAGCACTCGGCCTCCATGAACGTGGCCTCGGCCAGCAGAGTTCCTTCGGGCCACGTCTTTCGCTGGTAGAGGAACATGGCCTGGCCTCGGTCGAAATCGTCGACCAGGTAGTAGCTCCAGCCGAGCTTGTAGGAGATCTCTTCGCCCAGTTTCGTCTTGCCCGCCTTCTGCATGGCGTTGTAATAGACCCGGGCGGCTTCCTTGTAGTTCTTCTGCCGGTACTCGTAATCGCCCACCAGGCAGAGGCTGTCGGTGGCCAGGGCGTGATCGGGGAAGTCCTCGGCCAGCTTGGCGAAGGTTGCGGCGGCCTCTTTCTCCTGCTTCGCCGAATTCTGCGCCCAGCCCAGGTCGAAGCGGACGTTGACCGCGTCGGCGTAGTCGGGGTCTTCTTCGAGCAGCCTGGTGAACGTGGCGATCGCCTGGTCGTACTGCGCGAGGTCCTTCTGGCACAGCCCCAGCACGTGCCGGGCCTGCGATTTTTCGGTCTTGGGAGGATCGGTCGCCAGCAGGGCCTCGAGGTCTGCCACCGCCGGGCCGTGCATCTTCAACTGCCGCCGGGCGAGCCCCCGGCCGTACTGTCCCCGCGGGATCAGCGTGTCGTTGGGGTATCCGTCGATCAGCTTGTTGAAGGCGTCTTCGGCGGCCGCGTAGTCTTCCAGTCCCAGTTGTGCCCAACCCAGGCCGTAGAGGACCTGCGGCATGAGGTTCGAGTTGGGCCAGTCCTTGACGACCTGTTGATATTCGGTCGCCGCGGTCTTCAGTTCGTTGTTCAACCGGCAGCACTCGCCCAGGCGGAAATGGGCCCGGTCGAGCAGCTTGCTCTGAGGAAAATCGGCGATCACCGCTCGGGCGTGCTCCTTGGCCTTATCGAGGTCCTTCGTCTGCTGGTAGGCGAAGGCCAGCACCAGGTGCGCATCGTCGGCCAGGCTCCACTTGGGCGCCGCGGCCAGCGAGGCCTCCAGCGACTTCACGGCGTCGTCGAACTGCTTCAAGGCCGCCTGGCTGCAACCGACCCGATATTGGGCCTCGGCTACCAGGTCGGCCGTCTTAATCTCGGCCAGCACCGGCCCAAGGGCGTCGATCGTCTGCTGGTACTGTTTCTGCAGGAAAAGGGCCGTGCCGCGATGCACCTTCCAGATCTCGGCGTCGCGGTCGTTGGGGGCCTTCTTGAGCAATTGGGCGTAGAGGGCTTCGGCCTCGGCTTGTTGGTTCGAGAGCAGCAGGCTCTCGGCCTTCACGTGCAGCACGCCGACCTCCGACTCGTGGCCGGCATGGGCGGCGAGGAACTTTTCGGCGTGCTCCAGCGCCGCCTGGTAGTCGCCCTGGTCCATGGCGGCGAAGGCGGCCATGTAACGGGCTTCGGGCGCGGCCGCATCGCCGGGATACTTGTCGGCAACGGCCGCGTAGAGCGCTACTGCCTTGCCGCGCCGGGCGGGAATCTCGAACGTCGCGTCGGCCTGATCCATCAACAGGGCCACCTTGTCGGCGTCCTGCTTCGCCGCCGGCAGGTGCTTCTCGACGATCTCCAACGCCTTGTCCGGCTGGTTCTCCTTCAACAGGCTTCGCGCCGTGAAGTGCGCCGCCTGGGGAGCCGACTCGCCGCCGGCCGCGAGGACCTTTTCCAGGAACTCCCGGGCTTTGGCGTACTGGTCGACCACGTAGTACTTCTTGCCCGCCTCGAGGTTGCAGAGGTTCGTGTACGCCGAGCCGGGAAACTTCTCGGGCACGGAGGCGTACAGCGCGGCCGCTTCGGCGTATTGTTTTTGTTGGGAGAGCGCGTCGGCCTGGCGCTTCAAGGCGTAATCGGCCAGATCGAATCCCGGCCTGGCCGCGGCGGCGAAGGCCCCGGCCGCCTCGGCGTAGCGGTCCAGCGCGTAGAGCGATTCGCCTTTCCAGAGGGTCACTTGCGCGAGGTTCGAGTTGCCGGGGAACTTCTGCTCGAACGTGGCGAAGGTTTCCAGGGCCTCTTTGTGCTGGCTCAACTCGGTCTGGGTCACGCCCAGGGCGAACATGGCGTCTTCGGCGGCCGCCTTGTCGGGATACTCGGCGAGCACCTGGGCGTACTTCGCGGCGGCCTCCTTCTTCTTGTCGCGGTAATACAGGCAGTCGGCCTGATAGTAGACCGCCGCCGCGGCGTGCTTGCCGTCGGGATACTTCGTCGCCAGGGTGTCGAACGTCTTGGCGGCCGTGTCGTACGCGACCGCCTCGCCGGCGCGTGCCGTGTTGTATTGCGCCAAGCCGAGATTCAAATAGGTTTCTTCGAGCAGCTTGAAGTCGGCGTGATTCTCGACGACCGTCTGAAACGTCTTGGCGGCCTCTTCGTACTCCTGCTGCTTGAACTGGCAGACGCCCTGGTAGTGGGTCGCATCGGCGACGCGGGAATCGCTCGGGTAATCCTTGATGAACTGGCCCCATAACGTCGCCGCGATTTCATAGTCCTCGCCGTTGTGAATGTTTACCGTCTTGTTGAACGCTCGGGTGGCTTCCTCGGTGTCCTGGGCAAGGGTCTCGGCCGAGAAGGCCAACACGGCCAGCGCGAGCCACCCATAGACCGCACGGGCAAAACAATAGCATCTCATCGCAAGGACCTCTTCCTCAATCGGGTTGTCTTATTCTGTTCCGCGGTTGGCGACGGTGGGTCTGGAGGCGGGAAGTTCGGCGCGGCTCATAGTAGCCGTCTCGCTTCGCGAGACGTGGCTGCATCTCGCGGAGCGAGATGGCTACTGTGCAATCATTTCTAAGCCCTGCTTCGCTGGGTTTCAAGGGGGGCGACGGCGCACACCGTCCCCGGCCCCCAGCGTACATAACGCAATTTCTACTCCTTATTATTCCACGACGGGCCGGAATTTTCCAGCGGGTGTCATGCGAGCGGGGGGTGAGGGTGGCTGAGCGGTCGTTGCGAGTGAGAGAAAGAGGCATATTTGGTCGCCTCGCAGGTCAAATGTGGGGGAGTGGCAAAGCAGGGGCACTCGCACTTCTATTACGGTGGCCGGGCGTCGATGTTCGTCGAGTTTCGGATTCCCGGCCGATCCGGGGGCGGTTGCCCAAGGGTGGCATTGAACCTATGATGTGTCGCGTGCCCTCTTGATCTCGCTTGCCGTTGACCGTCGAAAAAGGAAAACAGAACATTGCCGCAATTCCTTCCCGTAGAAGTCTGGCACTGGGTCGCGTTTGGTGGATTGGTCGTTTTCTTGTTGGCGCTCGATCTGCTGGTGTTCCACCGCCACGACCACAAGCCTTCGTTGCGGGAGTCGGCCGCCTTCACGGTCTTCTGGATCGCCATGGGATTGGCCTTCAACGGGCTGGTCTGGTGGTGGGGCGTGGCGGAAGGGCACGGGTCGGAGCCGGGGGTCACTTTCCTGGCCGGCTACCTGGTCGAAAAATCGTTGTCCATGGACAACATCTTCGTCTTCGTGGTGATCTTCCGCTTCTTCAACGTCCCCCTGATGTACCAATACCGCGTGCTGTTTTGGGGTATTCTCGGTGCGATCGTCATGCGGTTGGTCTTCGTTTTGGCGGGCGCGGCGCTGATCGCGAAATTCCATTGGGTGCTGGCCGTCTTCGGCGTCTTCCTGGTCTACACGGCGTACAAGCTGGCCCGGCACAGCGGCGCCGAGGTCCACCCGGAAAACAACATCGTGCTGAGGACTGCCCGACGATTCTTCCGCGTGACCAAGGGCGACCACCATCAACATGGCCATCATTTCTTCGTGCGCGAAAACGGCCTCTGGTGCGTGACGCCCATGTTCCTGGTGCTGTTGGTGATCGAGAGCACCGACGTCCTGTTCGCCGTCGACAGCGTCCCGGCCATCTTCGGCATCACCAAGGACATCTTCATCATCTTCACTTCGAACATCTTCGCCATCCTGGGGCTTCGGGCCTTGTACTTCCTGCTGGCCGGCGTGATCGAGATGTTTCGCTATCTCCACTTCGGACTGGCCGCCGTGCTGGGCTTCGTGGGGCTGAAAATGATCGTGGAGTACTGGCTGGACGTCAAGGTTCCATCCTGGGCCTCCTTGCTGGTGATCGCCGGGTTGCTGGCCGTCTCGGTCGTCGCCTCGGTGATTGCCACTTCCCGCGAAACGATGCGAAGCCGCGAGCGGCCTTGATGGCGGGAAAAACTTGCATCCGGGGGAGGATCAAGTAAGCTTGAAGAACGTTGCGTGAGATCGACCCGAGCCCTTTCTTGTCCGAGGAGATACGATGACCGCTTTGCCGTGCCGAGCCGTGGGGGGAGTTCTCGTCTGTCTGGCCCTGAGCGCCGCCGTGGGAAACGTCGTTGCCGCCGAGCCGAACACGCTGACGGCCGAAGAGACGGCCGAGGGCTGGATCCTGCTGTTCGACGGCGAGACCCTCTTCGGCTGGCAGCCCGTCACCGAGGCCGACTGGAAAGTCGCCGACGGCGTGATCTCCGTCTCCCAGGGCGAGCCGGGTCTGCTGCGCACGACCAGCCAGTTCGGCAACTACCGGCTCAAGGTCGACTTCCGCAGCGCGGCGGGCACCAACAGCGGCGTCTTCCTGCGGACCAGCCCGGAGCCGACCGACGTGACGACGAAGTGTTACGAACTGAACATCGCCGACGCCGGCACCAGCGCCTATCCCACCGGCAGCTTCGTCAATCGCCAGAAAGCCGAAGGCAACCACGACACGGCCGATTGGCAGACCTTCGACGTCACGGCCGAGGGCGGCCGGTTCGTGGTCGAACTCGACGGCCGGGTCGTGCTCGACTACACCGACCCCAAGCCGCTGGGCCGCGGATTCATCGGCCTGCAACTCAACTCCGGCAAGGTCGAATTCCGCAACGTCAAGCTCAAGCCGCTGGGCACCCGATCGCTGTTCAACGGCAAGGACCTCTCCGGCTGGAAGACCTACCCGGAGATGGACTCCGTGGTCACCGTGACGCCCGAGGGGGCCATGAACATCAAGAACGGAAGAGGCCAGGTCGAAACCGAGGGCACTTACGGCGATTTCACCCTGCAAATCGAGGTCTTCGTCAATGGCAAGGCGCTGAACTCGGGCGTCTTCTTCCGCTGCATCCCGGGCGACGTCTGGATGGGCTACGAGAGCCAGATCCAAAACGGCTATCTCGACGGCGATCGGACCAAACCGGAAGACTGCGGCACCGGCGGCATCTTCCGCCGCCAAGACGCGCGGAAGGTCGTCGCCGATGATTTTGCTTGGTTCCACAAGACGATCCACGCCGACGACCGCCACGTGGCCGTCTGGGTCAACGGCTACCAGGTCAGCGATTGGACCGACACCCGGCCGCCGGACGAGAATCCCCGCAACGGCCTCCGCCTGGAGCCCGGCACGATCATCATCCAGGGTCATGACGCGACGACGGACTTCTCGTTTCGCAACCTGCGGATCGCCGAGTTACCCCCCCGCTAGCCGCTTACCCCCTTCGCCCGCCGCTTGCGGCTTCGCACCAACCCGAATTGACCCCCGGCCCTCCACAACGTAACATTTCTTGCGCAACGAGTTCTTCTCGACGAATGCTGTTTCTCCTGTTACTTGGGGGATGGGGCAATGATCCTGCAGGACATACTCAGCGCCAAGGGCACGGAAGTCTACACCATCGCGCCGGACGCCACGCTGGCCGAGGCCGCCCATACGCTCGTCGAACACAAGGTCGGCGCCCTGCTGGTCAGCCGGCCCGATGAAACGGGCAAACAGCAGTTACTGGGCATCTTCACCGAACGCGACCTGCTCTATTTCTGCGCCGCGCGAGAGTGTACGCTCAGCAGCGTGCAGGTCGCCGAAATCATGACCACCGACCTGATCACCGGCTCGCCGGGCGACTCGGTCGAGCAGGTCATGGGCCTGATGACCACCAAACGCATCCGCCACCTGCCGGTGCTGGTCGAGGGCCGGCTGTCCGGCATTGTCTCGATCGGCGACATCGTCAAGGCCCAGCACGACCGCCTGGCGCTGGAAAACCGCTTCATGAAAGACTACATCCAGCGGTGACCCTCCCCCCGCAACGCAGTGCGGGGGCGTTCTGCGTCGTCGATGCCCGCGCTCGCCTCCCCCCGCAACGCAGTGCGGGGGCGTTCTGCGTCGTCGATGCCCGCGCTCGCCTCCCCCCGCAACGCAGTGCGGGGGCGTTCCCCCTCGCCCCTCGCCCCTCTCACGTCACCCGATACCGCTCTACCTTGGCCCGGTCGACCTCGATTCCCAGGCCCGGTCCTTGAGGCACGGCCATCATCCCGTCGACGATCTCCAACGGCTCGACCAGCACGTCGTCGTGGAGTTGGTGGTAGGCACACTCGTTGCTGCCGGACAGGGCGGGCGTGGAGGCGGCAAGCTGGAGCATCGCGGCCGTGGCGATCCCCAGCGAAGGCTCGCCGCACAGCAACGCGCTGACGTCGCCGGCCGCGGCCACGGCCGTGCAGTTTCGTGCGGGCACCATGCCGCCGACCTTTCCCAGATCGAGCACCACGAACCGCGCGGCCCCGGAACGGACGACCGCCAGCACGTCGCCGGGGGCGCCGATCGCCCGCCATACGGCCAGCGGCACGCGCGTCTGCCGTCCCAGCGCGGCGACCGAGTACAGTTCGCGGGAGTCGAGCGGGTCGAGCAGGCACTGCAATCCGCCGCATTTGGACTCGATTTCCGCACACAGTTCCGCGGCGGTTTCCCCGTCGTAGAGCCCCGCCCCGTCCAACCGCAGTTCGGCCCGATCGCCCACGGCTTCCCCCACCGCCCGAAGTGCCTGCAAGTCATCCTGCACTTTCCCGCAGGCCGTGACGATTTGACAGTGGAACCCCTGATCGGCCAGTTCCCGGGCGACCCGCGCCGTCCGCTCCGGAGTGTCGCCGAACAGGCGGACGGCCAGGGGGATCCGCCGCCGGTATCCGCCGCCGAACAGATGGTACAACGGCTGACCCGTGGCCCGGCCGGCGAGGTCCCAGCAGGCCATCTCCAGAGCACACCGCAGCGGGGCACTGCCGAGCGATTCGGCGTGCAACTCCTCGATGTCGAAGACGTTCCGTCCGGCCAGAAGCGGCAGCAGCGCATCCCGGCGGGCCGCCAGCTCGCCGGCACGCCAACCGATCGCCGCTTCCCCCCAACCCTCCATGCCCGAGTCGGTCGTCAATCGCACCAAGACCGATCGCACCGGCTGCTGCGTGTCGACACGGCGGGTTTCCACCAGGCTGAATTCCAGGTCGCTGATTTCCATCGTCTTCCCGGTCACTCGAACTCCTCCCCCGGAAAGGTGTTGCCGATGTCGCAACTCCTTTTCCTCTGCCGGATTATACCCAGTTGCCGGCACGAGCAAAACCGGGCCGGCGACGAGAATTTCACGTGCCCGTTGCGGTTTTTCCCCTATAATTGTGTGAGGTTGGCGGCCTCGGTGCGTATCCGGGCCGCAGTGGTCCGGCGGAACTCCCGTCGGCAGCGATGGGAGCCGAACATCCCGTTACTCACAGGCCCGTTTCTCACAAGGCCCGTTTCTCACAAGGCCCGTTTCTCACAAGGGAGGTCCCCATGCCCGTCAAACGATTGAAGAAGTTCCTCGACGAACACGGAATCAAGTACATGTCGATCAGCCACTCGCCGGCGTTCACGGCGCAGGAGATCGCGGCCTCGGCCCACATTCCGGGCCGCGAGGTGGCCAAGACGGTGATCGTGAAGATCGACGGCAAGATGGCCATGCTGGTGTTGCCCGCCTCCGACCGGGTGGTGCTCGACTTTGTCCGGGAGGCGACCGACGCCGAACACGTCGAGCTGGCCGGCGAATCGGAGTTTCGGGACCTGTTCCCCGAGTGCGAAATCGGCGCCATGCCGCCTTTCGGCAATCTCTACGGCATGGAGGTCTTCGTTTCCGAGGGCCTGACCAAGGACGAGCAGATCGCGTTCAACGCCGGCTCTCACACGGAATTGATCCGCCTGGCGTTCTACGATTTCGAGCGGCTGGTCAAACCGACCGTCGTAAGACTCTCCTACGCGGACACGGCGGCGCCGATGTGAAACGATGATTTGGTCTGCAAAACGCTGCGCGTCGGTGTTGCTCCTGTCGCTTCTGTCGGCTGCGCATCTTGCGGCCCTAGAGGATCTCGCGGATTCGGCTCAGGAGAAGCTTCCGGCCCGGTATGGCGATCGCCCCAGACATGCGGCTCGTGCGAAGACCGCGTACGAGACCGATCTGGCGAAATACGAGGGTGCCGACGATGTGCTGGTCCTGCCGGGACTTGTCGCCGACCGCAGAGCGAAACGTGTCGAGGTGATGGCCGAGGCGACCGGCCTGGCGGCCGGATCGATCGTCGAGTTTCTGCTGATCGACGCCGGCAGCGGCAAAGGCTACGAAGCGCTGCTGTGGTCGTTGGCCCGGCCCAGCGACGTTCACCGGGCGCTGGAATTCATCGGCATGGCGCCCGGCAAGCCGTTCCACCCGGCCAAGCTCCGCTTCTGGTCGAAGGGCGAGCGGGTCGTGGCAAGTATCGCCGCCCCGCACGATTCGGGGAACCGTGTCGTGCCGACGCGACTCGAGCGGCTCGTGATCGACGGGAACACGGGAGCGCCGCTTCCCGAGGTCGGCTTCGTCTTCGCGGGCTCGTTCATGGTGGACAATCCCGGCGAGAAACCGGGCCGTGCGTACGCCGCCGACGTCTTGGACCCCAAGTCGGTGGCATCGATCTATAACGACCCCACGGCGGTGTTGGACGTTCCTCGCCGCGCACGCAAGGAGGCGGTTTACGGATCCCAGGTCGTCGGCCCGCAGTACGACTACGCCAAGCACGAGCCGGTGAAGATCATCCTGGAGCCCGAGTACAAGGACGGTCGGCGACGGGTCGTGGACCTGGTGCTTCAAGTCGGTCGATCTGCCGTGAAAGCGTCCTCGGAGTTCGCCGGGGCAGATCGTACCGAGCCCGCGGCGACCGTGCAGTTTCTGCTGAGGGATGCGGCCGGCAAAGCGATGACGGAGAATCGCCAACTCGCCGACGTGCTGGGGATCTTCGGCGCGCTGATTCGCCAGGGCCGCGACCCTTACGTCTCGGTCCGCTTCGACGCCGCACTGCGTCTGGCGGAGGTTCGAGAGGTGTGCCGCTTCCTCGGCGCGATCGACTCCGAGACCGGCGTCCGCGTCGAACCGCCGGCGCCCGGGCAGTTGTACTATGAAGCCCTGCTGCCCGACGTGGAGTTACTGGACCGGGAAAGCCGCATCGTGGATCCCTGGGAGCTTCATCTGGTGTGGAGTGGAGAAGAGGCAAAGGAGAAGATCACGGGAACGCTCGCCTTGCACGAGTCGGTCTTTGTCGGCGGCCGCTCGGAAGCGAAAGTGACGACGTTCGAGCTGGAAACTCCTGAGGCGCTGCGTCGGCAGCTTGACGCGGACGCCGCCCGGCGTAAAACGGCCGGCCGACGGCCCGGCCCGCCGATCCTGCTGGTCTTTGCCGACGCGAACCTCACGTATGGAAAGCTGGTCGATTTCCTCGGCCCGGCGCTGACCACGCACAACATCGTTCACGTCTTCTTAAAATGAGAGAAAGATTTCGCCCGCCGCTGAGATCGGCAGACGGTCCGCTAGCTTACCAAGTCGCGTAGCTTGAGAACGTGCAAACCTTCGATGCCGGAGAGATCCCGGTCGTTGGTCAGAAGCACGTCGGCTCCATGACGGAGGGCGGTTGCCACCTGGATCGCGTCAGGCGTCCTCAAACCGTGAGCCGCTCGAAGTTCCGCGGCGCCTTGGGCGGTGGAGAACGTGACGGGAAACGTGCTGACATGGGGCGAACTCAGAAGAATGTCATTATACTGTCGAGCGAGAGCTTCGTCACCGTGTCGCAACGGATGCACGAGCACTTCGATGAGAGTGACGGTCGAGGTTACCACCCGACACTCACCCCGGTCAACGGCCTGAAAGAAGGGCCGCAAGACATCGATGTATTTCGGGTGCTGTTCGATGAAGTAAATCAGTGGGGCGGTATCTAACCCTACCGTCTTCCCTTTCAGGTCGTTCACCCATCCCATGACTCGCGTTCCTTCGCCACGTATTGATCAGGGTCAACGCCTTCCCATGTCTCCTTCCCGAGACCGTCGAGGTCCAGGATAGAATGCCCGCTGCCGCCGTTCTTCCGCCCGGCCCATTGTGACAACTCTTCGCTAAGCCTGAGCAAGTCCTCGGAACTCAACTGAGCAGCCCTTCTCAAGATATCGCCGTAAGGGTCGCTTGGCATGGTTTCCTCCTCGCGGAAACCAATATTTTAGCAGCGCTAGACCGAGAGTGCTATAGCAGATCAATCGCGATCCGGAGCGGGCCGGATTGCCCGGAGCGATCATCGACCGCAACGGCGACCGTCATTTCCCCGAGTTGCCCTGCCAGGGTATCGCAACCCGCAGGCAGTTCATGGTAAGATCTTACGGGCGGGGGCTTGCATTTCCGACCGTGGGAGTGCGAGATGGGAGGGCAGTTCGGGTTTTCGGAGTTGCAGCAGCCTTTACTATCGAACCACCGGGAGTTGAGCCATGCCATCAAGAACATCGAGCGTAGAGCCGTGCCTTGTACTCGCCTTGTCCGTATTGTTGCTCGGTGCCGCGCAGACGATTGCCCAAGAGCAGCCGACGCCGGACTCGCCCCCCGACTTGACCAAGACGATCGATTTCGAAAGGACGGGGGAGTACTACCTCGGCCCGACCGGGGCCAAGGGATGGCTGTTCGTGAACACACGTTTCATGACCGATGAAGCCCGCCAGATACTCATCACCGAAGTCCAAGAAGGATCGCCTGCCGAAGGCGTGTTGGAAGTCGGCGACGTGATCCTCGGCATAGGTGACGCGTATTTCGATTCCGACGCTCGCAAGTGCTTCGGCCGGGCGATCGACGAGGCCGAAAAAAAGGAGAACCAGGGTGCTCTGAAACTTCTCCGCTGGCGTCCCGTTCCCGATGCTCCGACCAGGCAGGGCAAGGAGCAGGTCGTCGAGATTCCATTGCCGGTCATGGGTACGTACAGCGACACCGCTCCGTACGACTGTCCCAAGACGGAAAAGATTCTCGACGACGCGCTGCAGATCCTCGCGGCGCGTGAAGATTGGTCGATCTTCGGCATCCAGGCGTTGGCCTTTCTGGCCACGGGCGAGGAGAAGTACATCCAGCTCGTCCACGACTTCCTGCACGAGGCCGCGTGGGCCCGGCCCGATTTCCAGATGAGCGTGGAATCCGGCGGGCTGGTCGTCTGGGGTGCGGGCTACCGCAACCTGGTCCTCACGGAGTACTACCTGGCCACGGGCGACAAGTACGTGCTGCCGGCCATTCGGGAACACGCCGTGAAAACGGCCATGGGCCAGAGCAACGGCGGCACCTGGGGACACGGCTTCGCGTGGACCAGCCAGAACGACGGCCATCTGCACGGCAGCCTGGGCGGCTACGGTGCGGTGAACCAGGCCGGGCTGCCTTGTTTCCTTGCCCTGTTGCTCTCGAAGAAGTGCGGCGTCGAGCACCCCGAGATCGATGATGCCATCGCCCGATCGAGCCGCTTCTTCAACCAGTTCGTCGGCAAGGGATCGATCGGTTACGGGTTTCACAGGCCGAGCCTGGAAATCCATTGCAACGGCCGGAACGGCATGTCCGGCAACGGGAAGAACGCCATCGCGGCGGTGGCCTTCGGCCTGCTGGGAGACCG
>Ga0307379_10002593_pt1 | contig 26656 bp, 22 predicted proteins | sample UN2MG_FD_202237 | JGI IMG/M metagenome (GOLD analysis project Ga0307379, IMG submission 202237) | Soil microbial communities from Risofladan, Vaasa, Finland - UN-2 | ecosystem: Environmental > Terrestrial > Soil > Coastal area > Acid sulfate soil | place: Finland: Risofladan, Vaasa | collected...
TGAAACCGGAAATAATAAAGAAAGGGATGGAAGTCAAAGCTCCGTTGCACTTAACGTATTCATGCTATTTAGGTGGTGCGAAGCATTGTGGGATCTGTGCGTCTTGTTTACATCGTAGGCGCGGGTTTAAAGATGCTGGTGTAGAAGACCCGACTGAGTATATACGCTGAATAGCGAGTAGGAAAATCCCAAATCCTAAGCAACACTTTTTCTTTTTAGAAAAAAGAAAACCTGTGCTAAAAGAAAAAATAATTGGTGGTTAGGATTTCGGATTTAGTGTTTAGAGATCACACCAGTGGCTTAGGTTGTCTCTCTTCCGGAAGGACAGGCAATTGCATGGTATTCAACAACAAAGGATTTTCGACCTCTTTAGCACGTTCTAAAAGTAATTCCTTGCCTATGGACGTGAGTGCGAATATCGGGATTGCGGTGCCTGCCTGTAAACGGGCTTTATCTTTTGCGAGTTCTCGTATGTGCGGTGATGCACAGGCGGTAATAAGGTCCGAGGTCTCACAGAACGCCTCTGCGTCTTCTCTGGAGATGCCCGTGAGATGCACACCGAATATAACCGCAAGCTCACTAATAGCTCTGCAACGCCGTGCATCTTCCACTGAGGACACGGTAACACCCACTCTTCCGTATCCTAATTCAAGTGCCTTCTGCAAGCCTGCTGTCTGGTCTATCCTTGGCGGATCAAGAACTCCCCCGCCTATCTCTCGTATCCTTTTTATCAATCCATCAATCGGCGTGGTCTCAATTACACCACTTAGCCGTGCGCCTATTCCCTGCACCAATGCGGGATTAGCAGTGATTACCGTGCCTGCACCTTCGCAAACCGTAACGGTGCTATCGAGCAAACCGCGACGAAGCGCAGTCATAAACGTCTCCGAAGCGCCAAAACCAACGAAAGCGTCCATCTCTACTACTCTATCCCCAGTGCACATCCCAAAATCGCGTATTCTGAATTCAATGTTATCTTTTATTTCTTGCTCGTTCAGTTCACTTATCCCGCGTATCTTTTCCCACAACCTGCAATACGTGAGTAGCGGGCTACCAACTTCTACTACCTTACCGTCTTCTACCACAACTCTCGCTTTCCCCAAAGTCTCAAAGACATGGCGGTCTTTTGTCATCTTACTCTACTGTCAAAATTTAAATGTAACTTTTTAAAAGAAAAGAAATGAAATAGAAAATTTAAAGAGGGTGCAAACTATTAGATTTTACATTAAATCGTGCATTTCAGATTCTTTACATATCTCAACGTATCACGATGAAATTAAAATTGACCGAATCGTCGGAGTTGACGATTGAAAAAGCAGGTGAAGAACCAATCCACGCTATTAATCAGGAGAATGGCATATCTGTTGAATCCTTTTTAGCATTGTTAAAGGCGATTGAAAGTTTCATTCCGGAATTTGAAAACGCGATTGAGATGCATGGAGCACAAACCTGGATAGGGGAAAGATTGCATGAAGCTGTCCATGCTGGACGGACAAGTATTGAATGGCATTTAACGAATCAGTACTTCTCAGAGTTCGAGATAAAGTCAGATACGGCCCACATTTTGATTGAGAATTATGAGATGGCAAAGACAAGGGTGGGAATACTAAAACGAGTGTATCGTGCGTATGACTTCACCGTTTTGAGGTTCATGCTCACCCGACTGGTACATGAGGATACGCATTCGCATATTCACAAAACGGATTATTCAGCGTTATTCTCGGAGCTTGTGGACAAAACAGAGAGGCGGATAGAAGATGAAAGCCCCTCAACGAGGATAAAAATAAAGAAACTACCATTGGAACTCACAGCACCGATTTATCTCAAGGAGAAAGAAGAGCTGGTCGCAAGGAGAATGCAACGATTTGCGCTCAATGCGTTCTTGAAGAGTTATTACGAGCACGATCCTGACTGGTATGTATTATTAGGCGTGCCGCTGTTTTTACCACCACATCCGGAAGTCGTGAAAGAGATAAAACGACTGACCAAGAGAGATGTGGACTTCAAAAGTGGATTTTTGAGTACGTACAGTAAAATACTGGATGAATATGCGAGCGCGATAGCTACCAGTGAAGAGGGCATTTATGAGGATGCAAGGTTATATCTTCAATCGAGAACTGACGACCTGACATATCTTGCGAAGCAGTGTTTGGAAGGCGATTATAGCGGTTTGAGAACGAGAGAGAAGGAATTAGTGTGGAAACCCGATTGTGGGATGAAAATTTAGGTGGCCTGAAAAATGGACGTCAAAAATATCCTTATTGAGCGTGGCATAAGAGCTAAGAGGTGTTTAGGGCAGTATTTTCTGATTGATGACCGCGTGACATCGAGAATGGTGGAGTATGCAGGTGTAGAGCGTGGTGATGTGGTGCTGGAGATCGGCGCGGGCGTGGGAAGCCTCACTGCGATGCTGGATCAAAGAGCGAAGAAGGTGTATGCGATGGAGAAGGACAAGGAACTGTGTGAGCTATTAAGGGAACGATACGGTAATAAAAAAAGCATAACGGAGGTAATAGAAGGCGACTTTATGAAAATCGAGTTACCGGAATTTGATAAAGTTGTTGCGAGCATACCTTTTTCGATATCGTCGGCAATCACGTATAAATTGCTGCTTCATAACGAAGGCTTCGGACTTGCGGTGCTGTTGTATCAGAAAGAGTTTGCACAGAAAATGACTGCAAAGCCAAGATCGAAACTGTACGGGCGGTTATCCGTTATCTCGCAGGCGCTGGCAGAGATCGAAATTCTCGAAATTGTTCACCGAGATGCATTTTATCCCCCCCCACCGGTTAAAACAGCGATAGTGCGATTGAGGGAGAAAGAGAAAATTCGCGGATTAATAGAGGATAAAAGGAAGATTTTTGAGTTTGTTACTACAGCGTTTGATCAGAGGAGAAAGAAGATGAGGATTATATTCAAATCGCGTTTTTCGGGAAGCTTAGCACTTACAGAATTAGAGAAGAGGCCAGAGGAGTTAAGTCCAGAGGAGTTTGTGAAATTAGCGGAGTATATTTAAGTTCTGGATAGTTGTAGCCCGTTCTTATGTGCTTTATTAGCCACACGCTATCAAATCCCTATAGAACAACATAAAATAAAAAATAGAGGAGGAAATATTTATCCCTCCTATAGCATTTCATATCTGTTTTTCGGCAAAGTCTCCTACAATCGGTAGCTTATACCTCTCTCCCTGATATGCCTTGAGCATCAGTACTAACCAGAGTATCACTGCTAATATCCATATCAACATGCTGATGAGCGAGAAAATCGCCCAAAGTCCACCAAATCCCCACAAGAAAAAGCTGCCCATCATGCTGATTACAACTGCTATAATTGATAGCGGTAGAAACGTTGCGATAGACTGCATTGCGTGAAATCGAACGAATTTGTTATCCTTCTCCAGAACCAAGAAGACAATGCCTGTTAACCAGCCAAGAACATAACACAGAAGCCCTTCTATATTCTCGTCCAAACCCATAGATGTTTTTTCCATTTTTTCACATCCTTTTTACTTTCTTCTTTCTACATGCCTTCAAGGCATGTTGGGCATACCCCCTGGCATCTCTATTACATCTACTCCAGCAGGTAGTTCAAACATATTATCTGGAATGTCGCCGAAATCTATGTTCTTAAATTCCACCCTCAATGTACCCTCAGGTGTCGTCATTTCCATTCGGATAGGAAACCCGTGCTTTTGCCATATCCACATCTTTGCACTTCCTTCAGGGGAAGCGTATTCAACGACGGTGCAGAGCTTTCCATCTATTGTTTCAGTACCGATAACCGTTGGGTTATATTGCTCGATAGATACAGCTTCTTCTACGGCAGATTCTGGAGCCTGGCTGAAATCCATTTTCATTGCCATGTTCTCTCCAGGATAATACATATACCTCTCTTGCTTATCACCGTTTATTATTGTGATCATCTTCTGCCCTTCCGCGGTCATTTCCATTCTCATATTATTCCCTTTCACCCATACCGTGGATGTCACTGTTGGATTACCGGGGCTTGTCGTCACCAGGTCATATTTGACAGAAGTTGTGCTTCCTGCCTTACTCAAAAGGTCGCTTAGCGATGTTCCCTCGTCACTTGATGTTGCAGTAGATGCTTCTTCAGTGGTTGATGCTTGTGATGCCTCTCCTTCCTCCGTTGGCGTCTCACCGACACAGCCGGCACTTACGATTACTCCAATAAGAAGTAACCCCACAAATAGTCTCCATTTTTTCGATTTTTCTACCATTTCTTTTACCTCCTCGTATTTCATTCGTAAGAGGCTATTTAAATTTTTCGCTTTTTTAGGGCGTTAATGATGTGGCGGAGACATTTTTACGGTGTATTTTATACATGCGGAGTGCTATTGTGGCGAACAAAGATTAACAATGCCCATGGTACACACAATTAAACCCCTAAAATCATTCTGAGGGTGTTGCGCACGGCAGGTGCTAGCCCAATAACGATAAGCGCTAACAAAACGAGATTTTTCAGCTCCACGTCGTCATCTGTAAATTGCGTATCCAACACATATAATATCGGGACAAGTATCCCAAGCTTGAGGGGAAACATTCCGGCTGCTGTGCCCGTATACTTAACGATAAACCCTTCTACTACATGTTTCCCGGTGTACCCAAGCATATCAATCCCGATATAAGAAGAAGAGGCATCGAGCAGATGAGCGGCTAAAACGGCGGCATTCACCTTTTCGGTGAGAAACTGAACACCGAATATCGCCGCAATCGCGTATATCACACCTAAGAGTATCCCTGAAATACCGATAACTGCAAGAAGAACCCAACCGAAAACTATTTCTTCCCGCCAAAGTAGAATTGTTAGGTTTACGATGGCCCATAACACTCCGATCAGACCAAAAGCCAGCGTGTAATCGTAATCCTTTATCCAGTTTAACCGGGATAAATTCACCGATAGAATGAGTATGGCAACACAGCAAAAGAACATAAGAAAGAAGATTAACGGTGTAATCAGCAGGTAGCTCAGCGGAGGCGAAAATAATTCTGCGTCTTCCATTACCCGTAGGCTCGCACCGACCACGATGTAAGGCGATACGGCGGCGATAAAACGGTGGTCTATCTTTATGTCAAGCTTCTTCAGTAATTTCAATGTCAAAAAGAGGCAGGCTACCAGTAATAACGCCCATGTTATCGTATTTACCAGATTATAGCCAGTGTCGTGCGTTATTGGATGGATATAGTACGTATCGAGAAATTGTCTTAGTGCTTCAGTCATATTTTATAAGTAAGCAATAGGATGAGAGATGGAAAAGGGTAAATAGCTTTTCAACATAGTTATTACTCTATAAAATATCCAAACAAAACCAAGGAAGAGAATGCCGGAATAACGCAAAAATTTATAAAAACCCGATAAAATGCCCCTAAACATCCCGACACTGCATAAAATAGAAACACTAAAAAGAGAATGTAGCGGAGTAAAAACGTTCATCTTTAACGCGCCGGAGATCGCTAAAGAAAGCAAACCAGGGCAGTTCATGATGGTTTGGGATCCTGGTATAGACGAGATCCCTATTTCCATTGCTTACGCATCGCCGGAAGGGGATTTGGAACTTGCAATTGCTGATGTCGGCGACTGCTCTCATAGCTTGCATCAAAAAGTAGTGGGAGATTTAATTGGGTTAAGAGGCCCGTATGGCACTGGATTCTCAGTAAACGGCGACAGGATTTGCATGGTTGCTGGCGGGTATGGAGCGGCGCCGTTGCGGTTTGCCGCGAGCAGAGCGAAAGAATCAGGTAAGCACGTCGTTGTTTTAGAGGGTGCACAAAGTAATGCAGAGCTTCTGTACGTGAACAAATTTCGAGATTTGGGCTGTGACGTCCGAGTCGCTACTGAAGATGGTTCAGAAGGTTATAAAGGGGTTGTTACAGAGCTATTGGAGGAGGTTTTGGCTTCCGGGGAACGCATTGACCTGATCTTGACCTGCGGGCCAGAACTGATGATGGAACGCGTGTGCGAAATTACGAAACGTGAGGAAATCCCTACGCAATTGTCGGTAGAACGCATAATAAAATGCAGTTGTGGTGCGTGCGGCGCTTGTGACCTCGGGGGGTATCGTGTGTGTAAAGACGGCCCGGTGTTCAATGCAGAAGAGCTTGCAAGCACGGAATTTGGAAGATGGAAGCGAGAGAAGAGCGGTAAACGAATCCCCATTAACCCAAATGTAACCACGGGAAAAGAAGTTGAACTCTTATCAATTCCGCCTTCACATTTTACACCAGAATATGTGTCTTTACTAAAGACAGAAGTCTGCGGCATTGAGTTCCCCAATCCGTTCATGAACGCCGCGGGCTTTGGTGTTTCCGGTAAGTTACTGTATAGATATGCAGTAGCAGGTGCGGGTGCGGTCGTAACAAAATCGGTTGGACTGCAAGAGCACGAAGGGTATCCAAACCCGACTTTTATTGAACTCGAACCACGGAGTTATGTGAACGCAATGGGGCTTCCGAATCCAGGCATAAGAAATTTCAAGCTGGAGATAGAAGATGCGAAGTATGCCGCTGTGCCCGTGGTACTGAGTATCTTTGGTAACAGCGTGGAGGAATGCAGCGAATTAGCGAAGATCGCTCGCGACTATCCAGTCGACATGTTTGAATTTGACGCCTCGTGTCCACATTCAGATTTCACGGCGATCGAAAACAAGCCGAAACTGCTGAACGAGATAGTAAAGGCAGTAAAAGAGATTGTGGAGCCAAAACCGGTTTCAGTGAAGATATCACCTAACATCGGTGCACCTGTAGGGTTGGCACTGACGGCGCAACGCGCGGGTGCTGATGCAATCACCGCTATTAATACGGTGATAAGCAGACCAGTGGAAGAAACGCTTGACATACCTCTTTTAGGTAATCCTCTTGGTTACGGTGGCAAATCAGGGAAGGATTTAACAGTTGGCGGTAAGCAGATTGTGTTCCAACTTTACCGGGAGTTGGAGATACCGATAATCGCAGTTGGTGGGATATTCACCGCTCAGGACGTCATCGACTATGCGAAGAACGGTGCGCAGTTGTATCAGGTGGGTAGCGCACTGGTAAGCGAAGGGGTTGACATTTTTTCGAGGCTCAAGAAGGAATTAAAGGAGTATCTTGACACTAACGGGTATAAAGCCTTAGGGGAAGTGGTGGGAGAGGCGCATAAGAGATAAAAGATCTCCTTAAAATGTTGTCTTAGCCAAAAAGATAATTATTTTCCCACAGCCGTCAGAATTGCGGATCTTAGTTATACCAATCAATAAAAGATCGCGGGTATCGCTGCTCTTAGGCTAAGAAGTATCCAGATTGACGGTTAAGCTATTCTGTTTCAACCTGAGGTTCAATATGTAGGGTTGGCTCGACATTCATCTCCTTTCGAATAGCTTCTTCCACAATGGAGGCTAAGTCATGCGCCTCTTTCAAGTTCATTTCATAGGGGAGTTTACAATGAAGCGTTAATTCGACATGGTCGCCATATCTATGTATGTGTACATGATGCAGACAGGATGCAGCGGGCGCAATATCCTGTATCAAGTTTTTTATTTTCTCTTCAATCAGGGGATCAGGTTTTTCTCCTAATATTGAACTCATGGCACCTTTTAAAATCTCATACGTAGCGTACAAGATGAGTACTGATACTGCGATACCCATAACGCCATCAATCCACCAGAGATATGCCCCTGATAATGCGCCAATGACAATTAAGCCTGAAGCGATTGCATCACTTCGGTGGTGCCACCCATCTGCTAACAGAGCTTGAGATTGTATCTTTCTACCTGCCCAAATTGAATATTGTGCGAGTCCTTCTTTGAGAATAACGGATATACCAAAGATGATTATAGCAAAGGAGGCAAAATTTGCTGCCTCATAGTTCTGCAATCTCATGATGGATTCTTTTAGAAACGTTACGCCTACTACTGCGAGAAGTGTGCCGATGATTATAGCCCCGATAGCTTCTGCCCTGCCGTGTCCAAAAGGATGGTGCTCATCTGCGGGTCGCGCAGCTATCCAGAAACTCACCACTATAATGAGCGATGTGAACGTATCTGACATTGTGTGCCATGCATCGGCGATCATGGAAACGGAATCAGATTTAATACCTGCCCAGTACTTAAGCCCAAAGATAAGTACGTTAATTCCGATTGAAAGCAAACCTTCAGTATATCCCAGTAGCTGCGGTTTATTCTGCATCTAACTGATCCTATTATATGTCCACTATTACTAATAAGCACGGCATTAATTTCCATATGCAATCTCCACCTAAGAAGCTTTCATTTCTTTGCGAACGACGTGACCAACGGTGGATGTGCTAAATGCACTGCTATACCTTTATCAGGACGTGATAGACTATGCGAGGAATGGCGTACGTTATTCTAAATAGGACGTGCATTGTTAGCGAAGGTTTGGGGGTTTTTAGGGGGTAAAAAAACTAATGGAGCATCTACAAACTCATGACTATAAGAACATCGAGGAACTGGTGGGGGAGGCGCATAGAAGACGAAGCATTTCTTATCTAAATTGCTCCGGTTTTTGCCGTTTAATTAATAAACCACGCATGTATCAAAGAAAGAATATCTGCAGTGTATACAGTAGTTCCGAAAGTAACTCCGGTTTTATGATATATAAAATTTTAGCTGCGGGCGGCTTTGCACTTTTATTCACGTTTGCACTTTCATTCCGAAAGCTGCACTTTTAATCGGTAAAGTACGCATCATACAACTCAAATAGGAACTGCAACCGCTCCAAATCGGTCTTGAATGCCTTGGGCCGATAGCAGCGTTCTGCCACTCTATCAAGCTTTTTATGAGTGTCTAAGAGCTTTTTCGGCATAAGAATAGGATCGTAAAGATCCGCAAGAGATGTATCAGCATAGGATTCTCTCACAGCTAATAAATCCTTTACTCGGGCTTCCACTTCTTCGACTTGCTTTTCCGTCGGGTTTTCTGGCCATGGAAAATTGTTGTAAACCAAAACATTGGAATAGCGATATCGACTTTCTAAGCGACCGCAAACATGGCGCATCCATGCCATGTGCATGGCAGACGTAAGTACACCGAAATGGTATAATGAAGCGTTTTCGATAACGCTGCAAGAATTATTGGCAATGACTGTTGGTGGAAAAAAGGCAATAGGGATATATTTTCTGTGCTCAGATGAATGAAGAGGTATTAAGATATAATCGTTTTTTGGTTGTCTAATCTCACCAAAAAGATAAGGTGTCTCAGCCAGTCTTCTTGTGCTCTCCCTGTTGCTCTTTAATCGATAGGCCTTGACGTTTTTTATCCTTTCCTCCACTTTTGGTGATTTTCTAATTTCTGACGGATTGACATCCTGTAACCAAAGACACCACCGTTTTTCATTATGTAAGAACTCTCTGGCTGAGATAAAAGGGAAAATGTATTTTATCGCTCCAGGTTCTTCTTTTAAGAATTCATCTTTTTCTAAGTCCGTAAACAAAAAGTTGCCGTTGTCATTCGGCATACTCCCAAATGAAATCTCCGGGACGCTACATAAAGGTTTACTTCGATTTTTAAAAATAATATCTTTCTGATTCACGAGATATGGATTAATATTACTGGCTTTTACACCTACAGGATCCGAGGTTGGCGTTTCGTAATCGTAAAGTAACTTTAATTTTGTATCGAAAGATGCAAAGCCAATGATTACTACATAGACTTGTGCTTTACCCCTTGCTTGATTAAACCATCTAAAAGTTCTATGAGCGAAGTGAATCTTAATTTTTTCCTTATTAAGGAGGTAGTCCCATAAAATGCCTACTTGTTCTCCTTGAGTTATCGAATTCGTTGAAACAAACCCCGCTTTTATTTTGGTATCTTTAATGTATTCAGCCGCTTTGACATACCAACAACAAACATAGTCAAGAATCCCATAATTCTTGATATTACCACATATTAAAATCATATCATCATTTTGCTCAGCACTTCGTTTCTTTTTCCCAACATAGGGCGGGTTCCCTAGAATATAGGTCAGCTCCTCTGGGGGTACGATATCCTTCCAGTCGAGTCCAAGTGCATTTCCGTTAACAATATTCGGTGCTTTTTCGAGCGGAAGCCGCGCATAATACTCTCCTAATTCTTTTGACAGTTCCACATTCATTTGATGGTCTACTAACCATAAAGCCACCTCGGCGATTCGTGCAGGAAATTCCAGGATCTCAATACCGTACGTCGCGTCAACGTTAAGGTCATGAGCAAATTCAATGTCCAGCACTCGTTGCCCAAGTCGACCCTCTAATTTCCGTAGTTGCTTGTGGATTTCAATTTGAATCCGTCGTAATTCTCGATACACAATAATTAAGAAGTTACCACAGCCACACGCAGGGTCGAGAAACTTCATCGCCCCTATTCGTTCCAGCATCTCTTGCAAATATCGCTTGTTATGCTTATGCAACTCGAACTCGTGCCGTAAGTCATCCAGGAAGAGTGCTCGAACCGTTTTCAAAATGTTCTCTTCGGACGTGTAATGCGCACCGAGATCTCTCCGTTCTTTCGGATCCATTACGGATTGGAACAGAGAGCCAAAAATTGCCGGTGATACGTGACTCCAATCGAAATGACAGCACTCTAGTAGGATTTTTCGTCCGTCACTATCGAACGAAGGATCTTCAAACCGCTCTTCAAATAAGGAACCATTAACATACCGGAATAACTGAAGTTCTTCATCCAAGTTCTTCTGTCGCTCTTCCTCTGGTTTATTCAATGTTTGAAATATCGCATTGAGATGCAATCCTACGTCAGAACCATCTATGTTCGTTTTAGTTTCGATATACCGAGTGAACTGATCTTTTTCAAAAATACCGGTATCATCCGCAAAAAGACAGAACATCAGACGAACAAGTAAAACTTCAAGTGGGTGTCCGACGTAACCATTTTCCTTTAAAGAATCGTGCAATTTCCCCATGAGTTCCGCAGCTTTTATATTGACCGGGTCTTCTTCCTCGTACGATCTTTCTTTGCCACCACGCATGAACTCGAACAAATGGGTCTTCTCTGCCAACTCCTCAAGCTTAATTTCATACTGTTTATCGTTCTCGAGATCATGTAACCTAAATCGTCTGAAATCACTCACAATCACATATTTTGGCAATTGTTCATCGCTCAATCCTTCAGAATAATCTAATGCTTGATCGTATGCTTTATCTAAACTCTCTCCTTCTGATTTGTGTTCTACAACTAGCTTACCTTCCCAAAACAGATCAATTGCGCCCCTTTTGTTGCCTAATTTTCTGACGTTTTTTTCAAACAGCGCAACAACCCGGCGCTCTCTACCAAAAACCTTAAAGAACGCATTCCAAAAGGTTTGTGCCTCCGCGCTCTCGCTGGTTTCTTCTTTCCATTCACTCGAAAATGCAATTGCCCTCTTCCTTATTTCATTCCAACTCAATGGCATAAGCGGACGATCTATAGACCTAGTTATTACATCTATCCATATACTTTCACTCCTCTTTTAATAAAACATCAAACACATAAACATAGCCTCATTTCTATCCCCTTTCTTCCATCAGCCACCAATAGATCGCATTTCCGTGGTGCATATATCTCACATATTTCCGCTTATGAAGGCTTATTAGATATTTCTTCACCGTGTTGTACGAGTATCCAGTATATTTCGCTACCTTGCTCGTTGACAGCGCCTTATGGTGTTGGTACAACACCTTGAGTATTCGCTTTTCTGTGTTATTAAACTCTTCCTTCATTTATTTCACCACCTCCATCGTCAGCTCAGGCTCTTCATCAGTCCTTGTTTTCGCACTAATGAGGGTGAATCGCACCTTATGCTCTGTACTCAAGCCCAATTCCTCTGCAATCTCCTTTGGGAACCGAACCAAATACTGTCTCTTATCAAAGGTGATGTTCGCCGTACGCGTTATCTTCGCCCGTTCATCGTCAACGAGTTCTTCCACTTTGCTTGGCAGTTTCCGGTACTCAAGCTTCTTCGGCGGATCGCCTTCGCTTTCATCCGAATTATCTATCATTTTATAGTATAATATCGTATGACGAGTATATAAATACGTAGGTTTATTTATAAGATTCATACGAAAATACCATCAACCTTTATATACTCACCCACCAATATACAAATAGTAGGCGATAATCCTACGAAAAATATGTTAAAGTGCAAGGCGAAGATGATAAATAAAGCGGCAGATGAATGGGCTTCAAATAGCCTGTAACCGAAGGATAAACAATCCTTGAGGGGATGGCCCCGCAAAAAGCGATCCCCCCAAGGGTGGAGGTGTTCCCCTTGACAGAAGAAGACTCCACAAAAGACATATTGGAAGCGGAAGTAGATAAAATTTTCGGACGGCTTAGCTCGAAGGCTTTGAAGATTTCAGAGCTTCTCAGTGCGTTCGCTCTTCCGCCTATTTCTGAGTTAGTGAAACGTGAATACAAAAATGTATGGCATACTCAATATCCGCCTTCGGCGATAGTGAAGTCGGCTGTTTTCAAAGAGTTGATGGGGATTGTATCTTACCACACACTAGCGAAAGTCCTTAAAAGATACCCCGAAGAGGCGAAAAATTTAGGTTTTAGAGAAGGCGAGATTCCTGGACATAGGACCTTTAGTCGCTGTACGGCGGGGGAGATAAAGGATTTAGCAAAGTGGACGGCGTGGAAGATAACCGAAGAAGCAAATGTAAAAGGGATACGACTTATTGACCCAAGAAGCGTTGGAGGTGAGAAGAAGCTTAAGATGGGGAATATGAAGAAGATATGCAGATTAGCGGAGAAGAAGATATTCTCGCTCATAAACATCTCCTCTGAACATCATAACCTGAAGTATTCCGTTGAGGATATGTTGAATTTGTTACTTCACGCAGCTATGACCAACGACTTTGCTGAAAATGCATCCAAAACTTTGAAAGAACTTCACCCAAACAGAAGGATTCCAGATGCCGATACGCTATTCTATCACATAAAATACCACACGAAATACGGTGGAGAAAAGAAAGAGAGAAGTAAAGAAGAGATAATGCAGATATTCATCAACGCTTTTGATACCATTTTCAAGATTGCAAAAAAGCGCAATCCGAAGCTATTCAAGGGAAAAAAGGACGTTGCGATTGATTTCACCGATTGGCTCTTCTATGGAGATGGCGATACGGAGATGGTTACAGGTACAAAGCCCACAAGAGGAACGCACCATGCCTACAAATTCGGAACGATTTGCATTGTGGAAAACGGCACAAGATTCACCCTTTTCGCTTTACCAGTAGAAAGCGGTGGAAATCGAGAAAGAGAAATGATGAAAGTTATAGATAAACTCCTTAGCTATGCGACGAAGAGGATTCAAATTAACAGAGTCTATATGGACCGGTGGTTCTATCGAACGGAAGTAGTATATATTTTGAAGAAATACGGGCTACATTTCATCATCCAAGCGGTGAAGACTCCAAAGGTGAAGAAGATAATCGAAAAGAACAAAAAGTACGGTTTTCCAATAATAGCGAGGCATCAATTAAGGCGACTTAAACCACCGTACCTCAAAAAATTCGTCACTATCTTTGTAGTCGAAAGTAAGAGAAGCGAAGATGGAGCGGTATGTTTTGCCACAGACTTAGATATAAACGAGAAAAACGCCAAAACGCACGCGAACCTGTTCAAAAGGCGATGGGGAATCGAGACATCTTACCGAGTCGAAGGGGACTTCAAACCAAAAACAACTTCTAAAAATCCTGCTGTTCGGTTATTCTATTTCTTCTTCTCCGTTTGCATGTATAACCTCTGGGTAATCGCAAATATGATATTGAGTATCGTGTTAGGGATGATATCAGACAAGCCGTTGGTAACGGCGAAAAGGTTGATAGTTATTCTTCAAATGAGTATGGCTGAAAAACCGCCCCCGTGAAGTCTAAAATATTTTTCTAAAGGAGAATAAAAATTTAAAACAAAAATGGGAATATGAAAAGCTTTAAATAGACCTAAGACCTTTTATTTTTTCAAGGAAATAAAAAATGGGCGCGATGAAAAGAGGTCTAGGATACGAAATTCAGGGAGTTTTATGCGGTGGTAGTTTAGCAACTTCTGATATCGTAAAGGAGGTTGGATGCCGTTACAAAGAGGGCTATAATAAATTGAATGAACTCGAACACCTTGGATTAGTTAAATCTAATATTGATGGTAAAAAGAGAATCTGGCATTTAACCTTAGAGCCTCCTTACGCTAACCATGCCGTGAATAACGGCTTTTCGGAATGTTTCTCCAAACTGCCAAATAATGGTTTAAAAGTAACTTTTGATCATAATGAGAGGGTGGAAAAAATAAGTGATGGATCCATCATAACCATTTTCAATAAGACTCCTCCTAATATCATATGCCCGCATTTCTTAGAGCTAAAATGGGCAAACGGTTGCCATTATAATTGCGCTTGGTGCTATTTACAAGGAACTTTTAGATTTAGGGGTAAAAAAGCCTATGTAAAAGATCCAGAAAAGATAAGCAATCATCTTTTTACGTTCCTACAAACAAAAACGCCTGACATTCTAAATGCTGGTGAACTTTCTGATTCGCTTTCGGATCCTAATATCTATTATATTATAAGAGCATTTGAAAGTCAGAAAAGGCATAAATTACTGCTTTTGACAAAATCATGCTCTATCGCGCCTTTGCTAAAGATAGAAAAACCAACTAATACTGTAGTTAGCTTTTCCGTTAATTCGAGTAAAGTAGCAGAGAGATGGGAAACAGGGGCTCCTTATCCAGAAAACAGACTTGATGCTGCTCAGCTTCTCCATGAACGAGGTTATCCGATTAGGTTTAGAATAGATCCTATCGTTCCATATCCTGAGAGATGGGAGACTTATTACAAAGATCTAATTGACGATATTTTTATGCGATTCCCGCCTGAGAGGATTACTCTTGGCACTTTGAGAGGATTACAATCCACTATTAGTCATTGTAAGGACGATTCTTGGGTGGAATATCTTAACGAAAAAAGTGGTTGGGGACTAAAACAGAAATTTTATACGAGATTTAATATATACTCTACACTTTTAGAATATCTTATCGATAAGTATAACTTCTACGACGTGGGTATTTGTAAAGAGACAAGAGAGATGTGGGAATTCCTTAAACCCTTCGGGCTAGATCTTGAAAATATAAAATGTAACTGCACTTGGTAATACAGATAATGCCATTACCCGATGATTCATTGGAAAAGTGGAAGTATATGGAGCACACGCAAGTAAAGCACGAAATATTGAGTAAATATCTTTCTGGATGGATCAGAATCCTTGGGCGACGGCATAGTAGAGTCTGTTATTTTGATTGTTTTGCCGGTCGTGGCAGATACGACAGAGGAGAACAGGGTTCACCTTTAATAGCATTAGATACAGCATGTAGTGTTAAGAGACAAATCTCATATCTTGGAGAAATTAAATGTGTGTTTATTGAGAAAAATACTAATAATTTTGAAAATCTTGAAAATGAAATTGATGAAGAAATAGAAAAAAATCCACAAAAATATGCGTGGCTCAAAGATCATATTTACCTCCGTAATGACGAATTTTGCAATGTGGCATCGGAAATTTTAAATAGCGTTGGGAGCGACTTAGCACCTTCTTTCTTTTTCATTGATCCTTTTGGCTTTGCAGTTCCATTTGAAATAATTAAACGTATTCTTTCGATTGAAAGAACCGAAGTATTTATTACTTTTATGATTCGTGATGTCAATAGATTTTTAGGAAGTTCAACGCATATAATTAGTATTGAGGAATTATACGGTGTAGATAATGTCCGAGATATATTGCAAAGTGAATATTCAGATTTGACACAAGAACAAGCATTGCTAAAATTGTATAGGGATAGACTTCATGAAGGCGCAAACGTGAAGTACACTCTTCCGTTTAAGGTTAATGCTGATGCGAGATTACAAACTATATACTACCTTATCCATGCCACTAATCACCCAAAGGGATGCGAGTTAATGAAAGAAATAATGTATAAGGCAGGAACTGAGGGAAGGTTTGGATATTTAGGTCCTGCAGAAGGTCAGATGATTCTAACACAATATGATGATTTATCAGAATTAAAAGGATTTTTGTTAGGTCGATTTAGTGGTAGAACTTTATCTTATCTAAATGTTAGATATGAAACCCTTATGGATAGGTATGCTAAAATAATGCATTATCACGATGCATTATTAGAGTTAGAGAAAGAAGAAAAAATTCAAATCGAGGGAAAGGGTCCGAGAGGGGGATTGCTTTATGATGCGGTAATTACCTTCCCTTAATTTTTGTGTATGGTGGTAAGAAACACCACACATAAAGCTTTAAAAAAGTTTCTGAGGAAGAATAAATCTTTAATTTACCAACTGAAAGTGATAATGTCTTAAATTTGACCCTACCCAAAGGACCAAAAAAACGAATTCTTCAATGAACTTAAAAGTTAAATTGGCGGCCAGCTACGTCCTCCACTACTTTCCTGCAGTCTTCACATAAAGCATGGTACAATAACCCCCCATGCATCATTAAACCTGTATAAAATGCTCTGTTATAATCCTTGCAAAGGTAACAAGTTATTCTTATTTGCTCTAAAATGGCACGGCATTCTAAACAACATGTAACTAAGGGGGGCTCTGGAACATTATCACCAACTTCGGGGACGATTTGGACTCTTTCTGCCTCTCTTGTAGTCTCGCAGTTCCAGCAGTACATTTCCCCTATCGGTTTCGATTTTTTCTCTGGATTTAGGAGATCAGACATACGAGGTGCGCGTCCTAAAACATATTCCTCAGGTGCGATTTCTCGAATCCAACTAGTGATTACATCAGAATCGAAATCGAATAAAGGTTCACTGTGAATAAACTTCCTCGAAAAACTTAAGTCTTTCATAGCCAAATATCTTTCAGAAGGTTTAGGAGCTTTACTATACTCCTCACCTATTTCATCTTTATTTGTTTCGATGGTCGCTCCGAGTAGACAGTTTTCAGGAAGCATGTCTACAAAGGTATGGAACCTCGTCGGATTCCTTGTGAGGAATAAGAAGGTGATGCTTGGGTCTGCTTCACTAATTTCTTCAATAACACTTATAATCCAGTCATCGGAAGACCAATGCCCAAACATATCAGACTTATCGCAAACTAGAATTACAGAATTACTTTTAGCGTTACTTAATTTTGAATGCTCGTCTGCATATGAGGCCCCGAGCGAAAATCTTTCAGCCATATCTCTGGCCATACAGTATGCACATTCATGAAGACACCCAATAATAGGATTCCAAGTGTGTGTTACAACTATATCTTGGGCCATGTTTAACTACCGCCTTATAGGGAAATTATAAGTATAGGAGTATATTAATCTTTCGGTAGCCTTTCGATTACAAAAACGCAAATCTAGAATTGCTGTTCTTCTTAAGGCTAAATGTTCTTCAGATGAGTATGGTGGAGAAGGGCCCGCCGTGAAAATCGGAACATTTATTAACCTAAGTACCTAATATATGAAATGCCGGAGGATAGTTCATGTATCTCTTCTTTGACACAGAAACCACAGGTAGAAATTATTCTGCCCCTGCTACAGATTTGGAAAATTGGCCTCGTTTAGTTCAAATAGCGTGGGCATTTTTTGATGAGGAAGAGCAGGAGGTTGAGAGTAGAGATATGTTAATTAAACCAGACGATTTTACGATTCCAGGAGAGGCTATGGAAATTCACGGAATTACAACTGAAAGAGCGATGGATGAGGGTATTCCTCTGAGGGAGGCACTTCTTGATTTTTCATCCTTTCTGGAGCAGACCGAAATATTAGTAGCACACAATATTGACTTTGATGCAAAGATTGTAGAAGCTGAATTTATACGAGAGAATATACCAAACAATCTTTCCACAATTCCAAAGATATGCACAATGAGGCAATCAACAGAGTTCTGTAGGATACCGGGCAGGTATGGCAGCTATAAATGGCCCAGCTTGTCAGAACTTCATTTAAAGCTTTTCGAAACTCCGTTTGAAGGTGCACACGACGCGAAAGAAGATGTCCGGGCGTGTGCTAATTGCTTGTTTGAGCTAAAACGGAGAGGAATCGTTGATTTATGGAAAAGATATATATAGTTTCCCCTTTATGGGCTTTGCACTTTTATTCACATCTGCACTTTTAATCATGTGTCTGCACTTTTAATCAACGAAAATTACTATTTTGAGTGCAAAGCCCGTCAGGTCATTCCCGCTTAAATCGTCATGACAGGCAACGGTAAAGAGTGGCCGACCTAACTTCCAGGCCATGTACTCAACTAATCGTGTTTTACCACTTCCTGTAGGGCCCTTCAGCATAACTGGAAGTTTGTTCTTATAGGCCGCTTCAAATAGCGCAACTTCGCTTCCTTGCGGTAAATAAAACGGCTTCTCCTTTATTTCAAAGCTACCATCCTCATATAATCTGGAGTCCAATCGCTCTAACATTTACACTCATCTAACTGTTGAATCCATCTTCCCGCATCAGTCTCTGGAAAACCAGATTAGCCCTGCTGATTCTCCGGTCTTTAGTTCTGTAAACTCAACTGTAACAGGACGATCACCACGACCGGGATATTGAACGTCATAATCGAGCTCTAGATTGAAGGCTTGAAGTTTATTTTTTATAGATGATAGATTAGATAAAATACGGTCCCGCTCTTCTATACTTTCATACGCTATTGTTCCAAAAAATCTCTTCTCCCAAAATAAGTCTCTGTCCCAACATACAGTTACTTTCCCCTTTTTTATAGGATACAAATGCGTGTTGTTGATTTCATCTATTAACCCACATTTTAAATCTGAAGTGGGCATAAATATTTCTATATCATAATTAATTTTCAGTGGCTCAGTACCTAATACCAACCCGCTTTCTTTAAGAAAAAAAACAAGTCCAATCCAATCATAATACTCTATTCCGCCATTAATTCTCTTCTCGGGCAATAATATTTTATACTTCAATGGGATGGATCCAGCGTATGCTTTAATATTCCCATATTTTTTAATTCTAATATTACCAAAATAAGCTGTCAGACGCTCTACGGTTTCTCTAGCCGAATTATTCTTTAAAATTAAGGTCCTTTCTATATGTGGATGCCAGATTACTTGATCATTGTTAGCTTTTTTATAGGTATGAGTTGCGTTGAACTCCTCATCAATAATATCTTTATCTTCTAAATAACGATCGAAAGCAGTTTGTATAGCTTCAGTCTCAAAATTAGCATCAATTTTTAGTGGCGATTCAAATATATTTAAAGTACTTTCAAATACGGGCGTCTTATAATCAATGTTGACAACATTAGTTAGCCAATCTCTTATAGTTATGTTACCATTTTCTATAGCCCATCGTCTGAGGAGGTCACATTGCCGAGTCCAATGTTTTGCTAATTCGCCTTCGGACTGGATTTTTACAGCACCTGAAAGCTCAAGGTTGTCTAACCCACAAATTTTCTTAACTACGGCTTCTGGTAGTTTATTTGTTCTGGTACCATTAACCCTTAAATACTGAAAATTGTTAAATTTAGAATATAATAAATAGGGGAAGCTAAAATCTGTCTTTTGTAAAATTTTTAGTCTATCTCCATAATTCAATATAAACTCAAATTTTAAATTATTGTCTACAGTCATTTCGAAACTATTAGATCTATCCGACTGAACCTCAGTATTAAGTAAATCTGGCTCGGAGTCTCTTTCCGGACTTCTGCCTCTCAATATAACCGGCCGTTGCCATTCCTGTACTTCATCTAGTAATATTAATAGAGCCAAGAGAGGATGATCTGTAAATGCCATTGGACTAGCTATTGAATGATGATAAACGATATCCGCCGCTATATCACAATTTAGATTTTTTTTACCGACTAAATTATATAATATTGATGCTCCTGCAGCTGCGTGGCCAAATCTTCCAGGGATTTCAAACTTATATTCCTTTTGAGTTTGTTCAAGTAAATAACTTTTTTGAAATTTCATAAGACTGGCATTAACATCAGAGAATAATTCCGAAAACTTGGGAGTGTCCTTTAAAACTCCAATGCTTCTCCATGTCTCTTCAAATGTTTCGTAAATAAATCCGATATCATGAAACAAAGAAGCAATGTACCATATTTGTAGTATTTTTTCCTGCAAGCTCTCTTCGTCATTTAAGTCTATTTCATGATAATCAAAATATTCACGCCAAATTCTTTTCTTTGGATCTTTATATCCTTCTTTAAACAGTTCTGTAATCAAATCTAGTAACGTAAACTCTTCATTATTTTTAGTGGATATTTTTCCCTTTAAAATTTTTTCTCCCATTACAGCTATTCTGCATGCATGCAGTAAGTGATCTCGATGTCTTTTTTTTGTTATAGGCAAAACTCGCTCTTGAGCTAACAAAGCATTTAACCATTTTTCAATCTTAAAAATAGTATCTAACTTTATTTCATCATAGACATACTCACTTATTGCTTCAATAGTTTCTTTATTCGCACCGGGATTCTTTATAATTGATCCAAATAGCGAATCATCATTAATTACCCACATTTGCCCATCCTGCTTTTCTATCTCCTTTTATGTGCATAAAAAAATGAAAACAAACCTTAAGCTATCTCTAATTGGATAAACATCTGTACCCCTCCAACACCTTCACTAAGTTACAATTTTCTTCAGTAACTATTTCATCCACATTGAACCCTAACCTCAAAGCATCTTTCAGAGTTATCGAAGTTATGTCGGCTCCAGTATCCAAAAGGAACTTTATAGACCCTTGTGCTGATAAATTGGTGCTGAATAGAACTGCATCCAACTTTGGTCGACCTTCTTTAGAAAAGTACCCTAAGCACATTGTCTATAATAACATTACTTTGTTAGGCTCTGGAATATAAGAAGCGGCAGCACGCAGGTTCTCTTTTCCCAATTTCCTTTCCAAAGTTTTAAAGTTCCTTTTCGCTTCTGCGACATTTTTGGTAAACGGAACTGATGCAATCTTTCCAGAATCAGAAACAGCTACTATTTTGCCAGCGTACCTTTCCAGAAACTCTGCATAGTGTTCCTCAAATAGTCTACCGCGTCGATTGCTTTTTTCTATCATTTCACCTAGCTCTTTTAGATCAATCGCTCCTAAAGCCTTCTCAAAACGCTCTTTATCTTCCATAACACCACTACATCCTCTTTTTTCTTTACCCCTCTTTTGATAAGGTGAGGAGTGCGAAAGGTAACTATACTTTCTGAATTTTGTAGCTTAAAAAATTATCCGTCCACTTGCTATTATTTGGGCAAGTGTACCCAACGCACCCATTACCACCACAATATATATCAAATATCCGAAGGAGTATAAAAAACTGTTAGGCGAATCATTTATCCTATATACGCACAACCGCCATAAACTTAAAAGTTCTTAGTGCTTCTTTTTTGCTCCTAAACTTTCCATTTTTTCATTCTGCATTTTTATTCTGGCATCTGCATTTTTAATCGGTCAAAAGAGGTATTAAAAATGCAAAGCCCCCTTTATGCGCAGCGGTTGTCGAGGATGAAAGTGAGCCGCCTAAAGACGTAAGAGTGGGTGCAAAAAGAGGATCGATAGACACAAACTTTATTCCAAAGAGAACTTTAGATATATTGGAGAGTGAGAATGGAATTACATATCGTATCGGCATCATCAATCGCACAACAATTTTGGTGTGAGATGCAAGTAGATCTTAAACGTCATTATGGGGCTATTAGCACAAAAGAAATGGAAGGGGGCAAAGTAATTCATGACGATCTACTACTTGAAATTAGTAAGGTAAGGCAAGTAAAGATAAAAACACCTTCAGACAGATTGCATACAAATCTCCATAACATTTTGATGGGTGTAAAACAGTATAAGAATATTGGACTAACTCGTGAACTACAGGTTTTTTTTAAATTTGGTTCTGTATTGATCCTTTGTTCCGTTGATGAACTTAGAAAAATAGATGAAGAGGGCAGAGATTCGTTGAATCGTAGGAGGAAGTTTAAGAAAACCCAAATGACAGAGACGAAGACGAGAACGAGCAATAGACGCCCATCATCTTCACAGATTTATCGAGACAAAATACAGGGGATGATTTATTGGTATGGATTGAATTCTATGATGAATGAGAGTATGGGTTTAGAAGAAGTTTACACTGCTTTTGGAATAGACCCCGATGCCATTTCTTTAAGTGAGGAATACATGAATAGTCTAAAAATACCTTCAGAATCACAGCCTCTTTATGATAATAGATTTTTTTGGGATAATCAAATTAAAGAGATATATAAAGAGATAGCAAAAATACCTAAACTATCGGATGTGATAAAGCTGAAATATATCTACCAAATTACAAGAGAGGAGATTCATACAGAGGAATTCCAATTCGATCCAAGATTTTTTAGTAAAAAAATGGAATGGGCTTTGGATTACTGGCTTGGAAGGAGAAAACCTATCTCTGTGGGAGAAAGAAATCAATGGAAATGCAATTTTTGTAATTATAAAGAAAAATGTCCATCGTTTGGATGAATAGGATCCACTCCCTTTTCTTAAGATGATATTATGGGGTGCATTTGGTGTGATTTTATAAAACCTGATGAAGTTGGTGAATATTATGGAGAATGAATTCGATATGTTGAATATTACCAACACGATAAGGTCGGCTATAAGCCGCTGGGTAAAAGATCTAAGAGGATACCACTATGAAGGATTTTAATGTAGATAAACCGCGGATAACGGCGAAAATGCTAATCGTTCTTCTTCAGATGGGTATGATGGAGAAGGGGCCGCCATGAAATGGATAAAGAATATTCCAAAGATATTCTGCTAAAGGTTTAAATACTGATGTAAAGTAAGTTAATGTAGTAGCCAAAGAAGAATACAGACATATCTGGACGGGCTCGTGGTAATGTTATGAGTGCGGAAGAAGAAGAGAGAATAAAGAACGAAGCACTAATCGATAATACAGCTCAAGGTATATTCAACTACTTAAAAGAAGTTGAAAATAAGCGGGAGATTTATGAGAAACGCTGGATATGGGAACTCCTACAAAATGCTTTAGACGCCGCCTCCCATGATCGGACAATAGAAGTAAAAATTATCAAAGATGAGAAAAAACTAATCTTCAAACATAACGGCCTTCCGTTTAAATCTGAGGAGGTTGCGCACCTTATCTTTCACGGTTCACAAAAAAAGAGCAGGATATTGGTAAATTCGGAACAGGTTTTCTTGTAACACACCTTTTATCAAAGAAAGTAAACGTTAGAGGAGTTAGAACAGATGGGAAAAAATTTGACTTCAGAATAGATAGAGATGGAACATCTTCTGATGATATCAAAAAACTTATGGAAGACACATGGACAAAATATCAAAAATCATTGGTAACCATTAAAGGGAATCTGCCTTACACCGCCGAGTACGAGTACTCATTAAATGACATCTCTCTAAAAACTGCCGAAGAAGGAATTGAAGCGCTAACTAAAATTGCTCCTTTTGTCCTTGCTTTTAACGATAAATTAGGAATTATCGAGATTACGGATCAAAGTCGTAAGTTGAAATTTGAATTAGTTAAGGGAAACAACGAACCTGATGGCATGCATAAAATAGTAAAAGAAGAGGGTGGAGAAAAACCACCAGAAAATCATGAATTATTGATACTAAGGGATGATGTAGATATTGCTGTAAAAAGGAAAAAGCAAGATGATGGAACTTATCGAATAGAGAGTTTACGAGATGTCCCAAAAATTTTTCTTGCTTTTCCCCTTTTTGGGACTCAGGATTTACCTTTCCCTGTAGTGGTTAATAGCAGAAGGTTTGAGCCAACAGAAAGAAGAGATGGAATCTTCCTAGGTAAAGAAAATACCGATGAAATTAACAGGAATAGAAGCTTTTTGGAAAATGCCAGCGAACTGTTTATCAAACTAATCTCAAATACATGCTTTAATGGATGGGAAAATCCTCACATTCTACTAAATTTAGGCGATCCTCCAATTAAAGAGTGGCTTGATAAAGATGGATATAGAGATCTACTAAAGAACCTTATTAATGAAATTATGGATGTAGAAGTTTTTAAGACAGAGAATGGGGATTTCATATCTCCTAATGAAGGTATCATACCGATTATAGAGAGTGGAGAAAAGGAAGAAATAGAAAAATTATGGGATTTGTGTCACCAATTTTTAATCTATAAAGATAAGATGCCAGCAAAGGCACTTGCCATCGAATGGGTAGAAATATTCGGTGCATGGAAATCGTTGGGATTAAATTTAACAGATAGCGAAATTACGATCGAAAAACTAGCAGAAGAAATAGAGCGTTGTAAAGACCTCCAAAGTTTTAAAACTAAGTTGGCTGCGGATGCAGACGAATTAAATACGCTTAACGCTTTTTATGAAATTTTACTTGAAGTAGAAAGGGAGGGGTTGTTTGATAGTAAAAATATTTTACCCAATCAGAATGGAACATTTAAGAAAAAGCCAGAATTGCTTAGGGATGACGGAATTGATGAAAAACTCAAAGATATTTCTAATAAATTAGAAGAGGATACTCGCAATTTGTTGCTTCATTCAAGGATCTCCGAGAGCATCCAAAATTTACTACCAACAAAAAAACAAGATGAAGTTTTGAATGAAGTGGTAAGTAAAATTAAACGGCAACCCCAGCCAGAAGGTGATCAGTATCTCCAAGCCAATATGGAATTGTTTAAGTGGTTATTAGAACATGATAACATTGAATATTTTGAAGGATACCCCATCCTTTCCTCGAAAGATAATATATTTGCTTGGTTAGGTAAAGAAAACAAAGAAAAACTTCTTGCACCTAAAAATGTTTGGAATGAAATTGCAAGAGATTACGATAGTCTTTTCCCTCAAGATTTTATATTTTCTTCCTTATATTATGAAGAAATCGCACAAAAAGAGAAATGGGATAAACTTGGTGACGAAGGACTAATTTTAACTAACCCGCTATATAAAGATGAAGAAAAGCTATCTCAAGAGGTTTTGGAATCTCTTTTATTGCCTTCTGAAGAATTGGAAGAGGAAAAAGAACATGAAGCAGCAGACGATGTTGTAGTAAGTAAGATAGCTTTCCTTGAGACACAAGACAAAGGTATTATTGCTACGATCAGAAAAAGTAAAGATAAGGCTAGGAAGTTTCTAGATTTTCTTTTAAAATATGTAGTTGAAGTAGATACCCAGTGGAATTCTCCTCTAGAGGTTAACTGCGAATGTGGCACAAAACATAAAATATATCCTGCGTTTTGGTTAGCCACGCTTAAAAATCGGTCATGGGTTCCTGTACACAAAAATAAAAGTGAAAAACCTAATGCCCACTATTTAGCCTTACTTCTTGAGGACCATGAAGAGTTGCTACAGAATTGTAGGGAAGATAATCCATCAAGATTTTTGAATAAACTTAATGTAGGTATTGGCGAACTTACGATGTGCATTGTTGCAAAAGATGAGAAAACCAAGTTAGAACTGGAGAAGGCAATGAGCTCATTATTTGGCACATTTATGGCAAATCCAAGTAACTTAAGCAAAATTGCCCAATTAGCAGAGAATGAGAAAGAATTATTCATAAGTGAAATTGAAGAACGAATTCGGATTAGAGAACAAATTCGAAGAAATCAATCTTTGGGGTCATTGATTGAGAATCTTCTTAAAACTGTGCTTGAAAACGAAGGCTTTAAAGTAGAAAGAACTGGAGTAGGGAGCGACTTTGTTATAGAGTATGATTTTGTAGAAGATGACATGGAAACTATAATTGAGATTAAAAGAGAAGAGAGACTATGTTTTTACATAGAAGTGAAAGCAACATCTCAAGACTTTGTAAGAATGACTCTCACCCAGGCAAAAGAAGCAAGGGATAAATCAGACAAATATGTTCTCTGTGTTATTAAATTGACGGGTTTAGAGATGACTGAGGATAATATAAAAAGCAATATATGCTTTGTCGAAGATATTGGCAAAAAGATTCAAGATAAAGTTATTGAAGCAGAAAATCTCAAACAAGAGCAAGAAATAATAACTGAAGCAGGTGATATTGAAATTGAGATAAGTGGAGGGCCTATCCGGTTCAAGATACACAAAAAGATTTGGGAAGAAGGAAAGTCATTTGAACAATTTATTGGATTTCTACGGAAATAGAATATGTATAGTGGCTTTTCGCCATGTCTCATAATATTACTAAGATCTCTTTTCCCTTCCAAATTGCTGAACCTGAAAAGTGAGGAAAATATAGAAAAAGGTTTAGATGGGCTTCTTTTCATACTTTTTACCACTAATTTCGCGCCCGAAATCTTTTAATACAATTTTTCAAGGGTACAACTTTGAATTGACACAGCATGTCCGCTATAGTCAACTGAGAGTCTATGAAATCATCGCATGTGAATGAGATAGAATCTTCCCGTCATATACTTTACAAGAAATTTATCCCCAAACCATTAATCGAAAAAACAATAAGGCTGAACAGTGAAGAAACGAAGCCCCACTCTGTCAACAATTTCCATATTAGCAAAACTATATGGCCTTAAATGTAGAAAAAGCTTTTGAGGCATCCGTTTTACTATTACGGGTCTAAGGACATCTATCTACTTTCGGATGTACTGTATACAGTAGCTCCGAAAGTAGATAAGCGCTGAGAAAACTTTATTTTAAAAATTAATTCTCTAGGGAAGTTTTAAGTTTGATGAGAAACATTAAGAAAGATCAAGTTATAAATATGGGTTGAA
>Ga0307379_10002594_pt1 | contig 26654 bp, 26 predicted proteins | sample UN2MG_FD_202237 | JGI IMG/M metagenome (GOLD analysis project Ga0307379, IMG submission 202237) | Soil microbial communities from Risofladan, Vaasa, Finland - UN-2 | ecosystem: Environmental > Terrestrial > Soil > Coastal area > Acid sulfate soil | place: Finland: Risofladan, Vaasa | collected...
GCTCTAGGCCGAGAGGCTCGTCGCGGGCCACCAGTCACCTCAGAAAAGTCCACCCTCTTCATTGGGGTGACAAAAATTGTCAGGTTTTGCAAAGCTCTACATTCTTTGGAGTATTGTTTCGAAAAAGACTTTATAATACACAGATAGATTTTTTATTCAAGATTTGACGGCTCTGTAAAAAGCCCAACTGGTGCGTTACGCTTCATCCTCGCCCTGTTAAATCCTCGCTACGCGAGGCGGCGGAGCCGATTTAACAGGGTAAATCATTGCGGAGTACTGGTAAGCACACCTCATTCCTCAAGATTCACAAGCCTTGCATTTGGAGCTTTTTACTTTGCCGTCCCATTTTTAGACTTTTTACAAGTTCATCAAGATTTAGGAATGAAAGATATTTCATTCCCTTTTTATTGCCCTTGATCCCACCACTCTTTCCGAGTCATAGGCCAACGCGTTATCATTATATACGGATATAACCTAGGTGGCAGGAAAAGACATAGTTGTTAAATTCCGTGGCTGAATATGAATTATTGTATGGTTTCCCTACTGACTTTTTTTACATATTGTTCTACTTTGTCTTCAAAAGACACCTCAAAGCCACCATGGTAGATGCTTTGAGTAGCAATTTCTGTGGAAACCATAGCCACTCTATATTTAAGGGTAAGGTACTTTACTCGATCTCTGAATTTTTTTCGCTCTTTGATAAAATCAGGGAAATGAAGAAGAAGCATTTTGGTATACGGAGGTTTCCCGATCTTTTCCGGGTTTGCGAGTAGGTAGCTATAAATGGTATCTGTTAGCTTATTGATCTCATGGCTGATTTCATTGCTAATGTCTGTATATAATTTTTTGTCCTGAGATTGGTTATATCGCTGAAAGATCAGCCCAGATTCATCTACTGCTCGTTTCTCCAAGATCTTTAGTACATCCTTCACATATTCCTCTTTATATTGCAGGAATTCCTTGTCTTTCATTAACAACCCTCCAATGATCTCGTAAGAGGAACAAATTACACCACATTTGTTTGCTGAGGCGTCTTTGAGTATTATAATGCCCTTCTTTTGTATCCTGTCTCTCGCCTCAGGAGAAATAAAGGAGTTGGCACCTTCTATTATTGCTCTGGTAGTTGGATTGTGATTATTGTCAAAGAGTTTTTCCCAATTACCGATATGGATGGTTTCGGGACGTCCCCCACATGGTATGAAGACATCGGTAAAGTGAGAAAATATGAGGTTTTCAAACTGTGCATGGAACTCATCCGATGATACCCACTCTTCTTTAAGGTCATCTTTGTCTCGCAGGACCTTTTTAAAGAGATCTACAAGGCCTTCTCTCTTTTGCTCTCGAGAGTAGAGGATAAAACCGCCCTTGTTGAGATGGCCTGGTGTAAATTTATCTATATCGTGTTTATGAATCAGGCTGCCAAGTTCTTCCTTCTCGATACCGCTCGGATCATAGATAACCCCAGAAGCATCGGTGATGGAAGTGATTTGAACCGATGGACATTGGGCCAGTAGCAGCTTTATCTCGTTTCCCGCAACATCCCCATCAGGCCCACCCGTGAGCTTCACGCTGAAGGGATCCGAGCGGGCATCAATCCCGAACTCCTTCAGTGCCCGCTCTACAAATTTCAGCACACCAAGGGAGGTGACACCGTATGCCTTGTGGTTGATTCCGATCTTCTTGCTGGAGATGATGCCGCCCCCGAGGATGTATCCCCGTTTTTTGGCGCGTTCCGCCATATATTCAATCATGGAGTCGTGCATGTTCTCATCAGGCCCGAGCTCGATGGGCTCATCTTCTCCATAGTAGTCTATTACCTTGGGGTCAAGAGGTTTCCCGTTGTGTGTAACGAAGATGTCAAGAAATGCATTTATAGTTCCCCTCTGAAGGTTGTAAAGGCGATTTACTACCCTGTCCTGTTCTTTCAAATCAAAGGCCCGCATGACAACGGCCAGTTTAGATCCTCCTTGGTAGATATCCTTATTTTTCAGGTGCTGAGTGTGAGCAAGAACCATTGCTTCTTTGAAAATGGTATTCATGGCTGACGTAAAGTCATCTTTGTTTCTTGAGATGACGGTCCGAAATCCTCCTCTGGCAATGTCTGAAAATCCGAAATGATAACCGGATCCAAAGCGGTGGTAGAAGAATGTTATACGGAAGGGAAGATCAGGAGGCAGGTTGGCTCTAATTTCCTGAGGTAAATGTTCCATATAATGTGGATCCAGCCTGAAGGACAGAGCTTTCTTATATGTAACAAAAAAGTTTGTCTTAAGCGTATATTGGATAAAAAGAAGCGCAACACTGAACATTATCCTCCTGGTTTCATCCAAGATAACATGGCCTGTGTTGTATTCGTCAATTATGGACTGTAGTCTCTGATATTCCTTCTCAAGGATTTCTTTATCTACACGTTTTTCAGGATCGGGATTGAATTTTCTATCAAACAGTTGCAGTATTTCCCTGGTGAGCTGGAGATGGCTAAAAAAGGCATCTTGGGTTTCCTCCCAATCGAATCGATAGGGAGAGCTATGCGCCATGTTGGTGTGAACGAATGTAGTGATTGCGCTTAAAAGGCTGCCTTCTGGGCCTGTTAAGACTTTACCGGTAACCAATTCATAGTATGTCCTGTCATGTATATTAATGACCTTAGTATTATAGAGTTCGGATTGTAATGAGGAGAAGATTGGCATGTCTTTACGGATAGGTTTCCCATCACGAGTAGTAATGTATGCCGATAAAATGGTTACATGCTGCTCGGCATCTTTTATTTCTAAAATATAGTTTCTTTGGGTAGCAATGTTAAGCCGGTAAAATATTTCAATGACCTTTCCCAGGTATCCCTTAAACAGCGGATTGATAACTGAAAAAATGAGCCTTGTCTCTTCCCGACCTTTTTCGTTTTTCGTGGGCTCAACATCCAGAAAGATACCACCCTGGCGGATTGCCGACTGGAAAAGCCACATTGCCCTGGCTACTCTAAGAGCAGGTGAGAGCAAAACATAGTCCCGATTGTTCTCTAAGAAGCATTGGAGAATAGTGTCGAATTCTTTAAACTTAAATTCCGGGTAATGTTCCTGAATATTTTTTCGAATGAGGCCTTTACCTCGAAAAATTGGTGTTGATTCCAATTTTTCTTTATCAGTTCTAAAATGGAATTTCTGGATCTCCAGCTCGCTTTCCTGGCCAGAAAGATATGCATTGGAATGGATCATTTCTGAATAGATAATCTCTTTGTCCTTTATAGAATCGAGGGTCTTGAATAGGGTACCCGGTTTATTTATGGTAGCTATAATAAGCTTTTCATCAGTGTCCCTTAAAACAACCTGATGGTTTTCACCCAGGGTTTGCAGGTTCATGCTTAGATTCAAGAGGGCATCTTTTTCAGGCCCAAAGGTGATGAAAAAATACGGGTGCATGTGCTTTAAAAGCCAGCTTAGGTTAAAGAGAGCATTTTTTTTACTCTTTCCTATTTCCCTGGAAACTTGATTGATGGTTTTTTGTGGCTCAATATACATTTTGTACCTTCTTTTCTCTTTTTATATCTTGCCCCCTGTTAATATCCGCCAAAAGACAATAAATATAATTTTAATATTGACACTTTTTCCCAGACCTTATAAGTGAGAAAATATAAGGTCTTCCATATATAACTTATAACTGCCCTGCTATTTAGGCTGAATGCCGAAGCATTTCAACCATCTCGCAAGGATCGAATTAGTCTATTCAATCCCTTCTCGATTTCGATTATTCTTGGTTCAATCAGAGATGAATCCTCAGGGCTTTTCTCTCTGAAACCTTAAGTTCACCCGATAAACCAGTACTGCTAACCTGTCAGCCAAGGCAAATGCACAAAGTTTTGCGTGTCCAGACCTAATTTGCCGCTATTAGCCTTTTATCTTCAGCCTATACACCTAAGCAGTTATTACTAATGTATATAGTGCGGGATTAATGTTTTAATCTACAAATAAATTTACTTAAATACACCATTTATCTTCAAGTAAGTCAACTTAAATAGTACCAGTTTTGATATTTTTTTACCTAAAAGTGTAAAAAATTAATTTTTTGTCGGTTTTTAAAGTCCTGAAGTGCAATGTGGCTTAGTCATTGAGCTGCACATTCTATTTGCAAGCTCACTTTAAGGAACTGTTTGATCAGGATTAATCTCCAGCGTTTTCCTGGCCTGAAGATTTAGAAGATTCGTAAAAAAATAATTTGCAGGCCTGGCTTAAGGCTTTCTGAAAATGATCTGCCCGTTATCCTGATGCCGTGATGAATCCAGATGAATAGACATTAAACTTTGTTAAGCCGGACATCGAGATTAATTCCAATTGTGCTTGAAACTTCATTGCATTTGTTTGCAGGGAGTGCCCGGAGTTGAGCATTGACAAAATATTTTTTAGAGATATAATAAGGGCCTTGATTAGGTTCAAAAAAAGAGTTGATCCCACAAGAAACCCATGAAAAAAATTATCAATATATATCTTCAAGGAGATGGTTCCCGTTTTTATAACCGGCCTTATTTTATTTACCTTTTCTTGTGCTTGCAGGCAGGATATTAAAGCTAACCGAATGGATGGTGAATCATGGAACAGTCAGCGAGAATCAGATATCCTGGCCATTATGAGTCAATAATTATCTTTGCTGTGGGTATTTTGTTACTGCTACCTTGTGTCTGGTCTGAGACGAGCATCACCGGCCAGGACGAATACTGGCTCTCCCTGAGAACGCCCATGGAAACGCTTGAGCGGGGCGATTGGGTTACCACATGGGTTAATGGCGAGCCGCGCCTCAGGAAGCCACCGCTGCTCTATTGGGCGATTATGGTGGGCTACCGCATCTTTGGGATCAACCTGTTCGCCGCGAGAATCTGGGGTGTGTTATCGGGTGCAGGTCTCGCCATGTGTTCCTGCCTCCTTTACCGAGTTCTCTTCAAAAGGAGCGGCACGCTCGCCGGGTTGATCGCCTTGGCAACCGTTGCGGTTGCCGTTGAGGGCCGCATGGCCATACTGGACCTTCCTCTGGCCTTTCTCACGTGCATGGCGGTGTACTTCGCCCTCAGGTGGGGACAAGCGGCCCATGTGTGCTGGTTGTTGTTGTCGGCCCTCTGTCTGGGGATCTCGTTTCTCCTTAAAGGTCCTGTTGGATTTATCTTTTTCGGCGCGGCAGCCCTTGGCGCGTTGTTCGTATTCGGAAGGTGGCATTTCATCATCTCCTATTGGTCACATGGGATGTGGGCCATAGCGATGCTGCTGGCAGTGTGTGTTCCCTGGCCATTGGTGATGGCATACCGCTGGCCCGATTTCCTGGGGATTGTTGACCAGGAGATTGCCGCGAGACAATTTGGCGCCCTTCACCTCGGTGCTCCCCTCTCGACCCTAGGCGGCGCTTTGGCTCTTGTCTTCCCATGGTCAATCGTATTGATTGCGGCCTTTGCCTCTACGCTATACCATACACGGGATTCCTCGGAACGCAAGAGCCTCTGGCTTTTGATCTGGTTTTTCGGAAGCATAATCCCCTTTTTCCTCATTAAAACCTATGGCCGGTACATGACCCCGGTCATTCCCGTTGCATGTGTGTTGTGTGCGCACTGGTTTGAACGCGCCAGCGTGGCCCTAAAATCAAGCCTGTTGATTGTCTCCGCCTCCCTGATTGCATGCATAGCCGTTGTCTTCTGCCTTTTCTTTCTTTGGTTCGGCCATGGGATTCCCGCAGCCATACTCTGTCTGCTACTGCTTGGCCTGATGTTCTGGATTACCCTCGCAACCCACAATACTCGTCTAGTCGCCGGTGCCGTTGCACTATTGCTCGCCTTCATAATGGGAGGCCTCTATCCGACCCTGGGAATCAACGCTATGCCGGAGGAAATCGAAACGGTCGTTGGTAGCGCTCCTGTTGCCTCCTACAACAGCTCGCAGCCATCCATGCTTTCAATCCGCCTGAAACGGAGCGCAATCCAGCTGGTCGGGGGCATTGAGAGATTCGACCGAGTGCTCGAAGGCTTTGACGGGTTCGTCTTTATGAGGCAAGAGGACGTGAAGGGGTTTGAGGCCCTCGCAAGGGGGCTGGGCATTCATTTCGAGCGCGCTGGTCAATTCAGAACCTTTTACTCCAGGCACACATGGGCGCGGTTTGCCCGGAAGGACGCTACCATCGATGACTGGAAGAGGGCAATAGAGACGCATTCCCTGGCGGGTCTGCAGTCCACCATCTATTACTATCGGGTACGCCCGGAGGATCGTGCCGATGAGTAGACGGGCGGTACTCATTCTCATACTTGTAACGCTTCTCCTATATGCGGTGCCTGGGCGGCGTTGGTACTCCTCTATGGATCAGGAACCCCTGACATTTGCCTTCCGCCTACCGTCCTCCCAGAGCGATCGAGGCCTTCCACAGATGACAGAGGAGTTCATCAACAGGGATCCCGGATCGGCAACGGTGCACGTAGGCTCTATCTGTGAGATGACCGGCGGAAGGCTCGTTGCCTGTTGGTACGGTGGCACGAGGGAGGGAGCGAGGGATACGGCGGTATACCTCGCGCTCCGCGATCCAGGAAAACGCAGCTCATGGAGCGAGCCGAGGGTAGTGGCAGACAGGGATTCCGCCTCGAGGGAGCTACGACGATACGTGAAGAAGGTGGGCAATCCGCTTGTCTTCGCTGATTCCCAGAATCGCCTGTGGCTCATCTACGTCACGATCGCGGTCGGCGGATGGTCAGGGAGCTCCCTCAATGTCAAGGTATCGCATGACGGTGGGAGGAGTTGGACCCCAAGCACACGACTCACCTTGAGCCCCCTTGTCAATGTAAGCGAGCTCGTCAAGAATAATCCCGTTCAGATGAGCGACGGGTCCTTGGCCGTCCCCATTTACCATGAGTGCCTTGGGAAGTTCCCGGAGATACTGTGGATCAATGCCGAGGGAGGGTGTTTCCGCTTTCGAAAGACAAGGCTGGCGGGTGGCAAAAGCTTTATCCAGCCCTCAATGGTTGTTCGTGACCCTCGTAATGCAGCGGCGTTTTTTCGGAGTTGCTCCGATGAGAGGGCCGTGGGAATGGCAACCACAACGGATGCAGGGACCACGTGGTCTGAACCGCAGCACCTGGAGCTACCTAACCCCGATGCCGCCATAAACGCGCTCCCCCTGTCAGGGGGGGGGAGGGTCCTGCTGGCCTTTAACGATAGTCCCAGGGGCCGGGAGAACCTACAGCTCGCCCTTTCATCCGATGGCGGTGTAACATGGCAGCGTGTCGCGAGGATCGAGGAGGGCAAAGGGGCGGAGTTCTCTTACCCATACATGATACGGGGCAGCGATAGGCGAATTCACCTCGTGTACACGTGGAGGAGAAAGCGCATCAAGCATGTGGTGTTCAATGAAGAGTGGATCAACTCCAAGCTACAGGGGGCCTCGCAGTGATTACCTTTGCCTTCTCGTTTCTCTTTCCTTTCTTGGTTTCGCTGCTGGTAGTCCAGAGTGTTGCCAAGAACGTGAAAAAGGCACCCCAAGGGTGGCGCCTGACCCCGATACTCGCCCTCATCTCAGGCATACTCGCCCTCCTGCCGGTAGGGGGACTTCCTCTGGCCCGGTGGCTGATCGGTATGAACGCTAACTTCAGCTTCCCCCTGTTGGCAATCGCCTTCAACAAGGCCTGGGAGAATGCCACGGGCAGCAGGGTGCTCGACCACAACGCATCCATGGCTTCCTGGATTTTCGGCCTTGCGGTGGGTCTGGCGCTCTACCCAATGGCGCTCGGGCTCGGGGGCTTCGACCCATATGGATTGGGGTGGGGCTTGTCCTGGCTTTTCGCGTTCCTGGCGATGGCAACCATTGTCTTGCTTTTGATGAAAAACCGCTTCGCGGTGGTCCTGATCGCCTGTATCCTGGGTTATGATCTGCACCTGCTGGAGTCAGCAAACCTATGGGACTACCTCGTTGATCCCTTTTTCGTGTTCTTATCTTTTGGTGCCCTGAGTAATCGGCTCATAGGACTGCTGCGTAAGGTCCTTTCGGACAGAAAGGGTATGGATGGTATTGGGCAGGAAACAGCAAGCACCGGTTAGCGCTTTACACGGGTGGGTTTTTTCACTATACATCCATTAGTGAACACATGACGGTATGCACGTGAGGAACCTTGAAGGCATAGCGATTACGAGATTCGCAAGGTTGATGATCAAAAAAGGCCATCGGTTTGTAGTCCCCTGCCGAAGGGGACGCCGTATTCCAAAAGAGGAGGCCCATGAGAAAGGATGCAAACCCGGAGATCTCGATAGTTGTTCCCATCTTTAACGAGGCGCCGAACCTCAAGTTGCTCGTTGAGAGCGTGCTCGAGGTGATGCGGCCACTGGGAAGGGCATTTGAGCTGATCTTAATCGACGACGGGAGCACCGATGAAAGCCGGGAAATCCTGCGAGCGATGAAGGACGGAATTCCCGAGCTGCGCGTAGTGGTGTTGCGGCGTAACTTCGGTCAGAGCGCAGCCATGACCGCCGGCTTTGACCATGCGCGTGGGGAGATCATCGTATCCATGGACGGCGACCTCCAGAATGACCCCCACGACATCTCCCACATGATCGCTTCATTGGAGGAGGGAGGATATGATCTGGTCAGCGGTTGGCGGAAAAAAAGGCATGACCCCTTCTTCTCAAAGCGGCTCCCATCCTTGATCGCCAATTGGCTCATAAGCTGGGCAACGGGAATCAAGCTCCATGACTATGGGTGTATGCTCAAGGCATACAGAGGCGATGTGGCCAGACAGCTTTTTCTCTACGGTGAGCTTCACCGCTTTATCCCCGTGTTCGTGAGCCTGTATGGATCCCGCATCATCGAAAAGGTGGTGACACATCATCCCCGGAGCAAGGGAAAGAGCAAGTACGGAATCGGCCGAACGTATCGGGTTCTTCTAGACCTACTCCTGATACTATTCTTCCAGAAGTTTGCAACTCGACCTCTTCAGTTCTTTGGGTTAAACGGGGGGATCCTGTTTGGTGTTGGTTTCGTGATTGAGCTTTATTTGGTATGGCTGAAGCTCTGGAGAGGTGAGGATATCGGTGGGCGACCTCTCCTGCTCTTAGGTGTGCTCTTAATAATCACAGGAATTGTTCTGGCAGGTTTAGGCCTGCTGGGCGAGCTGGTGATCCGGACGTATTATGAGTCTTCAGGAAAACGGGTCTATGCCGTCCGTGAGGTTTTGGAGTGAGGCCGGGTGTGCGTCGGTGGGCAGGGTGGTTGGCCCGGATCGTTGTCAGCGGGGGGCTTCTTTTGTGGCTTTTCTGCCGGTTCGACCTAAAAGGGATCGTGGCCTCATTTCAGGATCTGTCAATGTCAATCTGGGTGATTGCCTGTTTAATGTATCTGGTGGCTCAGATTCTGAGCAGCATCCGCTGGTGGATCTTGGCAGATACCCTTGCCTTCCCAGGACGATGGCGGACCTATCTGGGATTCTATTTTGTCGGCATGTACTTCAATCTCTTCCTTCCCACCAGTCTGGGTGGGGACGTGCTCAAGGTTCACTTTCTCTCCCGAGAGGAGGGGAGGAGATTTTTGGCTGCTTACAGTGTTGTGGGAGACCGCCTGTTCGGCCTTATTGCCATGATGCTTTTGGGGGCGACGGCCGTGCAGTTTGAGCCCGATGTCCTGCCTAGATATTTTGTCATTTTCCTCTCCCTTGGTGGGGTGGTGATCTTGTGTGGCCTAGTTGGCCTGCCATTCCTCCATAGGGCCCTTGAGAGTCTCTGGCCCAGGATTTCGCAGCATCTCACTGGATTGCCTGACCTCTGGCAGAGACCACGGATGATGGTAGTTGTGCTAGGCCTGTCTTTCTGTCTTCAGGCCCTGGGCATGGGAGCTGTTGCCGTTCTCGGGGTCGGGATAGGCCTTAAAATTCCATCGGCCTTTTACTTTGCCAGTGTTCCCCTGGTGACTATCGCGACACTGATTCCCATCAGTTTCAGCGGGATTGGCGTCAGGGAAGGAGCCTTTGTCTATTTTTTAGGGCTCAAGGGGATTCAGCCGGAGCCAGCCCTCTGTCTTGGGCTCCTCTTTTTTTCTGTACAGGTGGCTACCAGTCTCCTCGGAGGGCTGGCCTACGCCTTCGGCTTCCACCGTCGGCCATTAACGCCTCAGCCAGGGATAATCAAGTGAGCCACCTTTAGCACATCATCCGGTCTCTCGAACTTTGTGAACGAGACCGCAGGCGTTGGGATAAACGTCATTGTTGTCCTCGGTTGCGCGCAATGTGTTGGCAGGGTAAACAAAAGAAATAAAATGCAGAACTTTGGGGCAGTATTTTTGGTGATGACTCTGTTGATTTTTCCATCTCGTGCTTGGACAGAGGAAGAGATTATTGGTAGAATAGGGGAAATAAAAGACACAGTATACGAAGATTATCGGAACTTCTATGCTATAGAGAATTTAGAATATCTGGCAATAGGGATAGGAATAGCTGGAGTGCTGGCCAATACATCAATTGATGGGGAAATTTAAGGTTGGGACCAGGGGTCATTGAGGGACGGAGACAGTGACAACTTCTCAAGAGAAGTAAAGCCATTTGGTGACGGGAAGAGAACCGTTCCTGTATATTTAGGGGCGGCCATTCTTGGGGAACTGACCAAAGACATAAAAGCGGGTTCCACGACAGGTGAATGGGGGAAAAGGTCTTTAAGAACAATTTTGGTGGGAGCTCCTCCAATGCTTTTTTTGCAGAGAGCCCTTGGAGCTTCCAGACCAAAAGAAGACGACTCTCATTGGAGACCTCTCAATGAAGACAATGGGGTGAGTGGGCACAGTTTTATGGGAGCTGTTCCCTTTATTACAGCGGCCAAGATGACAGAAAACTCATACCTGAAGTATTTTTTCTATTTGGGATCAATGCTAACCGGGTGGTCAAGGATAAACGATAATTCTCATTATTTCTCCCAAGCAGCATTGGGCTGGTGGATGGCATATTTAGCAGGTACCTCCATAGGGGAAGGGGAGACAGAGAAGAAAAAGGTTGTTATCGCTCCCGCTCCTGTTGCTGATGGAGTAGGGTTCACGATAGTCCTTGTCTTTTGATGTGGTGTTTTTATGAAGAGAATTATTAATATCTATATCTTTAGGGAGATGATCCCTAATTTTACGACCAGCCTCATTGTATTTACCTTTCTTGTGCTTGCCGGCAGGATACTAAAGCTAACCGAATGGATGGTGAATCATGGAACAGACATCTCACAAGTTCTGCTAATAATCGTTTATACTATTCCCTATGTTCTCTTTTTTACGTTACCCATGGCCACCCTTTTGGCCTCTCTTATTGCCTTCTCGAGGCTTAATGAGGACAATGAGATAATTGCCTTAAAGTCATCTGGAATCAGCCCATATCAGATACTTCCTCCAGTAGTCACCTTTTCTATTATCAGCTATGTTTTAGCCTCCTTTATAGCAATCTATCTCTTTCCTATTGGTAATCATTCTATGGCAAGGCTCCTCTTTGAGATAGCCCAATCGAATACAAGCATTGGAATCAAGCAGGGTGTATTCAATGACAACATCCCCAATATAGTACTCTATGCCAATCATATATCTGCGCATGACCACACAATGGAAGGAGTCTTTATATTTGATGAGCGGGATCCAAGCATTTCTAACACTATTATTGCCCGGAAAGGGAGGATAATGTCTGATCCAAAAAAGATGTCCATCAATCTGCATCTAACTGATGGGTCTAGTTTTATGGTAAGCAAGGACCTAGATTCATCTAAAAAACTGCGATTTAAATCCTATGACTTACGAATAGAGCTTGAAGATATAATGAGTAAATTCCCCTCACTGAGGAAAGGCAGAAAGGAGATGTCCATATCTGAGCTCAGGAGCTACATTAAAGAAAACAAGAAGGGAACGGTCAGACACAATAAGGCGGTCATAGAATTACAGAGGAAGTTCTCCATTCCTTTTGCGTGTTTGCTTTTGGGCCTTATTGGTCTGCCTCTCGGTTTAATGAGGAGGGCAAAAGGAAGATCGTGGGGGATTGCCCTGAGTATTGCTGTCTTTATGGTTTACTACATTCTGCTGCTTGTATCAGATAGTTTAGGCGAAACAGGCAAATTAAATCCTATTGTCGCCATGTGGATACCGAACATGGTTTTGGGGGCAGCCACATTTGTCCTGTTCTGGCGGGCAACACGGGAAACATAGGCACTTGTAAGATCTTTACATGGGAGGCTCATCAACGGGTCAGGAGATCCAATGAGCTTTGCATAACCTACATTTTTTTAAAGAGGATGGGCTTTTCTTCAGTTCCAAGGCTCCCGGGCTGGTCTTTTCAGCAACTTATTTGTGGGGGAGTTTTGCCCCCTCCGCATTGCCCCGACATGTCGGGGCCTGCGGTTTTCCCCACTGATAAGTTGCGAAAAGACAGCGCCCTTACACCAGTCACTTCAGAAAAGTCAATCCTCTTTCCTAGAGTGGCAGGAAGTGTCAGGTTTTTCAAAGGTCTCCCACTGTACCTGCACTCATCATGTCACAACATGGCCACTCTCCAGCAGTATCTGCGTTGCTTTTTCCAGGGTATCTTCTCTTACCAGAAGGTAATCAGTATCATAGGTTGATATGACAAAGATACTTACGCCTGCCTCACAGAGCGGCATCGCGAGAGAAGCCAGACTACCGGTAAGGTCGAAATCAAGAGGCCCAATCACCTTTAAACAACGCCATCCGGTTTCAGCTTTCCAATCTGCCGGCACAATTTCTTCAGATAAGACAACAGAAAGCTCATCACTGGTTCGCGTGATGGACCAAAATGGAGAACGAATAAGAAAGTCGGGAATTGGCTCATCTGGAAAGAGACGGCAGATCGCAAGCCGTTGTGGCAGAATAATAAGAGATAGACTTTTCACATGCACTTCATTTGCTGGCGAGAGGATTTAGGCGAACATGTCATTTGAGATTATTCCCTCTGCAACCTTGACGACTGGTCCGATCATTGAAATAGAGAAGTCGTTAGAGACGGTGATTTCAATTGTACCTCCGGGCATGTTCACAGCTATGTGAGAGTCACAGAAACCTAACTTATAGGCAACGGCTGCTGCCGCACTACTACTACTGCCTGAAGCCAGGGTATACCCTGCTCCTCTCTCCCAGATCTCGATTTTGATGTTTTTCCTATCAAGAATTTTCATAAACTGGACGTTCGTGCGATTTGGAAAGCGAGGGTCTTTTTCGATAAGAGGACCCCATTTTTGGGCTTCTTTTGCACTGATCTCATCACGAAGAATAACGCAGTGCGGGTTCCCAATAGTGGCTGCACAAAAAAGAAGCTCCTGACCATTTACAACAATTATCTCGTTGAGAACATCTCGAGGAGGTCCCTCAACAGGTATCTTGCGACTGTCAAAACTGACTCTACCCATGTCAACAGTGACATTTTTGCCTCCTTTTTGCACTTGGGATATGACCTTGCCTCCTGCAGTCCTTATTATAAATGGCGTCTCTTGAACCAATCCTTTATCCCAGAGATATCGGGAGAAGATTCGTAAACCGTTTCCGCTTTTTTCTGCCTCGCTGCCATCAGGATTAAATATGCGTAAGACAAAATCACCTTGTGGGGATATAAATGGCCCAAAAAGAATGCCATCAGAGCCAATGCCATAATTGCGGTGGCAAATCGATCGAATTTGGTGGGAGGTTAGCTCATCGCCAACATCTGCAGGATCTAACACGATATAATCGTTTCCAAGTGCATGATATTTAAAGAATTTCATGTATATATTTTCCCTTTTAGGCTCCATCTGACGAACATGCTCAACTGCCATGAGCAATGCTGACTGTAAGTCAAGCAACGAGTTATCAGAGAAGCAATGCTTAAAACATCACGCCTATATTGAGCTGCAGCGGGGGTCAGGTCGCTCATAGGTGAAATTTCCGTATATCCCTTGTTGAAGAATCCGGAAGAGTCGATTAGCTGAGCGCACAATATGACTCGTAGTATAGTAGAGATAGTTTGGGACGGCTGATAACAAGGGTATTAAGGGGTCGTTTGCTTTATTTCTTCAAACTCACCTGTCTGTTTGTTTTTTCTAACATTATTCCAATGAAAACACTTGCCGTTCATAGAAATATAAACCCCATCCGGTAAAGCTTGGACAAAGGCCAAGGAACTTCCTAAATTGAATAATCCATCAGAACTCCCAAACTTGTATGGCACCATTGCACCTGTTAAAATAATTGTTTTGTCTTTTATAGCATTGCCGAGAACTTTGGCAGTTTCTACCATTGTATCAGTGCCATGGGTAATGAGTATTTTATTTTCTTTTATTTTTTTGCAGTTTTCAAGGATATTTTTTCTATCAGCGTCGGTCATACATAAACTATCGACCATCATCAAAGTACTGATACAAACTCTTAGCTTACAACGACCCAGTCTTAGCATTTCAGGCAGGTGAGTGTCTTTGAAAAAGAGCTTTCCCTTAAGTTCATTGTATTCTTTATCGAAAGTACCACCTGTGACAAGAATTTTTATTCTCATGGCCTTTTTGCAATACGTTAATAGCAATAAATGCAATGCTTGTGAGCCATCCCACATTTCGTTTGCGATTTACACCTCATTGGAGATGAGCTGCAGTGCGGAATTGGTAACGAACATTCCCCCTGAACGAAACTGCACCTCTTGCTCAGAACCCATTCTTCAAGAATGTCTGAATTTGCTCAAGGCTCATTCCTCCTAGACCCAGTTCGTTTGCCCCTCGGCCTTGAGCCCAGTAATCAACGCAGTTGATAGCCCCAGAGAGATTGACGATGGCATCAGAGATCGGCGTAGGGATGTCTAAGAGTTGTCCCAGCGTAGAAAGAAACACGAGACCATATGGTACGTCCTCGGTGACAAAGCGGTCCTGCATGGATGCGGGGCCTTTCATCTGGATACCCGCTTCTATGCTGTCTACGCCAAAGGCCGCATCCATTGATGTGTTGAGAATGCGATTATGGCATTCCTCTAACGTCTCTCCTAGATTGTATCCTCGAGCGTCGAGGCCGGCATAGTGGTAAAGTTTAAGGCCCAGCCGGTCGAGTATTGCAAGACGCTCTCGCTCCAAGGCCTCGTAGACACGGGCAACAGCAGGTGTCATCCCCTCCTTATAGAGATAGAATTCGCCCCCGGAATATTCGATTCGGGTCGCACTGAGGAGGGCTGCAGCTGGGTGAACGATGGGATTGGGATTGTTAATTGCCGCTTCAAGTACGTTCGCTGTCGGGACGATAGCGGGATAGACCTCCTGTAACTTGGCTATTGCTTCGTCAGTACGGTGAGCCGGGAACACACCTGTGGGGAGGGTCACTGCTTCTATGTGGATAAGGACATGACCGGGCCTAGTTAAGCGTGCCCCATAAGGGAGAGTGCAGCACTCGCACAGCAGTATGTCTTTGTCCACACCTTGTGCCTTGAATATGTGGGCGAACTCCAGGCTACCACCTGAGCCGGGCATCAGAATAATGATCTGATCATCCTCCACATAGGGCGCACACACCTCGGCCATCGGTTTGTGACCAAACGCGGGAGTGACAACAAAGACGATTTCAGTACCCTTGAGTGCAGTGGTAATGTCGGTTGTCACATGGTGAACCGTGACGGTTTCCTCCCGCGCTGGCCACTTGATGGTAATATGGCCTGTGTCGAGAACGTGGCGGATGTTGTTTGCAAAACGTGGAAGTTCAAACAGACTCACCTCAAACCCATCAAGAGTTTTATGGGCTGCCATGGCGTGCCCGCCATTGCCTGCTCCAATCACAGCAATCTTTTTAACCGACATTTTGTTTCCTCCTCAGTCATTATATGTTTTATACGGTGCTGGGCCATTTCATGTAATACATACCATGCAATTTGCAGTGAGGCAAGATGCCTGATTCATCCTATGGTTCTGCTCAATCATTCCATGGAAGATTTGCTAAGTCAACATTTCCCCCAGAAAGGATAATCCCTATTCTCTTTCCCGAAGCCGGTATACGATTGGTCAATATCGCCCCCAGCGGTACTGCGGCTGAAGGCTCTGCAATTATTTTCATCCTCTCCCAGATGGTGCGCATGGCATGTACTATTCCTTCTTCTGTCACGGTAACAATATCTTTGACGTAGTGTCTGATAATAGGAAAGGTGAGGCTGCCAAGAGATGTGAGGAGTCCGTCTGCAATGGTATCAGGATTAACCGAGGGAATAAGCCTTCCAGCATGAAAAGAACGATATGCATCGTCTGCCCTTTCAGGCTCTGCAGCAATAACATGAGTCTTTGGATAAATGGCGGAAACAGTAATTGCAGTTCCGCTCAGCAAACCACCTCCCCCCACTGGTGTCATCACTATATCAAGATTCGGAATTTCCTTGCAGAGTTCCAGGGCAGCAGTCCCCTGACCTGCGATTACTCGATAGTCATTGTAAGGATGGATAAATACAGCACCAGTATGATCAACTACTTCAGCGAGACGCTCCTCCCGAGCCTTGAGTGTTGGTTGGCAGAGAATAATCTCTGCTCCATAGTCAGCCACCGCAGCTCGTTTTATATGAGGAGCATTCTCTGGCATTACAACATATGCCTTAATACCTCGCACGCGGGCAGCAAGAGCCAGCGCAGCCGCGTGATTCCCAGATGAATGAGTGGCTACACCTTTTGCAGCTTCTTGGTTTCCTAAAATAAATATAGCGTTGGTTGCTCCTCGGATTTTGAAAGCACCTACCTTCTGGAAGTTTTCACACTTAAAAAATAACTCCGCTTCACACATTCTGTTTATAGCGCTACAAGTGAGAACAGGAGTATGATGAATAAAAGGCCTGATTCGATTAGACGCCTCTCTGATTTCCTTTATCGTTGGTTCATTCATAAAATTTGCCCTGCATTGCTTCGGTTTCCAAAGGCAGCAAAATAGTTGATTTTTAGTTTCTATGCCCGCGTAACGAGACAGGCTAAGTACAAGCCCATAGTTAGGTTTTTATTTTAGTTTCTTTACAAGGTTTTCGACCAACTTTTTACATTGGAGCAGGTCCTGTTCATCGAGACGATCTATGGTGTCTGTATATCGCCCCCATACTTGATCTGCATGCCACATATTGTTTCCTTCAAGATGAACGGCGGGAGTTCCCGCATCGATAAATGCATTAGCATTGGTGTGTGACAAGAACGCTCTGTAGGTGTCAATCTTTGATAGGTAGGTGTCAACCATAGACTTGTCAATTCCCCAGGAAGTGGGTCCCTTGCACAGATGGCGTCCATCGAACAAAATAGGGCCGTAAAAAGGGACGTAAAAGCGGAACCCTGCTGAATTAGCAGGCGTTGCTAACACAGGCTTGCCACGCCCCACCATATCCAAACACAACACGCCTTTAATACGGTATTCATTTTGACGGGCATACTCTATGAAACGATGAGCTCCGATCAAGCCACGCTCCTCAAGAGGAGTGAACAGAAATCCAACTGGGCGCTTGGGGAGTTCTTCTTTAAGGTACCGAATCGCAGATAAGAGTACGGCAACTGAGCCAGTATTGTCAGTAGCAGCCTGAAAAGCTGGGTCGTCCATTTTCTTGTCGTAATGAGCCTCGACCAAGATAAACCCGTTAGACACATCTCCCGGCACAAAAATGTTTTCATAGCCATCTATTACGGGAATTGCATTGAGCCGCACGCCTTCTCCAAGCAATGTGCTTTTGATCGCTTCCATTCGCTCTTGCGATGACAAGGAGACAAGCTTGTGGATGATGCCAAACGGCCCGTCTTGCCGAACTGGGTTACTAGCTACGGGTTTGTAGGTTATACCGTCCAGCAGGTAACCTACCCCTTCAACCAAGCTGTACCTATTAATGACAATGGTGTAAACAAGAAAGCCAAAGATTATGGCAAGAGGAATGCAAACCCGTTTCCTGTTTATTTTTTGGAGCCAACTCTTCACACTTGTTTCCTAATGTAGACAGTTCGACGTGAACGAAATGTTAGGTGCTGCTGGTCTTTTTCGGTTTTTCTCTCACATCATCTGCAATAAGTGAAAACATACATGCGTCATACACAGTATCGCGGACAACGATTCGTTTCCTTAAAATTCCTTCACGCAGCGCACCAATTTTCTCTGCTACACGTATGCTAGCCTTGTTCTCGGTGGCGATGACAATTTCGACTCTGTTACATTCTCCCTTCTTGAATGCGAATCGGGCCACACCTAACGCCGATGCTGGCGCCAGGCCCTGCCTTGATCGGCTCGTTCTCACCCAGTATCCAAGATTCGCGCATCTATCCGTACGATTAATATTACTCAGTCCACAGCCCCCTAAAAAAGACCCGTCTTTTGAATCTATGATAGCAAAGGAGTACTCAGTTGCGTTTTCCCACGCATCAGGTCGGGATTCTATCCATATTTGAGTATCTTTAATAGAATAGGCACTATGACACCACCACATCCACGGTAAGAGTTCATTAATAGACTCATGGATTGCGTTAAAACAAGGTTCGTTATCCGTAACCTGGTAAGGTCGAAGCGTAAGTATACCATTTGTGAACCTAATGCCTTCAATTCGCATTACATTACCCTCCAGCGACTGGTTGGTCAACAATCCCATGGTCTGTTCATTCGTAATCGAGGACCTCGTGAATATCGTTTAAGTAAAAAAAGAGTGAAATCTTCAACTGTGGGCACTATGCTTTCGAAGAGAGACAATCATAATCTTGTCCTGCAATATGATTGGGGGAGACTTCATTTTGTTACCCAGAAGTTCCCCTATCAGCACAACAAGGCTATTGTCAAAAGGCTTTCGGTAGTAGGTGAAAAGCCACTCGTATAGTTCATGTTCGTTTTCGAATTCCCAATAGGTGTAAAATACCTCGGAGCGCTCAACCTCGAAATCACTTGCGTCGATTGCGCAAAGAGCATCCTGAAGCACTTGAGTTTCATTTTGGAAGAAGTTACATACCTGTTCAATTTCCCCATCATGTACTGGACCCAAGATCACTACCCGTCCATGATCTCTGAGGACCCTTTTGGCTTCTCTCAGGGCTACCCTGCTGTCCTGGGGATGAAGTGAGAGAGTGAACAAGATTACGTCAAAAGACCCGCTTGGAAATTTCAAACACTCCCCAGACCCGATACGTAAACCGATACCCTCCATGTTTTCTTTCGCCTCGGCAACGTTCGCTGCCTCCGGATCAATTGCGACCAGTCTTTTTGCTTTGCCGACCAGCTGTGACGTGATCCGCCCATCTCCACATCCTATCTCAAGAACCTCTTGATCCCGCAAGTCCGCAAACTGAAGGATCTTCGATAGTGTTATGCAATCCCGATCTTGTTCCATGGATTAGCCCGTTGAGATAGACAAAACATGAGCAAGCCTGCGAATACCTTCCTCAATGTGTGATTCAGGTACGTAACTGTAGCATAGTCGCATGTGGTTTTTTCCACTGCGATTGTGATAAAAGGCTGGGCCGGCAACATATGCAACTGAGGCATCCTTTATTGCTCTTGGTAAAAGTGCTTCAGTGTCAATTTCCTTGGGCATAGTAACCCACGTATAAAAACCTCCTTGAGGTTTCGTCCAGTGCGCACTTTGTGGGAAGTGATTCGCTAAGGCCGCCAACATGACGTCTCTTTTCCGGCGATATATTTCAACGGCCTTGGACTTCTGCTGCTCAATCAAATTTCTTGAAGCGAAAGCAAAGGCTACATATTGTCCGATAGTTGTAGAACATTGATCTTGACCTTGCTTGGCTATGGTCAAAGTCTCGATTAATTCTTGCGGTGCAGTCACCCAACCTATGCGCACGCCTGGGGTAAAGATTTTTGAGAGGGTATTAATGTGTATAACGTTCTGTGCGCCCAGGGATGCGAGCAATGGTGGAGCTGAACCCTCAAATCGCAGATCACGGTATGCCGCATCTTCTATAACTGGCACATTATACTCAACAGAGAGCTCAATAATTTTTTTTCGACGCGTTTCAGAAAGTGTAACACCTGTTGGATTTTGGAATGAAGGGACCAGGTAAATAAATTTGGGATGCAATGATTGATGCTGTAAGTCTTCAAGCATCGATTTCAGCGCATCTGGTTGCATTCCTTTATCATCTAATGGAACACCGGCACAACGACCCTGATAACTTTTAATGACGTGGAGGGCAGCAACGTAAGTTGGTTCGCCCACAATCACAACATCGCCAGGATCCAGCAAAACTTTGCAAATTAGGTCTAAAGCTGCAACGGCGCCTGTTGTTACCAGGCATTCTTCTACTTTGGAGTCTCTGCCTGACTGTGTCATATATTCTGCCAGCCATTCCCTAAAAGGAGTAATGCCTGCTGTCGGTCCATAATTCAATGCAGCGTGTCCTTTTTGTGCGACAACCTCTTCGTAGGTTTCTTTGATTTCCTCCAAGAGAAAGGTTGCCGGGTCGGGAAGCCCACCTGCGAAGGAGATAATCTCAGGTCGTTCAGCTAATTTCAAAATTGCAACGACATCTGAATGTCCCATTGAATCTATACGGCTGGAGTAAAGGGTATTCCAGTTCATTTTGCATGTCCTCCTAAGGTAGTAAGCCTTTGTCACAATGTTATCATTGCCTTAAACACCACTCAATTATCCCTCTGTTTTAGGAAGGATACCATTCGATACCGAATGATTTATTTGCTAAGTTTTACAGCGGAGGCATCCCGTGCATCCCAAATAACTGACATCCTGGGAAGAAACTGAGGATGAAGCAACAACTCTTCATATAAAGCAAGAAATTCATCTATAACAAGATTGCCATGAAGCTTTACTCTCGCAATGGATTGATTTGTATCTATCTCAAAGTTGCTTTTCATAACGTATAATTTCCACCTTTCCTAACCCGGCATAAGTTGCGTGAGGGTGACCGGGCTTGGCATACTGGCGCATGGCCCAACAATTTATGATTATGGATAAAACCGCACTGCCTCTTAGGTCAACCTTCATGCCGTTGTAAGACCTTGTGCTCTTATATGGTTAAAAGCGTGCCCTCTGTCTTTAATATTTCAGTAAGTGGTTCCCCCCAATATTTTACCTCTATGTTCATTTGTTCTAATATGTCTGTGACTCCTAATTGGTCTGCACAGGCCTTACAGGCTGTTATGTGGACCCCTGCACTTAATGCCTCTTTAATTTTTTGCTGTATATTAATGTCTTCACTCACAAATTTGGCAGGAGCACCCCAAATTATAAGTGTTACCTTTTTCCACCAGCCCTTGAGTAAAGAATTAATACTATACATAAAAACCATTTTTTCTGCCGTAATTGGATTACCATTTGTCCACAATATGAAAAGATGTGATTTTTCTTTCATCTCTTGTCTCCTATTTTTATTTTTTAGGTCTGTTGATGGGTTAGGAACATTATCTGTTCATCTTAATTTCTTAATCCGACCCTATTTCGTTGCCCAGATTACTCATGACTTATCAGGAACAGGGTACGAGATTATAGTTAGAGCTTAAAGGCTTCTTCCCTGCCGATGTATTTTTTCCTCAGTTTCGGTTTCTCTATCTTTCCTGTGGGGCTTCGAGGAACTTCTCCGAAAAAGACCTTGCGAGGTCTCTTATATCGGGGTAACTCCTCGCAGTATTGGAAAACTTCTTCTTCGGTCAGTGTTTTTCCCGGAACCACATCAATGACAACCGCAACGATCTCACCCAGCCTTTCATCCGGGAAGCCGATGGCTGCGGCATCCTTTACATTTGGATGCGTATAAGTAAAATGTTCAATTTCAACAGGAAAGACATTTTCGCCACCTGTGATGATGACATCCTTTTTCCTGTCAACAAGATAGATAAAACCATCCTCATCCTCTCTGGATATGTCCCCCGTGTAGAGCCACCCATCCCTTATCGCATTGGCCGTAGCTTCAGGGTTCTTGTAATATTCCCTCATTATCCCGTTACCGCGAAGAATAAGTTCCCCTGTTTCACCGCGCTCCACATCTTGTCCATCCTCTTCAACAATACGTGCCTCCCAATTGAATCCTGGGTGTCCGATAGAGCCAACCTTATGGAGGTTTTCTATTCCGAGGTGCATACAATTCGGTCCGGAGGTTTCACTTAAACCGTACGTGGTATCATATTCCATATCAGGGAAGTATTCCTTCCACCGCTTGATCAGGGATGGAGGAACAGGCATAGCTCCGATGTGCATGAGTCGCCACTGATCGATTTTATAGTCCTTCAATTTTAATTCTCCACTATCGAGCTTTAAGAGGATATCCTGAGCCCATGGGACCAAGAGCCAGACGATGGTGCCCTCCTCTTCGCTCACTGCCTCTAACACCCATTCAGGAGAAACCCCCTTCAGGATCACAGCAGGGCTACCTACAATAAAACTGCCAAACCAGTGCATCTTTGCACCGGTATGATATAAGGGGGGAATAAGGATGAAATTATCATCTTTGGTTTGCCCATGGTGCACCTTTTCCGTTATACAGGCACAGACCATGTTTTTATGGGTTAGAAGAATAGGCTTTGGGGTACCCGTGGTGCCAGAGGTAAAGTACAGTCCGCAGGGATCATCAAAACCAAGCTCAACTTGTGGTGGGGTAGCCGGTGCATCTTCCAGTACCTTCTCAAAAATATCTGCGTAATCGGGGATCTGTGTGCCCACACAGATATAATGCTTTATTAAGAGCTGATCTCTTATTGCATCTATCCGGTCGGTAAATTCTTCACCAAAGAACAGCAATTCTGGTTCTGCAACATCCACACAGTATTTGATATCGGCACTTGTGAAACGAAAGTTGAGTGGTACGACCCATGCCCCTGTTTTGACGATACCAAAATAGGCAATAAGCCAATCGATAGAGTTATGCATGAGGTGTGCGACCCTGTTACCCTTCTTGATGCCCCTGTCTAAGAGCACATTTGCGAAACGGTTCGCACGTTCATCAAACTGCTTCCATGTAATCTGCCATCTTTTCCCCTCAGCCGGTATTCTCTCAACAAGGGCAATCTCATCTGGATACATCCGAGCGTTTCTTGCTAACATTTCTCCTATATGGATGTTCATATCAGCCATTGACCTCCATGCCTTAAGGATTGATAAAAGCACGGCTTATGATTGAGGAATTATAGGAAATGGTGGTTTTTGTGTCAAGGGTATCTAAGGCCAGCAGGATTATTATAATAGGGGTTTAATTGAATCGAAAGGAATTCACTTCCCCTAATTTTGTTATTGGGCCTTTAGCTGGCTTTATTTTTGACTTTTTTTTGCTGACTTTCCAATTCTTCAAGAACCTTGAAAACAAATCGTGCAGGCCAGTCTGCCATACTGCCACTCAGGGCTAATGCAACAGCAGTTGCTTCCAGAATCTCCTCACGACTTGTACCCACGTCAGCAGCACTGCTGACATGATATTCAATTCAGCCGTAGCATCCATTACTGATACTGATTCCCAAGGCTATCAGTTCTTTGTATTTCTGAGCAAGCACACCATCTTTCAGTGCATTAGCTTCAACCTCCCCAAGCTCACGAAAAGTGTTGATACCGCTTTGGTACATCTGCCAATTGTACTTCTTCCTTGTCTTTCTTATCTCATTAATATTAGGGAACATATTGCTCTCCTTAAATGAATTAAGCCACTACCGCGGAGCTCACTAGCAGTGAGGGCCGCCGGCCGTTACTGTCGGCTGAAGTAATAGGATAGAGTGACCTTATCTGGGCACATTCATCTCTTATTGACCTAAAGCCATCCGATGTCCACCGTGAGCTGCTTTTCGATCACACTGCATGCTGCACCAGCACCGCCATAACTTCTCAGAGAAAATATCTCTGCTATAGTATTTAATTGTACCTGCCCACGTTGTTGTCTTTGCGAAATGAAGGACCCTAACTTGATTCAAAATGAAACTGTACGGTAATCTTACATTCTTTTCCCTTAAGCTTGAGACAGCGAATAAGATCTGGAGTTCGGGTATATTTAAGCCCCATCGCGTCAAACCATCCCTCGATTCTCTCAAAGATCCCGCATTCGTAATCTGGAAGGAGCCCTAATTTCTTCATACCTTTATGAGCAAAGCAGTCTAAGAAGTCAAAAATTTGCGAGTCATTACCAGGGTAACTGATTTGAGCGGAGACAAAATCCGGAAAGAAGACCTGTTTTCCTATCTCAAACAATTCCTGGTATTCCTCAATATTTTTCGGGGATGGTGCCTCGACCATTTTCATCAAACGCCCGAACTCAATCTGCCCCAACTTTCTGCACACCCGAAGATTCATGGGGCTTGCCTCAGCCATGCCAAACTTCGCCGCCACCTCGCCATACCAAAGTGCGTCATGTGTCATCCAGTTTTTAATCAGGATGTTTCTTAGCTGATCTTGATTTATTGTACATAATACCATTATTATTTTCCTCTGCGTGGAAAGATGATCTTAATGGGCGGACTGACAGGTGCGCGGGCGCTTTTCCGCGCATCCTTGTCCAGTCCGATGTGAGCTTTTCCATTAATTATTCATTTTTACTATATTCGATTAAGGCTACATGCAGTTCTTTTGTATATGAGAATACCGCAAATTGTGGGGCTACATATTCTCCTTTTTTATTGCCTCTTTTAAGAAAAACAATTTTGGAAGGCCTTTGTTCATTCACTCTCTCGATTAAGCCTTTATCATACTCTTGAAGGTGCTTAAAATGAAGTGCTCCCTTTTCTAACTTTCCCTTATACGTGTAAAAGATATTTCCATTGTAGACAAACGTTGCATAGCCTATTGCTCCGCTATCACTATAAATCGATTCCTTTAAACTAAGTTCTATTGTATCGATCAAAATAGCAGCCACAATGTCAGCATCTTTATAATTTGTTATTATGAGACTTTCAGGAAGATAATCTGGAAATTGTACTTTGGGACGTAGAGATTGACTGCCACATCCAAAAAGTGAAATTAAACAAAATATCATTATAACAATGAAATATGTTTTTATTTTAATCATAAAATTGTGCCAACTAACATGAAACTAAGAGGCGTTTAAAACAATAGGAGCCCGTTATTCGTCAAAGGCCGATAGCGCTCTTCTGGCGATCTCTTCACCCCATTCCTGTACAAAATGTCCGGCTTCGGAATGCTCATACGGTTCGGGACAGTTCCGTATGTCATTGCGAAGTGCGTGCATTACCAGAGGACCAAGCACCGGGTCCTTCATGCCGATGGCCATAAATACCGGTCCCGTCCATTTATCGCGCAGCCATTCGCGGGCGTTACGCGACAACGCCGCACCGGGCGAATCCGGTCGATCAGGAACTATTTCTGGAAAACGGCGCACACCGGCCTTGTGCCGAATATCTGGAAATGGCGCTTCATAAGCAGCACATTCTTTTTCCGACAGATGTGGACACGTGAGCTTCAGCAGCCGCCCGGCAGACATATCAGGATTCTTGCTGGCCCAAGTGCGCCAATCAAGAAACCCTTTAGAAAGTTTAACGTCTCCGGTACCGAGCGTCGTGTTCATAATCAGCAATCGGGAGATTCGATCAGTCATATCCATCGGCAGTGTGAGCCCGAGAATTCCGCCCCAGTTCTGGCATACAAGGGTGATGTTTTTGAGTTCTAACCGCTCAATAAACGATATAAGCGCGTTGCGATGAAAGTCGAAAGTATACACTTCTTCATCCAGCGGTTTGTCCGAACGCCCGAAACCGAAATAGTCCGGAACCACTACCCGATGTCCTGCACCTGTGAAAATTGGGATCATCTTCCGGTAAAGGTAGCCCCACGTTGGTTCACCGTGTAGGCACAGGAAAATATGGTCAGCATGTTGGGGGCCTTCATCCACATAGTGCATTCGCAAGCCTTCAAAGCCTTTCAAATCATCGATGTAAACTGGATCATAGGGAAAACCTGGAAGATCGACGAACCGTTCCTCCGGGGTTCTTAACACGTCTGTCATGGCAAGGCCTCCTTTTAAGATGTGAATCGAACGGCCGAGAACACCTGCAGGCGAAGCAGCGAAGCTTTGAGCCTGTCAGATGCAGCGAGTGGTTAAACCAAACTCACTTCGGTGGTAAAGAACTTACGAATTCCTTGGCCTGATTCAGCCAACTCGCTAAGTCATGATCTGCCTGGAATCCATCCTGCTCCACCATGACCCATCCTTTCATTGGTTTGCCGGTGATGTCAAATGGCCTCACATGTGACAATGCGAGAGCCTTATTGCCGTTTTCCTCGCCAAGTCGAAGGATGAGGAAGTCTTTGTAGACACCGCAGAACATGTTTCCATTCAAAAGGTGGCACACGCCCCCGAACATATTTTTTTGATCGGTATTGACCCAATTTGATATGATTTTCTTTATTCTCGTTTCAATTTGTTCATTATACGGCATACTCTAACCTCCCGAGTCAAATTCAGATCTTTAAGGTCTAACGAAAAGCTCAGCCGCGCGTGTACACCGTCGGCTGTAGGTAAAGTAATGGGTGACCCCTTTATTAATTAACTAGAGATTTTAATATCATAAAGGACATATTCACCGGATTTGCCTTTTAGGCCGGAGCGATACATTTTATGGGTCTCTACCAACCCTTTTACTTCCTCAAAGGCCGATTGAGAGATAAGAAGTTGTGTGCCAAAATTCTTATTCGCAGTTTCTATCCGACTTGCCAGATTAACTGCGTCGCCGATAGCGGATATTTTACTCATCATGCCCGTATCAAAATTGCCGACAATGACTTTTCCAAAGTTTAT